>Ga0185299_10005002_pt1 | contig 15395 bp, 10 predicted proteins | sample PaiPotPPA55metaG_FD_128002 | JGI IMG/M metagenome (GOLD analysis project Ga0185299, IMG submission 128002) | Iron sulfur acid spring bacterial and archeal communities from Banff, Canada, to study Microbial Dark Matter (Phase II) - Paint Pots PPA... ...
CGGGCGCAGACTCACCCTGGAGCGCGGTGTCCGTCTGATTGAAAACGCGGAAAAAAGGAGTTCCGTTTGGATTTGCGCCCTGTATGGTTTGCTGCGTCAACCAGTAGAGATAGGAACCGTCAAACTGCAGATCGATCTTGCCCCAGTTATATTCTTTGGAGTTGTAAGAGAAGCCAAACTCAATGCCTTCGCTTCGGCCGTTCCCGAGATTCGCTACGGCGGAGGTGACCTCTAGAATCTGGCCGGTGGTTGCGCTGCGGGTAACGAAGTTCCCAGCCGGAGCGGACGCTCCCAGGTTGACAACCTCTTGCGCGCTCAACGTACCGAATTGCTGGTGTTGATCGATTTGGAACCAGTTGATGTAGGCAGAGAACCCATTAGCCCAGCCCCACCAGCTACGTTCAGGATCACTCGATCCTGGAGACCAGACCGCTCCGGCATAATAAGTGTAAGCGGTTTCGGGCTTCAGATGGGGGTTACCGGTTGTCTGATTAAGTACGGTCTCTTGTCCCGCTCCAGGGTTCTTTGGGTCAACCAGGGTGGTCTCCGCGATCGCTGGCGCCGTGAAGAGTGCAGTTAGGCTCGGAGCAACAAACGACTCCGAATAGGTGCCGCGAAGGGTGAAATCGTTAAAGGGTTTGTACAGTAGCGCGAATTTGGGTTTAGCGGCGCTCCCGAAATCACTGTAGTAATCCTGGCGCTCGGACATGGTCAACTCGATCGACCGCATCCCGGGCCAAGACCAGGCGCCGCCCACGATCGGAATGTCCACCTCACCGAAGATGCTCCAGATGTATCGGCGAGCATTGGTTAAGGTACCAATCGGATTTTGAGGCGCAGTGAGGTTCCCGGCTTTACCATAGGGATCCTCGTTGGCGATGTAATCTTCGCTGCGATATTCGAATCCGCCCGCGACGGTGATCGGGCCGGAGGGTAACTCCCACAGCGTACCTCCGCCGACCGTGTGAAATTGCATAATATCCGTACGGTAATTTATAAAGATACTTCCAATGAGTTGCTTGTTGCCGTAGAAAGCACTGTTGGGACCGGCCACCGATTCGTCCGCAAACGGATTGAAGAATTGTCCGACGTTACCTGGAAGGCTGCCATTTAAAGCCTGCTGCAGTCCGGTGAAACGGAAAAAATTATTCATCGTCTCGGTTCCGTCGCCCTCACCGTAGAGCCAGTTGGAATCGATATACCAACCATGCGGCAACTGGATCGTGGCGCCGACCACTTCACGGAAAAGGGTGACGATCGTGTCCGTTTTCAGGACGCCAAATTCATTAAATGCCTGGGGACCGACCTGGAGGGGTACACCGAAAGGATTGTAAGGGTTGTCAGCCGGAACGACGAGGAATTTATTCTGTCCGAATCCGCCACCATAAGTACCTTGGTTTGGGCCGTAAGTACTTAATTCTTCGGTACGATCAATGAGGAAGCTATCGTAGAGCTTTAACCAGCTCGTTGGCTGGTAATCGATTTTAACTAAACCGCCTAACCGCTGTTCCCGCGGATAGACCTGCAGACCTTGGATGCTGAATGACTGTTGCGGAGCACCACTATTGAAATCCGCGGGTGTTGGGTTCACGCCATTGAATCCCGGATTCGGCTGGAAAAAGGTTCCCGCAGGAACGCCAGTCTTCGGATTACTAGCCAACGTCGTAAACTCGCCAGTTAGACCCGGAAAAATGGCCGCATTCGGATATTTGAAACTGTAGCGAGAATAATTCAAAGCGGTCATTGAGCGATCAATGGCCTCTACCGGACTCTGGTCATAGTAGTCGAACACTGCGAGCACGCTGATATTGGAGTCCTGACCTAATTTCTGCGTGATGCCACTGGTAAACTCGCCGTGGTAGACCTCGTAGTCATCTCGTTGGCTGATCCCGAAATAGTTGTAAACATCGGCCCCGTTATACCCTTCTTTGGTGACAAAGTTAACGACCCCGGCCACCGCGTCGGTTCCATAGGTGGCGCTACCTCCGTCATTCAAAATATCAACGCGGTCTATCGCCCCCAGCGGAATGCTGTTGATGTCGGTGAAAGTGAATGGACCGCTAGCGGGAGTGAACTGGAAGAACGGATATGCCGGCATGCGAAGTCCATCGACCAGAACCAGAGTATCACTGGGCAGCAGCCCCTTGAGTGCAATCGACGCGCCCCCAGGCTGGAAACCGAATCCGGGTATGAAACCCGGGTTCACACTCCCGGTAGCAGCGGGAAGCTGCTGTACGACATCCGCAATATTCTGGTTCCCCGTCTTTGTGATATAAGTCTGGTCGTAAGTTGTCACCGGCTGTGGACCATCTCCAACGTGCGGAAGAAGGTAACCGGTCACCGTGACCTGCTGGAGCTCGTTCCCGCCTGAGGGAGTTTCACCTGGTGCCGCTGTCTGAGCACGGGCGATAACACCCGGACCGAACAGGATTACAAACTGAACTACGGTCGCGAACGCGACGGTACGGAGATGTCGATTCTTAGTCATTAATTGATCCTCGGTTCCTAAGCGTGGACGGTTGATGCTCCGCCAAAGTCCTTAGTCGAAGGCCCATCCTTCCCCGGGTACACGCAAACAAGTTCCGTGCGCTGGATCCCAATCTGTTGGGCAACGTTTGTGGGCTAAAACCGAGGAGGAGTCAAGAAAATGCGACAAAAGTTTGAACGAAATTCGGAGAAAGTTGTCACCGGAACTAGATTGCTGAAACTGGGGCGCGTGCCAAGAAGCATTAGGCCGAATGGCCTCTTACGAAAGGCGCGTACGTACCGTCGGTCCGCATAGACTAATTGGTTACCAGCCAGCGTTTTGCGTGCCAGCCACTGAAATTGGCGTTGGGTTGGTCGGGTTTGTAATCAGCGTCTAATCGCCGGAATGCTGCGAAGGAAAGTCTGCTTGTACCTCTTGCCGAACGATTTGCACGTCGATGATGTTCGGAGTAACAGGGGGGATCTTTGTCCCGTTAGCCGCCCGTAATCCGGAAGGACGCGCAGTCCGGGGCTCCAAGAGGAAGGGCTTGATTCAGAAGGAGCCACCTTTCCGAGCGCCGCGATCCCGCCGTCCGAAGACCGTAAAGAGGTTCACCTCAGCGTTGCCGCTGGATTAGTGACTTGCGAGCAGCCACTACCGAGGAACGCCAAGCAAAATTAAACTGATAGCTAGGCGGTGCTTGCAGGTGAACTCTGGCCTTTTAGGCTGCGATGCCACAGGGCGATGTACGTTCTTGATCATCGTGTTTCCTTTTGATTCGTCTAGGCGGTCGCTAACCGTGAATCACCGAGAACCGGGTGAAGGTTAACGGGTTGAGGATCGGACCAGGTACGGCGCGATTCCGCATAGGCCACCCAGACTCGATCCCTGGCCAGCTTCTTCCAAGAAAAAGCTGGTTTCAGGTCAGGTGCCCAAAAAGCTCAAGACAAAAAAACGCCGGGCGTTAGCCCGGCGCTCTTTTACGTTTTATAGCAGGATCTGCTGAGTTTAGTGAGCGATCTGGAACGCTACCGGTAATGTAAATGTGCCGGTTTGATCAGGCGCGAATTCCCAGTTGCTTCTGACCCAACGCGCAGCCGCGCTAGAGAGAATGCCGGGACCGGATACAGCCTGCACATCTGTGATGTGCCCAGCCGATACAGTGATCGCGAGCCGTACATCACCGGTGATATGCATCTGCAACGCTTGCGGCGGATAAGGCGGTTTGGGTGACCGGGTCAGTTTTCCTGAGCGAGCACCACCGTTACCAGTTCCGCCGACTACCCCGTTCGCGAAACCTTTCTGCATACCGGGCGTAGCCGCAGCATTCGGATTAGGTTTCTTGTCTGTCTTGGGTTTGGGCGTCGGATGCGGTGGGGCCTGTGGGGCCGGGGTCGGAGTTGCAGCCGGGATCTCGAATTCCGGCGGTTTATCCAAGGGCGGCGGAGTGGGCTCCGGATCCGGCGGCGGCGTCGGTTCTGGATCGGGCGGTTGCTCTTCGGGAGCGTTTGGGTCGCCTAATGGCGGCGCATCGTTAGTGTCCACCGCGGTGAGCATGGTCGGCGGCTGCTCGGGTAGTTTCAGCCAGAACCCGAAATAGGCGGCGCTACCGTTCAATACGAGTGAGAGCAGTAGAAACCAAACCAGCGAAAAGCCGTCCCGACGGGACCGATACATGTTGTCGGACATAGTTCAGTTTTTCAGCGCCCGCTGAAAAACTATGGTTGGCCCCGCAAGCGAGGCGCGGTCCACAGATCGTTTTTCAAAGCGCTGAAGGTTGATTTTGGCTTATACGTTTTACGGACCAGGTTTGGCACCGCCGGCCGGCGGGGCTCCACCGGGTGTGTTACCACCTTGAACAGCGTCCTGGGCTTTGATTTCAAGACCGACCTTCTGGATCCCGGAAGTACGCGCTTGATCCAGCACATACATAACGCCTTCGTAAGCGGCTTGTTTATCGGCCCGGATGTAGATTCGCACGTCGTGGTTCTGGTTATACAACCCTTGGAAATGCGAGAGGACCTCTTCCTTCGGAACTTTGTCTTTTTCGAAGTAGAAGTCGCCTAGTGCATCAACACTTACGATAATGAAATCGGGCTTAGTGTTGGGCTGAGCGCTTGAGGCGGTCGGCAAATTGACCTCGATCGCCTTCATGTTAATCATCGTCAAGCTCACCAGCATGAACGAGGCGAGCAAGAAAAACATGATGTCGATCAGCGGGATGATCTCGATCCGCGCCTTCTTAATTAGTACTGGCGAACTGCTGTGGCTCCCGTGCATCTTGGACTAGGTCGAGGTTGGTGTTCTTTAAGCGAAGGGTGTTGAACATGATGAGGACGTTATTGCACGTCGACTCGAGTTCGAACTGCAGTTTCTGCAGCTTGGCATTAAAGAAGTTAAAGAAGATCAAGCAGGAGATAGCGATACCGAGACCGCACATGGTCGCGATCAACGCTTCACCGATACCGCCGGAAACCGCTGCCGGGCTAAGACCGCCTTCGTTGACTGCGTTAAAGGCGAGCATGATTCCCGTAACGGTTCCCAACAATCCCAGCAGCGGCGCCAGGGTGATGACCGAGTCAAGAATCCACATGAAACGTCCGGCTCGTTGCATTTCAACGCCGGAGGCGACTTGTAACGCACCCTCGACTGAGGAATGAACGTGGTTGATCCCGTGCCATACAGTACGGATTAGAGGATCTCCAGATTTACGACCGATATTGGCGGCGGCGGCGAGATTCCCTTGTTCCATCGCTGCATACATCTTATCCAGCTTATTGCTGTCTCTTCGGGCGCCCAGAATCGTCCACCAAACGGCGCGTTCGAGGATAATCGCGATCGCCACTATCAGAACGGCAACGATCGGGTACATGACAATGCCGCCCTTAAAGAAGTACTCGAGGAAAACATTCCCCTTGGCCCAATCCGGGACGAAATGCACGACGACACTCCCTTGGGCTTGCGCGGCCAATAGTGGAGTTTGAGCTAGCAAACTATACATAGTTTAATGGGTTAAAGTGAGTTGATTTTGTTTCCTGCTCTGGGAATACGGCTATTCGCTTACTCTCATTGGCAGGAATCTGTATCGAGCAGGATCCTTGCCATGCCTGCCAGCTTGATTACCTCTAAACCAAACTGTCCTGTCCCGGGGGAGCTTCCGCATACGTAGGCCTTTGTAGAGAAAACTATAAACCTTATCCCGAAAACGTAAGCCGTCAAAGTGACTCTTTTTTTTCAGGCTGCAACTTTTTTATTGAGGAAATATACCCACCCTCGGAATCGAGCATTCAGAAACTACTCAAACCCGCTGAATAAAAGAAAAAAGTTAGGGCCTATTGCTTAAGATTTGTTCGCAAAAACCGAGCGTTTAATATGGTGGACGGTTGGGAGCAGGAAGTGTACCGCCGATCGGTCTTTGATTGTCGGCGAGCTTCACAGGCGCTGGGAGGCTGAACCAATGGGACCTATGGGACCAATGGGACTTATGAGACAAGCAGATGGCCGCGATGGCGATTGAGCCACCGGCGACCGCAAACCGTGAACGAGAGAACGGTAAACCGCTAACTGCCAACGGCAAACCGCCAACCGTCAACCCTTCAACCGGTCAGCGATTTGAGCGTGAAGGTAGGCCTTGATGTCCTCGCCGGAGAGACGATCGATCACTTCGCTAAGGAAGCCGTTAACAATGAGACCGTTGGCCTTTAACTGCGGGATACCTCGGCTCAGCAGGTAAAACAGTTCTTCCGGCTCGACTTGGCCCGAAGTGGCTCCGTGGGTACAGCGAACATCATCGGCTAGGATCTCGAGACCCGGCATCGAGTTGGCCTCGGCTTCGTCGCTCAAGAGAAGATTCCTTACTTTCTGATAAGCGTCCGTTCGATGAGCACCCCGCTCCACTTTGATGAGGCCGGAGAAAACGGTGCGCGCATTATCGCTGAGCGCATTTTTATAGAGTAAATCGCTGGTGGTATTGGGCTGGAGATGGTCCTGCAATGTCCGTTGATCAAACTCCTGGTCAGCGCCCGCGATAGAGACTGCGAGCATATCACTGCGGGCGCCTGCACCGGCTAAGCGGCTGACGCTTTCCAACCGTGAGTAACGTCCGCCAAAATTCAGGGAAAGATTCACTGCACTCGCTTGCTCCTCGGCAACGGTGGAGTTCATCTGCACAGAAACGAATTGCCGGCTCCAATCCTGAACACTGATATAAGTAAGCTTAGACCCCGGACGCAGAACCAAGTCATTAACACCAGTGGCAAATCCCCGGGCTTGGCCATCTGCCGATACGAAATGATCGAGAAAGGTCACTTGGCTTTCTTTATCCGCGATGATCAACGTGTGCGGGAATACGGCCAGGTTTTCGCCGGTCACGATGTGAAAAACCTCAAAGGGAGCGTCGACAACCAAGCTAGGCGGCAAATAAAGAACCGTCCCGGCTTTAACCGACGCCTTGTGGAGAGCAGCAAACTTCTTTGAGCCCAGCCGGGAGGGCTGCGCCATAAAATGCGCCTGGAGTAGATCTGGACGAACTTTGAGTGCTTGCTCCAGAGGTAGAAAGATTACGCCTCGTTCATTTAATGAATCGTCGAACAGTTCGCAGGAGACGAGCTGATCATTCACGAAAATGATCCGACCGGCCGGCTCGGGAAAAGCGCCTTCCGGAATCCGCTCGCAGGTCGGCCTCGCCTCATCCTTCGCTAAAGCTTCCGACTTTGCCAAGGCTTCGTCGGACAAGCCGGAGGTAGCTCGATCCAGATTCTTGACCGAAGAAAAGCGCCAGTGCTCGTCTTGGCGGCTCGGATAAGGCTCTGCCGCAAACTCTCGGTTCGCTTCCGCCTGAGCGTCGACAAACCACTGAGGGAGGCCGTTGTTACTTTCGATTCGTGACGCCGATGAAAACTCGTCGAGCGTCGTTCCGCCAGATTTCTGCCCTTGTAGCATTTAAGTTCGCTGTTTCTCCGTTCGCAGTTCGCAGTTCAGGCCTTTGGAGGGAAAGCTCTTGAAGGCGAAAAGCGTGTCCGATTTACCCGACCGAGCCTTCCATTTCCAGGTCGATCAATCGCTTTAACTCCACGCTGTATTCCATCGGGAATTGGCGAACCAGGTCATTGACAAATCCATTAACCGCCAAGCTCATTGACTGCCCTTCGGAGAGACCCCTTTGTTGCATATAAAAGATCTGTTCCGCACTGATCTGGCTGACGGAAGCCTCGTGCTGAGTCGCGTTTCCGGTGCCGCGCACGGTGATCGCCGGATAAGTGTCGGTCCGGCTATGGGAATTGATCAAAAGAGCGTCACATTCGGTATTATTTTTGCAGCCCTTCAGATGTTTCGGCACATGGACTAAGCCGCGATAAGTAGCGCGACCTTTGCCGACACTGATGCTCTTGGAAACGATATTACTGGTGGTTTCGTCCGCGGCATGGATCATTTTGGCTCCAGTGTCCTGGTGCTGACCGTCTCCCGCCAGAGCGATACTGATGACTTCGCCGCGAGCTTTTTTGCCTTTTAACACCACCCCGGGATACTTCATGGTCAGCCGGGAACCGATGTTACAATCGATCCATTTGATCTCGGCTTCTTCCATGGCCATGCCGCGTTTGGTGACCAGATTGAAAACGTTAGGCGACCAGTTTTGCACGGTCACATATTGGATCTTCGCTCCGGGCATAGCCACCAGCTCTACCACGGCAGAGTGTAGAGTCGCCGTGGTAAACTTCGGCGCCGTGCAACCTTCCATGTACATCAGTTCGGCGCCTTCGTCGGCAATGATCAACGTGCGTTCGAACTGACCAAAATTTTCAGCATTGATACGAAAATAAGCCTGCAACGGATGCTTCACTTTTACTCCGGGCGGGACATAGATGAAGCTACCACCGCTGAAGACAGCGCTATTCAGAGCGCTAAATTTGTTATCTCCGGTCGGGATCACTTTGCCGAACCATTTCCGGAAAATCTCCGGATACTGTTTCAGCCCTTCGGTGCTCCCCACAAAGATTACCCCTTGGTCGGAGACCGCCTTTTTGATGTTGGAATAGACTGCCTCGGAATCGAATTGGGCTTCGACCCCCGCCAAGAACTTGCGTTCGCTTTCCGGGATTCCTAAACGTTCAAAGGTTTGCTTAATCTCGTCCGGAACCTCTTCCCAGCTTCGCTTGGGCGCCTCGCCGGAAGCTAAGTAATAACGGATCTTGTCAAAATCGATCGCGTCCAGCTCGTTGCTGGCCCAATGGGTCGGGAGCGGTTTGTCCTTGAAAACCTGAAACGCGTTTTTACGAAATTCCCGAATCCAATCGGGCTCCGCTTTCGCGTCAACAATGTAGTCGATCGTGCGTTCGGTTAACCCGGTTCCAGCATCGCGCGCTGATTTAATGTCAAAGTAGAAATCTCCGACGCTCCGATCGATTTCGATAGTGTTATTCGCTGTGCTCATAACCAGTTCACTGTTCGCGGTCCACTTTCGCAGTTTGCAGCCTTACTTGGCCACTGCTCCCTGAGAAACCGCTGGTGTTTCCACATCCTCCTCTTTCAGCCAATCGTATCCTTTTGATTCCAATTCCAAAGCGAGCTCCTTACCGCCGCTGAGGACCATCTTTCCGGCAGACATCACATGAACAAAATCCGGCACAATGTAGTTTAAAAGGCGCTGGTAATGGGTAATCAAGAGCACTCCCAGCTTAGGTCCGCGCAGTTTATTGACTCCGTTGGCAACGACTTTGAGAGCATCGATATCCAATCCGCTATCCGTTTCGTCCAGGACCGCAAAAGCCGGCTCCAACATAGCGAGTTGCAGAATTTCGTTCCGTTTTTTCTCGCCGCCGGAAAACCCTTCATTAACGGAACGGGCCGTGAATTCTCGCTTCATTTCCAGGAGATCCATCTTTTCGTAAAGCCGATGGTAAAAGTCGGTAGCATCTAGCTCCTCACCCTCCGGCAGCCGCGCTTGCAGTGCGGCTCGCAAGAAGTTGGCGTTACTGACCCCCGGAATTTCGATCGGATACTGGAACGCCATAAACAGACCTCGGCGCGCTCTTTCGTCCGGCTCCATCTCGAGAATGCTTTCTCCATCCAAAAGAATATCACCTTCGGTGACCTCATAATCAGGATGGCCAGACATCACTTTGGCCAAAGTACTTTTCCCTGATCCATTAGGACCCATCACGGCATGAACTTCTCCCTGGTGAAACTCAATATCGAGTCCACGGATAATTTCCTGGCCATTAATAGATGCGTGCAGGTTTTGAACGGAGATCGAACTCATAGATTCTTTGAGGTACAGGCTGGGCATTTGCCCCGGAAAGTGACTTCAGCTTGTTTAATTTGATACCCACCGGGAAGATTCCAAGGTTGGTGAAGTGGAATCTCAATATCGTGTACGGCGCCGCACCCTTCACAAAAGAAATGGCTGTGTTCGAGCAGGTTGGCGCAATAGCGCGTAGGGGCGCGGTCGAGATTGACCTGTTTGACCAGCCCGTTTTCCACCAGCGCTTCCAAACAGTTATAAACGGTGGCCAAAGAAATGGTGGGCATATGCTTTTTGGATCGCATAAATACCTCAACCGCAGTGGGATGGTCGCGCTTCTGGAGAAGCACCGCGAGCACTTCTTCACGTTGCCTAGTCAGCCGGATACCACTGGCTGCTAAACGTTCTGTTACCTCGGAAGAAAGCTTCACAGTTTCAGGTTCGTGTAACTGAGAACGGGATGCAAATGAAAACGAGATCAAGAATAATTCTAAATTAGGGTGGTGGATTGTTTTCGGGAGAAATAGACGCGCAAGAAGGGTGGCACAGATGGGATCCGCCTTCGCCAAGCCTACGGCGCGACAGGCTCTACGGGACTAATGGGACCGCTTCGCCGCGGGGAGCGGCAGCGGTGCAAACTGAACTCTTAGTGCCGGGCGCTCAGGAGCGCCCAGAGTTTGGGTAGGTACAAGAGGAGAGCGACTATGACCGAGGCGATCGCGGCGATCAGGACGGCGCCGGCGCTGATATCTTTGGCTGCCTTCGCTAAGGGATGGAAGCCCGGGGTGGTGGTGTCGATCGCGCGCTCGATCGCCGTATTCAGCCCCTCAGCGGCTAGCACTAGGCCGATGGTTATCACTAAGATCGCCCATTCGACGCGATTGAAACCAAGCAGGCCGGCCAGGATCACTGCGCACGCGGCGGCGAGCAGGTGCAGTTGGAAATGTCTCTCGGTCGCAACGAGTCGACGGAGGCCGCTAAACGCATTACGAAAACTGGTCGCACGCCGCTTGCCTTCGCTCTTGAACAACTCTCCCCATTTGATTGCCATTTTCTTAGCGCGCGACATTCCTGCGTAAGTTAACGGTTTGCCGTTGGCAGCTTGCAGTTGGCGATTGGGTTCTGCGCTCGGCTTTAGTCATAAGGCGAGTGGCGCTCATAACTTCACCGTGTTCCAATAGCCCTATACAGTCCAGCCTAGTGTCCTGTCCCATAAATAACCTGGCTTTCGTTGCGGTCAAAATGGGCCGTCGGTAAGGCAGCTTCCCACCTGCGTGAACCTAAGGGAAAGGCGGATCCGCGCTCCGGTAGCGGTCCAGCAGCCGCCCATGCGCGTCAACCTACGCGATCGATCGTGTACGGCCCTTGGAGCGGTAGGGCGAAAAACTCGGCGCGTTGGGCGCGTTGCTAACTCTTTGGACTTGCACGCGCCGGTTTTGAGCCGTGGCGTGCGCATGCCATAAATGGAGAATTTTCAAGAACCTAGCGTTGGAGACTCGCATGCTCTTGAGGTAGTGGCACACCCACGGCGCGGCTCAAAATCGGCGCGAAAACGTTAGAGCAGTTAGCCATATCCTCGGCGCGCCGAGTTCTTCGCCCCACCAATCAGGGGTCATATAGGACCGCGTCCTTAGGTTGACGCGCAGGAGCCACTGCCGGACAAAGGCCATGCTATTTATGGGACAGGACACTACTCGCTTGTAAATTCTGACCCACGAGCCGCCATTAGTGAACTGGTAACGGCCAACCCATTGGCTAACGGCTTGACTCTTGATGCGATCGCGATTAGCCACCCATGCATCTACTCCATGAAGAAACTTTGTCTCGTTTTGCTCATCTCGGGTATGGGTCTGGCAGCCTGCGAAAAGCATCCGGCTAGTCAGCTGCAAGAAGGATCTGAACAAGGCCAAGCGAAAACGGAGCCGAGTGCATCGACTCAACCGGCTTCCTCTGCATCGCCAAAGACTTTCTTTCCTCAGAATTCGTAAGAGGGGTTCGGGCCGGGCGGGTAATGGCCCATCGTCGCTTTGGTTAGGGGAAGAATGGGCGCGAAACGACCAGTGTTTCGGCTCGGTATAGTCTTGCATCTTTGATCGCGCGGTATTTCCCTCGAAGTCATGAATCGCTTGTTTACGATCTTCACAATGTCTGTTCTTACAGTCTGAGCGCCGGCTGTTTTCGGGGCTGGGATGGGACCAGCGAGCGGGGGCGGCGCTCAAACACCGATACACGGAGAAGAGCCGCAACCGACCGGGCAACAGACGCCGCAAACCCAGCAGCAGAAGCAGCCACAACAGAAAGGGCCGGACGCGGTAACTCCTTATAACCAAGGAATTGCGTTCATGAAGGTTCACAACTACTCTGCCGCGGTGCCGAAGTTCGAGGCTGCTTTGAAAGCAAATCCGAACCTCCCGCAAGCGCATCTTTTGGCAGCCTTCTGCTTGCGTAAACTAGGCCCGGCCAGCTACGCAGCTTCGTTACAACACTTAAACTCGGCGCTGAAGCTAAATCCGAATATGGGCGAGGCATATGAGTCCAGAGGCGTCCTTTACGTTAAGATGGGTAAAAAGGAAGACGCCCAAAAAGATCTAGCGACGTTGAAGCAGCTAAACCCGAAGCTGACCCCTGGTCTTGAGGCTGCGATCAAGACGGGTAAAGACGTGGACAAATACTAAGCTCAGGACTTCCGGTAGCGGCGAGCGCGACCCTTATCTCACTGGGTCGATGTCGAATGCTGGGTAGCTTCCGGGAGCCGCCTGTCTACCCCGAAGGCTTTCGGTGGCTGCCGACCTTCAGAGCTTACCGACCGCAAAGTGGCTCCCCTCCAGGCTCTGGTGGGTTCGAAGACTGCGACGACCTGCCACATCGTCTTCTCCGGCATAGTCGGGAACCGCGGACGAAGGAGGAAGGACTTCGGCGAGCTCGGTCGACTCGGTTGGCGAAAGCAAGAGGGACGCGAACCAAGCGGGCCGCTCAAGGATCACCAGGCTGAAAGTCAAACAAGGTCGGCTGAGGACGCGGTTCGTCGCCCTTGGTTTTGCGCTTCGACGATTTGGCCTCGGCTAAGCGCGGGCGACCCTGCGCATTTAGTTCGGCGCTTTCGAGGTTAGCGAGGATCTCTTTAGCCCGATCAATCACGGCCGCCGGCAAGCCGGCTAATCGGGCTACTTGGATGCCATAGCTCTTGTCGGCTGCACCCTTCTGGATTTTGCGGAGAAAAATGATGCGATCATTCCATTCGCGAACCGCCACATTGAAATTCTTCACGCCCGCGCACACCATCTCGAGCTCGGTCATCTCGTGGTAGTGAGTAGCGAACAGAGCACGGGCGCGCACGACGTCGTGCAGATATTCCGCGACACTCCAGGCAATCGATAGGCCGTCAAAAGTGGAGGTACCCCGCCCGATCTCGTCCAAGATCACTAAACTCCGGTCCGTCGCATTGTTTACGATGTTTGCGGTCTCGTTCATCTCCACCATGAAAGTAGACTGACCGCGGGCCAGATCGTCGGAGGCGCCTACCCGCGTAAAAATGCGATCAACGATTCCGATAGTAGCGGATTTGGCGGGGATGAAGCTGCCCATTTGAGCCATCAAGACCAACAGGGCGACCTGCCGGATAAAGGTCGATTTTCCGGCCATATTAGGTCCGGTGATCAAGAGTAACCGATTCGTATCCCCATCCAGCAGGCAATCGTTTGGCACAAATTTCTCTTCGGTAAGATTCTGATCCAATACCGGATGCCGTCCGTCGGTGATCTGTAGGGTGGTATCAGCATTCAGTTCCGGCCGGCAATAGCCGAACAGTCTCGCCGTCTCGGCCAAGCTGGTGATGAGATCTACTTGGGCCAGGGCGCGAGCGGTCTGTTGTAATTGCTCCAGATAGGCAAGCGTGGCTTCCCGCAATTTCAAGAAAAGCTGGTATTCGAGCTGTCTGGCTCGTTCATCCGCTCCCAGGACTTTGGCTTCGAACTCTTTCAATTCCGGCGTGATGAAACGTTCGCCACTAACGGTGGTCTGTTTGCGAATGTAATTCTCGGGAACCGCACTGAGGTTGGCCTTAGTAATCTCGATAAAGTAACCAAAGACCGAATTGTATCGGACCTTCAGAGATTTAATCCCGGTCCGCTCTATCTCTTTCTGCTGCAGTTCTACGATCCATTCTTTACCGCTCCCGGAATGCTGGCGGAGTTCATCCAGATCCGCATCGTATCCGGACCGGAAGATTCCACCTTCTTTCACTATGGCGGGCGGTTCTTCGACGATGGCGGCGCGTAACCGATCGAGTAACTCCGGCAGAATATGGATACCGCTAATGATTTCGTGGCAGAACGAATCCTCCTTCGCCGCCGGTGAGTTAGTAGACCTCGCTGGTCGCGTGGCTACGAAGGACAAGTTGGGAATCAACTCGGCCTTTTCCAATGCCACTAGATGTTCTATCAACTCGGGCAACGCTTCTAGTGAATGACGAATTGCCGCCAGGTCCCGAGGGCCACCGGTTCCTTGACTGATGCGGCTTAAAGTCCGTTCAACATCACGGATCCCGCGCATCGCTTCCCGGCAAGCATTCAAAAGGAACGGTTGGTCCAGAAACTGGGCAACCAACGCTTGCCGGCGACGAATAGTATCCAGATTACGTAAGGGTTTGAGGATAGACTCTCGCAGCAAGCGAGCGCCCATCGGCGTCACCGTACGGTCGAGAGCATGCAACAGACTAGCGTCACGGCGATCGTCACGTTTGCCGACGAGTTCGAGATGATTCTGAGTCGTTGCATCCAATGCCACGAATTCATCCGCCAGATAGACGCCCAGTGAGCGGATATGTTCTGTCGATCGACGGAGTTGATGTTTCAGATAATGGATAATCGCTCCGGCAGCGCCAACCCCGGCCACCAGAGCAGCGCAACCAAATCCATCTAATGATTGTACTTGGAATTGTTCGCGAAGCAGCTCCGTCGCTTGCTCGAACTCGAACACGTAGCCGTCATAGACCGTGCCTTCGGTGATTCCCTCCAGAGTGTCAGGGCGAATTAATTCTGTCGGTGTGAATCGAGCCAACTCATCTTGCAACGCGTTCCGGCCGTCCATTTCCGCGACCCGAAATTCGCCGGTGCTAATATCGATCAGAGCGAGCCCGAAACGGTTTTTAACTTGGTTGATCGCAGCCAGAAAGTTGTTCTGTTTCGCCTCCAGCAGATTCAAATCGCTGACCGTGCCCGGGCTGATTATCTGGGAGACTTTCCGTTCAACGATTTTGCCAGGTTGGGGTTCGCTGACCTGGTCGCAAATCGCGACGCGGTGGCCGGCCTTGATCAATTTGCCGACGTAGGCCTCGGCCGCATGAAACGGGACGCCGCACATCGGCATCCCATTTCGCTTCGTCAAGGCTACCCCAAGAATGTCGGCGGCCAGCTTGGCGTCATCGAAAAAAAGCTCGTAGAAGTCGCCTAGCCGAAAAAGAAGGAGCGTGCCTTGGGGGAGCGAACGCCGGATGCTTTGGTACTGCTGCATCATCGGAGTCCCTGACATGGAGCGGAGCTTAATGCGGAGGAGTTCAGGAGTTCAAGGAGTTCAGGAGTTCGAGGAGGGAAAACGCGCAGGAGCGAGTGGAAGCGTGTCGGCGTGTCGGCGTGTCGGCGTGTCGGCGTGTCGGCGTGTCGGCGTGTCGGCGTGTCGGCGTGTCGG
>Ga0185299_10005004_pt1 | contig 15381 bp, 16 predicted proteins | sample PaiPotPPA55metaG_FD_128002 | JGI IMG/M metagenome (GOLD analysis project Ga0185299, IMG submission 128002) | Iron sulfur acid spring bacterial and archeal communities from Banff, Canada, to study Microbial Dark Matter (Phase II) - Paint Pots PPA... ...
GAACCTTTGGTCGGGGGAATCGGGAACGATCTCTCGCAAACAATCCGTGAGTATGGGCTGATCCGCCGGGCACAGGCTGTGTCCGGCACCGGAGTGAGCGAGGGGCCACGAGAGTGACCACCTCAGTCAATCCCAAACAGTCCACCGGGCAGCCCGCAGGCTGAAGAGCTTGCGGGCTGTTCTCTTTTTAGTTCTCGGTTCTCGGTTCTCAGTTCTCAGAGAAACCGGATCCGAAATGCCAGCCAGGTTCACCCTCCGCGCACAATTCGCGGAATGCTGCATCCTTCGTCCGACATCCGTCGTCGAACTTTCTGAGAACTGAGAACTGAGAACTGAGAACTGAGAACTGAGAACTGAGAACTGAGAACTGAGAACTGAAACTGAGAACTGAGAACTGAAACTGAGAGAACTGACACCTGACACCTGCCACCTAAGACCTGAGACCTGCCCTATGGATGACAAGCACTACCGGGCCCGGATCACCAAGCGCGCGGATTTTGCGCCCGATCTTTGGATGATCCGCATTGATCGCGGATCGGAGTTCAAGTTTGCTCCCGGCCAATACGCCACGCTTGGGATTCAGCGGGACGCGCGGCCATTGGAGCGTCCCTACTCGATTGTTTCTTCTCCCTACGAAAAGGAACTGGAATTCTTTTTTGAGCTGGTGCCGCAGGGCGCCACAACGCCTCCGCTGTATGACCTGCAGTTGGGCGACGAAGTTCTGGTGCGCAAAGTTGCGAAGGGGCGCTTCGCATTCGACACCTCCCAACCGGAACGCACGAACCACTTGATGGTGAGCAGCGTGACCGGGGTCGCGCCTTTTGTCAGCTACGTGCGAACCCTGTTCAAGGACTGGAAAGAAGGCAGGTTTGCGGGCGACCACAAATTATTTCTGCTGAACGGTGCGAGCCGATCGTGGGAGTTCGGTTATCGCGAGGAGCTGGAAAGCTTCGCAAAACAAGCGCCGTGGTTTCGCTGTGTTTTCACGGTGAGCCGTCCGTGGGAGGACGATAGTTGGAAGGGCGAGGTCGGACGCGTCGACGATCTGATTCGCAAATACGCCGACCAGTGGGGACTTACCGGGGCGAACAGTGTGGGGTATCTGTGCGGGCATCCGGAGATGGTCGAGCACGCGAAGGGCATCCTGAAGCGAATCGGTTTCCAGAAAGAGAACTTAAAAGAAGAAGTGTACTGGGTGCCGGCGAAATGATTTCTCCTAGTAAATCGCCGGTGGAGCGCCGGGCGTCCTCGCCCGGCTTTTCCGCAGTGGCATGTGCTGGACGGGCGAGGGCGCCCGTCGCTCCACCAGTCATCAAGGTCATTCCTGTTCCGCGGGAGCGAAGAAGACCAGGACTTCGAGTTCTTCCTGAATGTCGTAGAAGCGATGCTCCAGTTCAGCTTCCACGAAAATAACTGATCCGGCGCGCACCTCGGCGTGGTCGGAACCGATTCGTATGTGGGCACGTCCTCGGATGACGTAGTACATCTCGTCCTCGCGGTGCGGTTTCTGGGGATCGGCGCCACCTTTCGGCAGAACATAGACGCCGGCGCTCATGGCGGGAACGCGGAGGAATTCGAGGTAGAGTTTGTTTTTTCCCGCACGCTGGCGGGAGAGATCGTCGATATGGAAAAAGTGAGTCATGCGTTTCTTGGCATGCCACGCAGCGCCTGAAGGGGCATGGCTCTCGCCACGATTTCGGCATCGCTGAAGCGATGCCCTGATACGGACCTTCAACTGCTTTGTGTTCGCCAAAAGACGCGGCAAGCCGCGTCTCCACAGGAATGCCGCCGAGAAACTCATCCTACCGCGCCGTGAAAAAAAATATCCGTATACTGCTGCACCAGCGCGTCTCCAGTCAGCGGCCCGCCGGGCTTGTACCACTGATAAATCCAGTTGATCATGCCGACCAGGGCGAAGGCGGCCGCCCGCGGCGTGACCCGAGACGGGGAGTTACGCTTGCGCTGGACGTCGGCGATCAGGTTCTCGACGAAGTGCAGGTAGTCCTTCTTGCGTCCGTTGATCTTGCGGCGGAACGTCGGCGGAAGCGGATGGTTCTCATGCAGCATGACCGTAATTTCGCGGTCTTCGGGACTGAGCACAACCTGGATGTGCAGCCGGATGAGCGTGCGCAAGCGCTCCTCGGTTCCCTCGATGCTGGCTCCCTCGATGCGGCGCACCACATTGATGACCCGTTCCTCGGTGATCTCCATGGCATGCGACATGATGTGGAAGAGGATTTCGTCCTTCGACTGGAAGTGGTGATAGAGGCCGCCTTTCGAAAGCTTGAGCGCGGCGGCCACATCATTCATGGAAGTGGCATCGTATCCCTGCTGCTGAAAAAGGCGGGCGGCAGTGCGCAGAATTTCCTGGCGGGGTTCCTGTCGAGGTTCGTTACGAGGATCGAGGGCGGCTTCGCGAAGCATCCAAAGATGGTATCGCGGAATGGGGTTTCCGCTCTAGCAGTCTGCGGAAAAACTCGGCCTGAGCGCCGCAGTCGCCCTCAGCGGCTGAAGCCGGCACTGAAAACAAGCCTGTTATCGCAGCGGTGAACCGCTGCGCCACCCAAAAGCAAGAACAACTCAAATCATTCCGTCCTCCAGCGAAATCGCATCACCGCCACCACCCCAAACAACAGCGTGAAGAGCAGCAAGACCCCGATGGGTGCAAGCGCCGAAGAGAATCCCAATCCGCGCCAGATCATGCTGTCCAGCCCATCCATCGCCCACCGGGTCGGTACGACCACAGTCAATTTCCGCAGCCAAGCCGGAAAGACAAAAGTCGGCACCCAGGCGCCGCCGAGCATCACCATGATGAGCGTTGCCATGATGGAATAGCCTCGCGTGGCTTCGACCGTCTCACCGAGAGCGGCGACCATGAGGCCGAAGGCGGCGGTCATCAATGAAAATGCCGCGCAGACCCCCACGAAGCCCGCGAAGCTGCCGAGGATGTGGACGCCAAACACAACCCGGGCGAAGCTGAACAAGACCAGCAGAATAAATCCCGCAATCAGGGAAGCGCTTACCGTCCGGCTGCCCAACAGCATAGTTCGGGAAAGTGGCGCGGCCCGAAGCCGCTGCCAGAGCCCGCTCTGCCGCAGCATCAGTAGCGCGACCCCCACATCAAGTCCCATAAAGAGGATGAACTGAATCCCCATCCCCGCGAATGCGTGCGCGTAACCGTTGTACTCGATGTCTTTCCCCGACGTGATCGCTTGCTCTCGCGTATCGTACGGCATCGTCAGGCCGCCGGATATCGCACCTTGCCCGGACTCGCCCTCACGTTCTCGCTGCGCGTTCAATTCGTTCACGCCGCCAAGCAGATGGCGCAGAGCCTTACGGTCTTCCGCTGAGATCCGAGGATTGTTCTCCACCTGCGCGAGGGACTCGTTCACCATTTCGCGCCCGCTATTACCTGTGAACATCTCTTTGCTGACGGTCTCCATCACCGCGCCGCTCAGGATGCCCCTTACCATCCCGAGTTCCACGTTGTGGGAAGGGTCGTAGAGCACACTGAGTTGAGGTTTGTTCTCGCCCGTATTCGCACCAGTAAAAAGCGCGCGCCCGGCATCCTTGCCGAAATCTTTGGGGATGACGATCGCGACGGTCGCTTTCCCCTTGCGGACCGCTTCGCGCGCGGCGTCCAGCGTGGATGGCTTTACGTCGAGATTCTTGTCGCTACCGAGTTGGGTGATGAGCCCCCTGGAAATGTCGCTCCCGTCCTGATCAATTATCAGCACCGGCACTTTGCTCGTCTCCGCCTTGCCGCTTTGTCCGCCGAACATGTAGCCGAAGAACGAGGCCAACACGATGGGAACCAGCAGTCCGACGATCACAGCTTTGCGATCGTTGAAGAACAGTTTCAGGTCTTTTCGCACCAGGGCCAGGAATTGAATCATTACGAGTCTCGAAGGCTCCTTCCAGTGAGAGTAAGAAAGACGGTCTCAAGATCCGGCTGCTCGCTTGAAACATGATGGTAGGAATGGCCGTTATCCGTCAGCCAGCGAAGAACGCCAGGAGCGCCGTGAGATAGATCATGAACTCCGACTCGGAGAGTGCCTCCGTGCAACTCAGCGGACTTCACCTCCGGAAGCGTCAACATCTGCCCCGGCTTGAAACCGTCCGCATTGTCAAGATCGATAGCAATCACGTTGGTGACCGGCAGCAGCTTGTGCAGTCCCTGCAACGTGTCGTTGGCAATCATTTTTCCGTGATCGATGATCACGATGCGGTCGCAGAGGCGCTCGGCCTCTTCCATATAGTGCGTCGTGTAGATGAGGCTTTTGCCGCGCTTCTTCAGCGCCTCGAGATTGTCGAAGATGGCATTGCGGCTTTGCGGATCGACACCGACGGTCGGCTCATCGAGCAGAAGAATTTGCGGATCGTGAAGCAGAGCCGCCGCCAGATTCAAACGCCGCTTCATGCCTCCGCTGAACGTTTCCACTTTGTCACCGGCGCGATCCGAGAGTCCGACCAGATTCAGTACATCGTCGATTGCCTGCTTTGCCTTCGCACCTGCGAGCGAGTAAAGGGCCGCAAAAAAGGTCAAATTGTCGCGGGCGGAGAGCTTGTCATAAAGCGCCATGTCCTGCGGCACAAGTCCGATCTTCAGCTTGACCGGGTCGGTGTCACTCTTAACCTGCTTGCCTTCGATGAGGACTTCGCCGGAATCCGGGCTCAGCAATCCTGCAATGATGGAGACCGTGGTCGTTTTGCCGGCGCCGTTCGGCCCGAGCAAGCCGATGGTCTCTCCGCGATCAGCCCGAAAACTGACGCCGGTGACGGCAATCAGCTTTCCGTAATTCTTCGTAAGGTGTTTCACTTCAAGCATAGATATAGATGTGGCTGAGAAGTGTACCACCGTCACATTTTGAGTTGATGACATCAGAGCGAAGCTGTAGCGCGGGTCGCCCAGCCTGCGGTTTCGGCTGACGACAATCGCTAACTCTTCTGCGCTCGACCGCCAACGAGTTTGCTCGTGATCTTGTGCTTGCTGGAGGCCGTATAGGCGGGCTCTGAGGGATTTGCTCTCCGGCCGCTGTCGATCACCGTGACGTTCTGAGCTTTTTCAGATGGAGAACCCGCTCCGATGCCCAGCCGAAGCACTGAGCGGCGGATTCCCTCATGCGCGCCGTTATTCTGGAGAAAATAGCGGGTGAGCACAGCCTGTCTGACATCATCAGGCAAGCGTCCATCTTCAAAAGCCTCAAAGCGGACTTTCTGCAATCCATCCCTCGGTATGCGATCTGGAACGTGGTGGGCTCCGCTGTGCAGCCGCTGAATCCGCAATGCGGCCCGTTCGACAACCCGAGCGAGCTCCGCGCCAAATTCGGGAGGACGGTCTTTCAGTAGAAGCCGCTTAGCTTTTTCAGCGGAAGCCCAGGTGGGGTTTCGATTCGATTCCTGCGGCGATTCGAGCTGGGACACTTGGCAAAGGTGCGCATTGACGGCAAGCTCTGGCTGCGCCGACCGGGCAGCAGTTGCAGGGTCAGGCTTGCGACGGAAGTATCTGGTGAATGCAATTTCCTCCATGCGGCCATGAACTCCAGCCTCTTCAAAAGCCTCTAGCGCGGCGGACTGGGCGTGGGTGAGACCCGGTTCAACGCCACCCTTGGGGAAAATCCAACGTCCGCCGCGGGTTTGAACCAGCAGGAATTCGACGCCGCGTTTGCGCATGCGGTAACACACGGCGGCCACCTGCTGGCGTCGTTTCGAACCTCGTAACGGCTGCAAGAATTTTGCGGATGGATCAATGCCCATGGCACCTAGGATGCGCGATGCTCTACGCTTCTGCCTAGAGCAAACCTTGGTTCGCGAGAGCTTGGTTCGCGAGCTTGGTTCGCGCGCGCAGAAGAGGCGGCACGCTTGCGGGAATCCTCCTACATACTTGTGCCGTCGGCAGTGCCTTGGAGACAGTAGGTTTGTATCAAGGCATCGCTTTAGCGATGCCGTTAGTCTTTCCAATGAGAAGCCCCTTTTAGGGGATGGGGTCACGATTTCTTTTTCGAATTGTTGGGGGCGGGATTTTTGAATAACCTGTATTGTCTTCGCTGTAGCCGGGAACTCGAGGCCGGACAAAAATCGGTCGCAGTGTACCTGTTCGCGCAGACCGTAGGGGTAAGGCCGCGCCAGAAGTCTTCGGCGCAGCGCATCTGTTTCTGCCCGCAGTGCTCAGTCTCACTGGCGATGGGTCCCGCGCCGGAGGGCGCGCTCAACCTCGCCGCCTGGCAAATGATCCGCGACATTGTAGGCGCGGACCCGGCACTGACCGAGGCCGCCTGGGAAACGCTGCATGGCATTGAGGAAGCAGAAGGCCTGCTCCCAGCGACCGGAACTTCTGGTAGGACGCATCCGTCGCGCTCCGGTTCGTACTTCGAGTTTTGAATCCGCGCGCGAACCGACTGGCTCCCTGGAAAGACTCCGAAGGAATCCGCAGTTGACACCAGGGGTTCGGGTGGGTAGCATTTCTAAAACCGACCGATCGGTCGGTTCATTGCTCGACATCCATAAGGAGCCTTCCAGTGGCCACAGTTTTTTATCAGAACGATGCCAACCCTTCCGCCCTAAAGGGCAAAACCATTGCTGTTTTCGGATACGGCTCGCAGGGCCACGCGCAGGCGCAGAACCTGCGTGACAGCGGATACGACGTCATCATCGGCCTCGATCCCGAGCGCGGTTCCGCCAAGCAGGCACGCGCGGACGGCATGACGGTTGTCGCTCCAGCCGAAGCCGCCAAGCGCGCCGACTGGATCCAGATTCTCACGCCGGACGAGACTCAGGCCGAATTCTACGAAGCGGCCATCAAGCCGGCCCTCCACAAAGGCAAAATTCTCGGTTTCTCGCACGGGTTCGCGATTCACTTCAAGACCATCGAGCCTCCGAAAGATGTGGACGTGGTCATGATTGCGCCGAAGGGCCCCGGCCATTTGGTGCGGCGCGTGTATTCGCAGGGCGGCGGCGTGCCTTCGTTGCTTGCCATCCACCAGGATGCCAGTGGACGCGCCCACGAATTCGCGCTGAGCTATGCGCACGGCATCGGTTCGACGCGCGCTGGCGTGCTGCAGACAACTTTCAAAGAAGAAACTGAGAGTGATTTGTTTGGCGAACAGGCTGTGCTCTGCGGCGGGTTGACGTCGCTGATGGAGAAAGGTTTCGAGACGCTGGTCGCGGCCGGTTACGCTCCTGAGATTGCCTACTTCGAGTGCGTACACGAGATGAAACTCATCGTCGATCTGATCTATGAAGGCGGATTGAGCCGCATGCGCTACTCGATTTCAAACACGGCCGAGTATGGAGACCTGACCCGCGGGGAAATGGTTGTGGGCGATACGACGCGCAAGGCGATGAAAGAAGTGCTGGCGCGAATCCAGGACGGCAGCTTCGCCAGGGAATGGATTGCCGAGAATAAGAGCGGCGGCAAGAACTTTGCCAAGCTGCGTGAGCGCGAGAAGCAGCACCCGATTGAAAAAGTAGGCGAGCAGTTGCGGGCGATGATGTCGTGGCTGCCATCGGAGAAGAAGAAAGCAGCCGAGGCAAAGCCGGCGCCGCCAAAAGTCGTCAACGCTTAGAAGAAAGTTCTCAGTTCCCAGTTCTCAGTTCTCAGAAAAATCTCCGGTGCTCACTGAGAACTGGGAACTGAGAACTTTTCTCCCTTCAGCTACACTATCTGCATCATCCCCATGGACATCGACCTCAAACATCGTAGTCGCAGCATCACGGATGGGCGCGACCAGGCTCCGGCGCGCGCCATGTACAAGGCCATTGGATTCACCGACGCCGATCTCGCCAAGCCGCTGATCGCCGTCGCCAACACCTGGATCGAAACCATGCCGTGCAACTTCCACCTGCGCCGCCTGTCGGCCAAGGTGAAAGAAGGCATTCGTGCCGCCGGCGGCACGCCGATGGAGTTCAATACCATTGCCATTTCCGACGGCGAGACCATGGGCACCGAAGGCATGAAGGCGTCGCTTGTAAGCCGCGAGGTGATTGCCGACTCCATCGAACTGGTCTGCCGAGGGCAGTTGTTCGACGCGGCGGTTTGCATAGTAGGTTGCGACAAGACGATCCCAGCCGCGGCCATGGCGCTGGCGCGCATGAACCTGCCCGGCCTGGTGCTCTACGGCGGAACGATTGCCGCCGGAAAGTTTCGCGGCAAAGACGTAACCATTCAGGATGTGTTCGAGGCCGTAGGCGCGAATGCCGCCGGCAAGATGAGCGACGCGGACTTGCTGGCGCTGGAAAACGTGGCATGTCCCGGAGCGGGCGCATGTGGCGGCCAATACACCGCAAATACTATGTCCACGGTGATGGAGCTGATCGGCCTTTCGCCCATGGGATTCAACGGAATTCCAGCGATGGACCCGCGCAAGGACGAAGTAGCATTCCGCTGCGGCGAAGTGGTGATGAATCTTCTGAAGCAAGGAATTCGTCCGAGCGATATTCTGACCCACGCCGCGTTCGAAAATGCGATAGCAGGCGTCGCTACAACCGGGGGTTCGACCAACGCTGTGCTCCATCTGTTAGCGATCTCGCGAGAAATGGGACTGCCGCTGGAGATCGATGACTTTCAGCGAGTCAGTGAACGCACGCCGCTCTTGGCCGATTTGAAGCCCGCGGGAAAATTCGTAGCAGCCGATGTGGATGCAGCGGGAGGCATCCAGTTGATCGCCAAGCGCCTGCTCGATGGCAAGCACGCAAATGGTTCAACGATGACCGTGACCGGAAAGACATTTGCCGAAGAAGCGAATGCCGCGAAAGAAACTCCCGGGCAGACGGTGATCGCTCCGTTGAGCAAGCCGTTGAAAGCCACAGGCGGCCTCGTCATCTTGAAAGGCAATCTAGCTCCCGGCGGCGGAGTAGTGAAGATGAGCGGCCACGAACGCCAATCCCACACCGGCCCGGCGCGCGTCTTCGATTCGGAAGAAGCGGCAATGCAAGCGGTGACCAGCAAGCAGATCAAGTCTGGAGACGTGGTCGTAATCCGCTATGAAGGTCCCAAGGGCGGCCCCGGCATGCGAGAAATGCTGAGCGTGACCGCGGCCATCGTGGGCGAAGGTCTCGGTGAAAGCGTAGCCCTGATCACGGACGGACGCTTCAGCGGCGCAACTCGCGGCCTGATGGTCGGCCATGTGGCCCCGGAAGCGGCGCTGGGCGGCCCGATAGCCGCCATTCGCGAAGGCGACAAGATCACCATCGACACCAAGATCCGAAGGCTGGAACTTGAAATATCCGACGCCGAAATCACGCGCCGCATGGCGGAATGGAAACCCCCAGCAGCGAAGTATAAGACCGGAGTATTCGCGAAGTACGCGGCGCTAGTAAGGTCGGCGTCAGAAGGCGCAATTACAACCCCCACCCACCTGAGTCACTCCAGGCCCTAGCAGGCTGCGGAAAACCTGATGTCTTGACTTTGTTTTGATGAGTCGTGGCTTCCAGCCGCGCCTACGCCACTATAGCGCCCAGGCTGGCACTTGGTTAGACTTGCTCTCACTTACCAAGGAGAAAGCGAATGTCCAAGCTAATCGTACGTTTCCTTGCCATCCTGGGCGCTCTGTGGCTGATCGGAATGGTCATCGTGCTGGTGGCTGTGATCGGAGCGAAGGGCAGAGTTCCATCCAAGACGATTCTCGAAGCTAATTTCGAGCAGACGTTCCTGGAGGACGCGCCGGACACTCCCACAGCTCGCTTGATGTTGACGAAAAAACAGACGCTGCGCGATGTGGTGGATGCGATCGATCGCGGAGCGAGTGACGATCGCGTCGTCGGCATGATTGCCAAGATCGGCGCGGCTCCGATGGGGATGGCGCAGACCCAGGAGATTCGCGATGCTGTCCAAAGATTTCGCACGCACAAGAAATTTGCCGTCGCCTACGCGGAAACTTTTGGCGAGTTTGGTCCCGGCAATGGCGCTTATTATCTGGCGACGGCGTTTGATCAAATCTATCTGCAGCCCTCGGGCGATGTCGGACTCACGGGCATCATCATGGAGTCGCCATTCATCAAAGGGACGCTCGCCAAGCTGGGCGTGACTTTTCATGGCGATCACCGCTACGAGTACAAGAATGCGCTCAACTTCTTCACCGAGACTAAGTACACCGGTCCGCACAAAGAAGCGATGACCGCGATCATGACGTCATGGTTCAACCAGATGAAAGACGGCATCTGCCAGGCGCGGCAGATCGCACCAGAGAAGTTCCGGTCGCTGGTGGACGCTGGGCCTTATCTGGGCCAGGAAGCAGTCGCGGCCAAACTGGTGGACGGGGTTCTTTATCGCGATCAGGTCTACGGCAAAGTAAAGAGTCAGGCCGGTGAGGGAGCGGAGCTGCTCTATCTGGATAAATATCTGCATCGCGCCGGACGCCCGCACGATCACGGGAAGACTGTTGCACTGGTGTTCGGCGTCGGCGGTGTCACTCGTGGTAAGAGTGATTACGATCCGATGCAAGGCAGCCAGAATATGGGCTCGGATACGGTAGCGGGCGCGATTCGAGCGGCCGCGGAAGACAAGGACGTAAAGGCGATCTTGTTTCGGGTTGATAGTCCAGGCGGTTCGTATGTCGCCTCCGATACCATATGGCGCGAAGTGGTGCGGGCGCACCAGGCGGGAAAGCCGGTGATTGTTTCGATGGGAAATCTGGCGGGATCAGGCGGCTACTTTGTCGCCATGGCCGCTGACAAAATCGTTGCCCAGCCGGGAACCATCACGGCCTCGATCGGAGTGCTGGGCGGAAAGATGCTGACCAGCGGTTTGTGGGACAAGGTCGGGCTTTCGTGGGACGAAGTGCATCAGGGCGGCAACGCCACCATGTTCACGGGAACGCACGATTACACGCCGGCAGAATGGGGACGCTTCCAGTCGTGGCTGGATCGCGTGTATGTGGATTTCACCAGCAAGGTTGCCGAGGGCCGCAAGCTTCCGAAAGAAAGCGTGCTGGAGATTGCGAAGGGGCGGATCTGGTCGGGCCAGGATGCGAAGAACCTTGGCTTAGTGGACGAACTCGGCGGCTACGATACGGCGCTGAAGCTGGCGAAGAAAGCGGCTGGAGTTCCCGAAGGCGATGACGTGAAGATCGTGGTCTTTCCGCGTCCGAAAACTTTTCTTCAAAGTCTGATTGAGCGCCGGGGGCCGGATAACAGCGATCGGGAAGCTGTAGGGCAAACGCTCGCGCGGATTCTACAAGTGGTGCAGCCGGTGGCGCGTCAGCTCGATGCGGCTGGGATCAAAGGCAAGGATAAAGATCAGGATGATGTCCTGCGGATGAATGCAGTACCGAGCAGCCAGTAACTACAAACCCAGCTTCTTTACTTCTTCGTTGTAATACTTGCGATAGAGGATTGACCATTCCTCGGAGCCCTCGATGATGGTGCGACGCTGGCTCTCGATTTTCTGGCGAGCGGCCTGGTCGATGCGGGCTTCCTGCATGAGGAGCTCTTCGAGAATCTTGCGGACTTCGAGGCGGATGGTGTTGCGGTCCTCAATGAACTCGACCTCATCCAGGTCAGCGACGGCGTCGGTGACAACATGGGCGAGTTTGTTGACTTTGTCGCGGCTCAATCGCACGGCAGGGGCGTCCTCAAAGTCGTTTTCAAAGAATAGCCTTGTATTTTTTCGCCAGCTCGGTCTTTACCTTACGGAACATCTCCTGGTAATTGGCGCCGCTCTTCTGCATTTCGTCGGAATAGGCTTCCAGAATGACGCGGACCTCATCGTTAATGCGGTCCTCGAGCGCCAGTTCTTCGAGCAGCGCGGCGTGTACCTTCTCGGTAAGAGTAGGGATTGCCTTGGTCTCTATGAGACCGCTCGCCACCAGTTTTTTGGAGACTTCGCGGGCGAGATAGCCCACATATTCTTTGGAAAAAAGCATGATTGACGCGGTGTTTTTTGTGAACAGAAAGTCTAACACAACGTTGGCCGCGCGTGCCGCCAGTGAGAGCCTCATGTTTTCCTCACAGGGAAAAATGTTCACAGGGAAAACCAAGGCATCTGCTCGTCGCAGTGGCGGGTGACTGGGGCCAAGCCGTACAATGATCACACTCCATGTCTCCACATCCAGACGACCTGACGGGCATGAAAGACGATATGACGGCCTTTATTGAAGGTCTGGGCATGCGCCGTTTCTTTGGTTATGTCGAGTGCGAAGAAGTTCCCAGCGTGCTGTGGGATTCGGAACATAATCCGGATGGCTGGAAAGATTTCGTGGAGTTGGCCAAGTCCACGGGCGCGCCCTTCCTGACTATGCATTCCTGGGCCCTCGATCGCGAAGAGTTGGAGCGCTTGTCCCAGCGGCTCGCCGACGGCGATTACAGAAGCGAAGAAGATCTGGAAGAAAGCCGCTGGCTGAAGAGCTATGTCGGAAAGACGGGATTCGTACAACTGGGATGGGCGTACCAGGGATGCGTCTTCGTTTATGAGGCCGGCACCGAATGGTACGAACACTATCAGCACCTGCGCGAACTGGCGGATGATAGCGGCGGGTTCATGATCGATGAGCCGGACCAGGACGAAGAACGCTAAGGCAGGTCTCAGGTGACAGGTGTCAGGTCTTAGGAAAACCGCGCGATTGACCGGCTTACAAATTCCCTGACACCTGAGACTTGGCACCTAAGACCTGCCTCATGCGATGGATCTCCAATCCGCTGAATTCTCCAAAGGCCAGGGTGCTCGAAGCTGCGCTGCATGATTCCAACCTGAAAATCTCTGCTTCCGCTTTGCCTGTGCTTGCCGATTTGCTCGTCGGCCGCGGGATCGACGAACCTGATGCGGCAGCTCGCTTCCTTTCTCCTCAACTCGCCGATCTTCACGACCCGCTGCGGATGAGCGGGATGAAATTGGCGCTCGATCGGCTGGAAACGGCGTTAGAGCGCAAAGAGAAAATTCTGATTTATGGCGACTACGACGTGGACGGCACGACGGCGATCGTCATTCTCAAGACGGCGATCGAGCTGTGCGGCGGAGCGGCTGACTTTCATGTTCCGCACCGGATCCGCGAAGGCTATGGGATGCGCGACGAGGTGATCGAGCGCGCTGCTGTCGACGGCGTGCGGCTGATCATCAGTGTGGACACTGGCATTCGCGGGTTCGCCGCCGCCGAAACGGCGCGCCGCACCGGAGTGGACCTGATCGTCACCGACCATCATCTTCCGGGGATGGACGGCGTTCCGCAGGCGCTCGCTGTAGTGAATCCAAATCAAGACGGTTGCGATTATCCCTGCAAACATTTGTGCGGCGCGGGCGTGGCGTTCAAGTTGGCCCAGGGATTGATGCAGCGACGGCTGGATGCGAAAGATCAGTCACGCCTGCTGATGTCGTTCATGAAAGTCGTGGCCGTCGCGACCATCGCCGATGCCGTCCCGTTGCTGGGGGAGAATCGCGTGTTCGCTAAGCTGGGATTGCAGGGGCTGCGTCGTCCCGTGAACGTCGGGCTGAAGGCGCTGCTTGAAGTAGCGAAGCTCGGCGATGGGCGGGCGCTGACCGCGACCGAAGTTGCCTTCCGCATCGCGCCTCGCCTGAACGCTGCGGGACGCATGGATGTTGCCCGCGACGTGGTCGATCTTTTCAATGAGAAAGACATGGAGCGTGCCCGCAAGATTGCCGGCCGCCTTGACCAGTTGAATGCCGAGCGTCAGGAAGAAGAGCGGCGCATCATGGACAGCATTTTTCGTCGCCTTGACGAAGAGCCGGCATTGCGCGAAGCGTATTGCGTGGTGGTGGATGGCCAAGGCTGGCATCGCGGCGTGATTGGCATCACCGCGTCGCGGGTGGTTGAACGCCATGGGCGGCCAACGCTCGTCATCTCGTGTGAAGGAGACGAAGCGCACGGCTCGGGGCGATCGATAGCGGCGTTTCATCTGCTGCATGCGATTGAATCGTGCCACGACCTGTTTTCGCGCTACGGCGGACACGCGCATGCGGTTGGCTTTGCACTGCCCAGCGCCAACGTGGAGAAGCTGCGTGCGCATCTGGATGGCTACGCGCGCGCCCGGCTCACTCCCGCCGATTTCGAACCGCAGCTTGAGTTCGATCGCGAACTCCCGCTGAGAGAAGTCACGCCCGAACTGCAGCAGGCGCTGCTTTTGCTGGAACCTTTTGGGATGGAGAATCGCGAGCCGGTTTTCGCCGCGCGGGCGGTGCGGCTGATGGCGCCTCCGCAGGCGGTGAAAGACAAGCATGTTCGGCTGCGCGTGTCGGCTGCCACCAATGACAGAATGGCCATTGCGGCGGCAGCGCAAGATTTCACTCCGCGCTGTCATCCCGATGCGGCGGCCATTCCAAAACGAGATGGGGGGCGGAGCCCCGCCACCACACAATCTGCACAATCCACACAACCTGTGCAATCCAAGCAGTCATCCTGGCGCGACAATATTGTGTTTAAAGCTATGGGCTGGGGGCTGAAGGAATCCTGCGACCGGTTACAGTTGCTGGCCGGTGACCGCCTGGATATCGCCTACTCGCTTGGCATGAATGACCATCCTGAATTTGGTGGGTTGGAGCTTACGCTGCGCGACGTGATGCGCGCCCGGTGAGTTCGCCTGTTTCTTTTTCTGCGCCTCCTGCCTTCCGTATTGCCGTCCGCCTTTGACAAGAGGCCAATCCAGTTCTATAGTGCCGGGACATGAACGGAACTTTCTTCTGCAACAAGTGCGGCGCCCAGAATTCCGCTGGCGCTCAGTTTTGTAATCGTTGTGGAGCTTCCACGAGCCCGACTCCGAGCGCTGTCTCGACAGCGGCATCGCAGCCCTCAGCCTCGCCCAACTTTGCGTCATCTAACACCGCGTCGTCGCCATACGCCGGCTCAGCGACTGCGTATCAGGCGGTTGCGCCTATAGCGGGAGTCGGCTACGGAGGCTTCTGGATTCGGGTGGTTGCGGCCATTATCGACGCCATCATCTTGCGGGTTGTGGTGGCTCCCGTGGGCATGATTTTCGGCGGTCTGGGGATGGCAGGAATGATGAGTGGAATTCCGCATAGGGGCCTTAGATTTTTAGGCGGCGGCATTACGATCATCTTGTTGATTTTCGGTTCCTGGCTGTATGAGGCTTTCATGGAGAGTTCGTCATACCAGGCGACGCTCGGCAAGATGATCTTTGGGATGAAAGTTACCGATCTCAATGGCAACCGAATCTCATTCGAGCGCGCAACAGGAAGGCATTTTGCGAAGTGGCTTTCCACGATGATCTTTGGAATCGGCTACATCATGGTCGGGTTCACGGAGCGCAAGCAGGGACTGCACGATCTGCTGGCCGGGACGCTGGTGCGGCGGGGATAGACCTGGTAGTGCTGACTTAAGATAAACGCCGACGGCTTTGAATCACGGCTTGCCCGCCGCATCCAAGCGTGGGATGCGGGACCATCCGACGGGCGTGCGCTGGAACTGCGCGGTGACG
>Ga0185299_10005005_pt1 | contig 15381 bp, 10 predicted proteins | sample PaiPotPPA55metaG_FD_128002 | JGI IMG/M metagenome (GOLD analysis project Ga0185299, IMG submission 128002) | Iron sulfur acid spring bacterial and archeal communities from Banff, Canada, to study Microbial Dark Matter (Phase II) - Paint Pots PPA... ...
CTTGCTGTGATATCGCCGTGCTCCCTTCCCGGGCAGAAGGTCTGCCAAATGCAGTGCTGGAATACATGGCCGCCGGACTGCCAACCATCGCGAGCCGAGTGGGAGGAAATGGCGAATTGATCGAGGATGGTGTGACGGGTCTGCTGGTGCCTTCGGAGGATTCGGCAGCGCTATCAAGTGCGTTGCTGACGCTCCTGCATAATCCGGAGTTAGCGCGTTTGATGGCGCAAAACGGACATGAGTTCACGGTCCGAAATTTCAGCTTCGAGAGGCTGGTGCGCGAGGTGGACGAGCTTTACAGCGAACTGCTGAGAGGCGGAGGAAGTCGCTAGCCGATGGCCAAGGCTTCTCAGTCGAATCATCATCGCGTCAATCGCCTTATATCCATGGATCGCCGTGAGCTGTTTGACCGGTTGAGACAGCGGCTCACGGCTCGCGCAGATGTACTGCGCTATCGCGCCAGTCCGGGCTTTGCCTGCAGCCCGCACCTGGGGCCGGTTGGACTCAGGGGGAGCTTTTTCTTTGCACCCACAGATGTTCCTGCGCTCTGCGCCGAACTGAAACAGATTTTTCCCTTACAAGCGAATGAGATCATCTTGCAGGCCGAGAAGATCTGCAATCACCATTTCGATCTCCTTGGCTATGAAAACCTGGATTACGGTGCGCAGATTGATTGGCACTGCGACGTTGTGCACGGCAAGCGAGCTCCACTGAAACCATGGTTTAAGGTGAAATATCTCGACTTCACGGAAGTGGGAGACTCAAAGATCACCTGGGAACTGAACCGCCATCAGCACTTTGTGACGCTCGCCAAGGCTTACTGGCTTACCGGCGACGATAGGTTTGCGCACGAGATTTTTTCCCAGTGGGCGCATTGGCACGACGAGAATCCTTATCCCATAGGATTGAATTGGGCGAGTAGTCTGGAAGTTGCTTACCGGACCATGGCCTGGATTTGGACCTTCTTCCTGCTGCAGGATTGTCCGCTTTACACAAGCGAACTGCGCAAACAATGGCTGGATGCGCTGAACCTGAACGGCCGCCATATTGAAACTTACCTGTCTACTTATTTTTCTCCGAATACTCACCTGCTGGGCGAAGGGATGGCCTTATTTTTCCTGGGAACCCTTTTCCCAGGGTTAGGCCGAGCCGCGCGCTGGCAGCGACGCGGCTGGGAGATCCTGGAAGGTGGAGCCGCGAAGCAGGTAAGAAAAGACGGATTTTACTTTGAGCAGTCCACCTACTATCACGTTTACGCTCTGGATATCTTTTTGCATTCCCGGATTCTTGCCGGGCTCAATGAAGTTCCAATTTCTGCGGAGTTCGATCAGATTTTGCAGCGCATGCTGGATGCTCTCGCCTTGCTGGGTCGAGCCGGGAGTGTACCCAGCATTGGTGATGACGATGGTGGAAGGATCTTTAATCCTCTGCGTAACCGGGCTGAGCACATGCTCGATCCTCTCGCCGCGGGCGCGGTTTTGTATCGGCGCGGAGAGTTCAAGTCGGTCGCGAGCAGACCGCGAGAAGAGACTCTGTGGCTGCTAGGAATCAAGGGCCTCGCAGAGTTTAGTTCTCTCGCCAACGCGAAACCGTTTGGAAGTTCGACCGCTCTAGGCGAGAGCGGCTTTTACCTGATGGCCGACGAAGAGTGCGGACAGCAGCTACAGATCGATGCTGGGCCATTGGGAGCAGGGAATGGAGGGCACGGTCACGCGGATGCACTCAGCGTTTGCTTGGTTCGCAATGGACGAAATCTCCTGATTGATCCGGGTACCTTCGAATATGTGGGCGAAAGTGGTGAGCGATCCCGCTTGCGCAGCACGGGTGCTCATAACACCATGCAAGTCGATGGACTGGACCAGGCAGAAGGCATGGGACCCTTCTCTTGGAAGAATTCTCCTCAGGTCAATGTCGAACAATGGATTAACGGCCAGCAGTTTGATTTGTTTCAGGGTAGTCACGACGGATATTCCCGACTGCCATCACCCGTTATTCATCACAGATGGGTGTTTCATAGAAAGGGACAGTTTTGGTTGGTACGCGATCTGGCTGAAGGCCAGGGCACGCGCCAGCTTGATATTAGGTGGCACATGGGTCCTGCTCTCTCTCCTGCCGCCTCCAAACAATGCGCATTCGCCGATGAGCAAGGCGGTATGACATTGCTGACCGCCGAGGGCCACGGCTGGTCGGAAAGCGTGCGCCGCGACTACTGGTCGCGGGCTTACGGGCACAAGCAGCAGGCAAACGTGGTCAACTTCGGTGGAAGGATCGAACTCCCCGCGGATTTTGTAACCCTGCTTATTGCAGACCAGGACTCGCACGCTGGCCCCGGAAGGTTGGTAAGACTCGATGAATCGAACCGAGGAACAGTCCGCGGATATCGCTATTCCAGTCTCGGCCGGGAGCACAGTTTTTTCTTTGCTCTTCAGCCGGGCCCGTGGGTTCTCGGAGCATGGGCCAGCGATGCGAATTTTCTATATTGGTCAGTGGACCGCGAAAGGGAACAATACGCCCTGGTTTTGTGCGGCGCTTCCTACGCGAACGCCGCAGGCCAGCGGGTGCTCACCTGTAGCACGCAGGTGCGCTATGCTGAAGTATTGAGCTCCGCGATGAAAGCTGAACTTTTTTCGTCAGATCCAGAACACGTTATGGTGCAGGCGCCACTTGATCAAGTGTTGGCCGATGGGAACTTGAGTTTGCCGGAGAATGATCCCAAAAGGATGGGCGTGTAGTCATGTGTGGAATCTGCGGTGTCTTCCATTCCGAGCGGGCCCGGCGAGTGAATCGCGACATGCTGGTGAGGATGAATCAGCAGATTGTCCATCGCGGGCCGGACGACGACGGCTTCTTTGTCGAAGAGAATGTCGGACTGGCCATGCGCCGCCTCAGCATCATCGACATCCAAACCGGTCACCAGCCGCTCTGTAACGAGGACAGTAGTGTTTGGATCGTCTTCAACGGGGAGATTTACAATCATCGGGATCTGCGGAAGGATCTTGAGTCTCGAGGTCATCGCTATCGTTCGAAGAGCGACACCGAAACCATCGTCCATTTGTACGAGGAGTATGGGAGGGAATGCGTTGGGCATTTGCGCGGCATGTTTGCGTTCGCAATCTGGGACCGCAGAACGAGATGCTTGTTTATGGCGCGTGATCGCCTGGGGATCAAGCCTCTCTACTATCGTTTCGATGGCGGAACGTTGCTGTTCGGCTCGGAAATAAAGACCATCCTCGCCTATCCGGGGGTGAAGCCAGAGTTCAACCTCGGCGGTTTGGCGGAGTATCTAGCATTTGGTTATCTGACTGGCGAAGAAAGCATGTATGCCGGCATTCGCAAATTAATGCCCGGCCATACCCTTACGGTGGACGAGCACGGCCACCTGGAGACTTCACAATATTGGGACCTGAATGTCAAAGTCGATGATGGACGGCAGCCGGCCGAGGACTACGTTCAGCGCTATCGGGAACAACTGGAACAGTGTGTTGCCAGCCACTTGATGAGCGATGTCCCCTTAGGAGTCTTCTTGAGCGGCGGCCTGGATTCGAGCGCGATCGCAGCATTGACCACAAAAATCCGCAAAGAACCGATTGAGACGTTTTCGGTGGGCTATGGGGAGGAGGCCTATAGCGAACTTCCCTATGCCCGCATAATCGCGGAACATTTGAAATCCAAACACCACGAAGTCCATCTTAGCCGCGACGAGTTCTTTCAGACTCTGCCTCGATTGATCTGGCATGAGGACGAACCCATCGTGTGGCCGTCCAGCGTGGCACTATATTTTGTGGCGCGGCTCGCGCGAGAACGTGTAACCGTGGTGCTTACCGGCGAAGGCAGCGATGAGACATTAGGTGGCTACACGCGATATCCGTGGACTCTGCTGAATTCACGCATGGACACCGTTTACCGTATGCTCACTCCGCCTGCCCTGCGTCACATGCTGCGGAAGGGAATTCAGTCTCTTCCGCTGGCCGCTGCTTCGAAGAGAAAACTGGAACATACATTTCTGGCGCGCGACGGTGCTTCCTGGCCTTCTTTCTATTTTGATAACTTCTATTCTGCATTTTCCGCTGCCGAGCAAGATGACCTGTTAACTGCAGAAACCAAGCAAAGGGCGGGCGACGCCTATGCCGGTTCGATGAAGTACTGGAATCATTCTTCGGCTGACCTTCTGCACCGGCTGCTGTACACCGATATCAAGACCTATCTGGTAGAACTATTGATGAAGCAGGATCAGATGAGCATGGCCGCTTCGGTGGAAAGCCGTGTGCCCTTTCTTGATCACGGATTGGTAGAGTTCACGGCGAGCATTCCCGCGAAATACGCGACACGGGGTATGGCCGGGAAGTGCATCCTGAAGTCGGCTGTGAAGGATCTGTTGCCCAACTCAATTGTGCACCGGCAGAAATTGGGATTTCCCACTCCTTGGGCATACTGGCTTGCTGGGCTTGCCTTGAATAACCTGCGTAGCCTGTTAACCGAACCACGAACGCTAGAACGAGGACTCTTTCGCGCTGCGGCCGTTAGTCGGCTGTTCGATGAACACATGGCCGGACGTCGCGATCATGGCATTCGCATCTGGCGTTTGCTGAATCTGGAGCTATGGCAGAGGATCTTTCTCGACGGCGAACCGGTCTCCGCCGTCAGCGTTTTCCAAGACACCTCTGTGGCGCGATAAAAGATGGATTCATCCTCGACTTGCATCGCCTTACCCGAGTTGCGGAGGTAAACAAAGTCAAGTAAACAAGTACAAGTCCAAGTACAAGTCAAAGATGCGAAGAAAGATAAAGCTCACCGCGCTCGCTCTGCTCAGAAGTGCCGGAGTTTTCAGCCTTGTGGCCAACAGCAGTTGGCGCAGACAGCGGCTGCTGATTCTCTGCTACCACGGGATCTCCCTCGAAGATGAGCATCTCTGGAGACCTCAACTCTACGTGCAGTCAGAATTGCTGCAGAAGCGGCTCGAGATGCTGCGAACTATGGATTGCTCGGTGTTGCCGCTGAACGAGGCGTTGGAACGGCTGCGTTCCCGTGATCTGCCGCCACGCAGCGTCGCAATTACCTTCGACGATGGTATGTATGATTTCTACAAGCAGGCCTATCCGCTGCTCAAGAAGTACGACCTTCCCGTCACGGTTTACCAAACCACCTATTACACAGATCACGAGACACCGATTTTCAACCTGATCTGCTCTTACATGCTGTGGAAAAGACGCGGGCAGCAGTTGACTGCCCCGCGGGACCTCGGGATCTCGGAAACCATGGATCTGCGCACCGAACTGCGTCGTCATCGGGTGGTGCGCAGTCTGATTGAACTTTCCGAACGCGAGAACCTCACTGGATTGCAAAAGAATGAGCTCGCCAGACGGTTGGCCGCGAACCTTGGACTTGATTATGCAGAGCTTGCCGCCAAACGTATTCTGCAACTTATGAATGCGAGAGAAGTGGCGGAAGTTGGATTGAACGGAGTCGACGTCCAACTCCACACACACCGTCACTGCACGCCGAAGGACGAAACAGCTTTCAGGAGGGAAATTACTGAGAACCGGGGAAAAATCCGAGCCTTAACCGGACGCGACGCGAGACATTTCTGCTACCCAGGCGGAGTCTACCAGCAGGAATTCGTCGGCTGGTTAGAAAAGGAAGATGTCGTCTCCGCCACGACTTGCGACGTCGGGCTGGCCGATCGGCACGACAATCCCTATCTGCTGCCGAGATTGGTGGACACTTCCGGTCGCAGCCAACTGGAGTTCGAAAGCTGGCTCAGTGGAGCGGGTTCTCTTCTTGCGGTGCATCGGGCCGCATCGCAGCGTTATATCGTGCGCGACGAATAGACGGGTTAGACTGAAAGTTCAAAGAGAAATTCTAGACATAGCGTTCCAATGAGAAACTGGGCAAAAAGAGCGATTCTGGGCAGTGGAGTACTACGGCTGGCGGAGAGTTTTCGTGGTCGCAGCGGGGCGATTCTGATGTACCACTCGGTTCTCCCGAACCCGTCGCTGCGGATCGACTCATTTGGCGGAATCGCCCACTCCGAGTCCGTCTTCCGCGGACAGATGGAGTTATTGGCGCGGGATTTTCATCCCCTCACTCTGGACGAAGCGATCAAATATCTCCGCAGCGGCAACCTTCCCCAGCGTTCGGTCGTTGTCACATTTGACGATGGGTACGCCGACAACTATGAAGTCGCGATGCCTATATTGAACGAGGCGGGGGTGCCAGCGACGTTTTACGTCACAGTCGACTGCGTGGAAAACAGAAGGCAGCCATGGCCCAGCCGGCTACGGTTTGCCTTCCGAACCACCAAGCTCACTGACTGGAAAGATTCCACCGGCACATGCTGGACGCTTGATCGTCCCGTGGAAAGGGAAGCAGCCTTCCTAAGCAGTTGTGATGTCTGTGGCCAACTCAGCGGTTCGGCGCAGGAGATTTTTGTGGAGGGCGTCGAGCAAGAGCTTGAGACAATGATGCCGTGCGAGCCTTCGGTGATGATGAGTTACGAACAGATGGGTGCGCTTCAGCGGCACGGACACACGGTTGGTTCGCATACGATGACGCATCCCAATATGGCCTACCTCAAGGAAGATGAAGCCAGTCACGAACTCAGGGAATCGAAGCGGAGACTTGAGCTCCATCTCGAAGCACCAATCAGGCATTTCTCCTATCCTTGCCCGGCACTTTCTCCGCATTGGAGCACTCAGACCCTGGAGCAGAGCCGTGTTGCGGGCTACGAGACAGCGGTGACTACGGATAACGGGTTAATGCGCAGCGGTGACAATCCACTTTGTTTGAAGCGCATTCGTCCCAGCAAGACGTTTGAAGGCCTGCGGTGGAACCTGGAAAGCGCTTTCGCCGGAAGAGCAGTTTAATTCACCACTAAGCGAGTCGCAGATTGGCGAGAATACTGGTCCTCGACGGGCACAGCGCAGCGGCGCTCGCGGTGGCGCGGTCGGCCGGACAGTGCGGGCATTGGCTGGCGGTGGGTGGAAACCGGGGCCTGTTTGCCGCGACAAAACTCTCCCGCTATTGCAACCTTGGGTTCGACTATCCGATCTCAACTGACGATCCGGGCGCTTTTGTGGACGCGATCGTCGAGTTCGTCCGCGCGCATTCGATTGATCTCATCATTCCGATCACGGATTGGACTTTGGGGCCGATTTCCGTGCAGCGAGAACGTTTCGCGGGCCTATGCCATATCGCCATGCCCTCCCAACGCGCCCTCGATACAGTCTCGGATAAATATCGCACGATAAAGTTGGCCGAATCTTTTGGGATCGGCATACCCAGAACCCATCTTGTCGAATCCGTGGGCGATCGGTCGCAACGGGGGGAGAACCAATTTCCGGTGGTTGTGAAGGATCGCTTTTCGGTGCGATGGTCCAACGACACATCGACAAAGAAGAAAGCAGTATTTGGGTCAGTAGCCTACGCTTACTCCGCTCCCGAACTGGCAAGCAAAGTGGACGAGCGGTTGCGGGCGGCCAGCGACGTATTGCTTCAGGAGTTTGTCTCCGGAACTGGCATCGGATTTTCCTGTTTTGTCGCCGGCGGCAAAACCTTCCTGCCTTTCCAGTGGGAAAGAATCAGGGAAGTCGATCCGCGCGGATCGGCGAGCAGCGCCAGGAAATCCATCCCTCTGGATCAATCTCTCGTTTCGCTCAGCGTGCGGCTGATAACGGAGATCGGCTTCGAGGGCGTCGCCATGGTGGAGTACAAGAAGGCAGCTGACGGGCGCCTCATTTTAATGGAAATCAATGGGCGGCCCTGGGGATCGATCGGACTGCCGATCGCATGCGGCATCGACTACCCGCGTCATCTCATCGAGTGGTGCTTCGATGGAACGCTCCCACCTCAAAGCATTCCTTACCAGGAGAACATTGTTTGCCGCCGGGTAGTTGGCGAGCTAACGCACCTGAGCAATCTCCGGGCTGGACCCCCTCCCAACTGGCCGAGCGCGTATCCAAGTTTCTGGACGAGCCTCCTCACCATGGCAGTGCCTTGGCTTCCGGGCATGTGCTATGACGATGTGTGGCTGTCGGATCTGCGACCGGGAATTGCAGGGATTGGCAATTGGTTCAGATCTCGAACCGAAGGGGAGTCACGAAGATAGGCCGCGCCCCCCTGTCGAAGATCAGCGCTTCTGAAGTTCCGTCTCCGCGGAGTGAGCGGAGGATGGAAAGATCGCGAGCATCAGATTGCGAATGCAGATCTGCAATTGCTGGGCGCAGAATCGAGTCGTCTCGAGATCGCCCAAGTATGGATCAGGAATCTCACGGTATTGCCAGGGACCGTCGGCGTAGGCGCTTAGCATGTAGATCCTGCTCTCGGACTCGGGATAGAGCGCGAGCAACTCGGCTTTGTTTTGAAAATCCATGGCGAAGATGCAGTCTGCTTCCTTCACCATTTCCTGAGTCAAAGGTTTGGCGCGGTGCTCAGTCAGCGCGATGCCCAGGTCCGCGGACGCCTCCTGCGCCCAGGGATGAGCTTCGCGTCCGGCGCTGGCGTGCAGACCTGCAGACATGATCCGGATTTGCGTCTCCGGTCCCGCCTCCCTCAACGCTTGCCTCATGAGGAATTCCGCCATGGCACTTCGCATGATGTTGCCGAAGCATACAAAAATAAATGAGCGTGCAGACGGCGGAACGAGTCGTCGATTTGATGTTCGGACTCCAAGTGTATCCAGCACGCGCAATCGTGCATAGATCCGGCCTGGGCTTGGGCCGAGACGGAGAACGATGTCGCGTTGTTTCAGCAGAAAATCAGGCACGCACTTTCGCAGCACGTTCTTCGAAGCCGAGGTGATGGTTCGCGGGCTGACGGAAATCACGAAGGCAGCCCTCGCGGGGAAACCGTGTCTGCTGCCGCCGCGGTCGAAGCCAACTCGTATCCCTGGCTCTGCATAAGGTCGCCCCAGGCCGACTCGATCGCGGCAACTGATTCCCGATCCAGTTGCGATTTCCATCCTCCTGAAGTGGCTGAGCGCACAAAGGGCTTATCCCGGCGCGTTCCCTTGGTAAGAACCCAGCGTCCAGCGTCCTGTTTTTCAAGTGTGCGCATTCTTTCCGGCGAGCTTAGTTCGATGGCGCGCTCGAGCGCCGCTGCGCTCGAATCGATCTTGCGAAATGAGCACCTTTCGAGGAAATCAACCACGCTGGTGAGTGCGACGACTGGATCACGCTTCATGTCCTCATACCGAAGCATGAGAAATCCGGGATCGTCTTTCCGCAGGACCGTCCAACTAAGCACATTGTCCCGCCAGGAGCCGAACTTGCGATCAAACTCTCCGGCGATAAAGCGAGGCACAAAACTGGCCATGGGATAATCATCGGAGATATTTCGCGCCTTAACATTGTGGTGATAAAAAGAAACTGCCACATCCCTCGGGTCGCGCACGATGTAGATTACCCGCGGGTATTCCGGCTGAAAGGGCTCATGACTCTTGAGCATGCGCGGCCGCTGAAGCTGCCGCAGAAATCGGTCACGATTGAAATAGATTTCCGGAATCCTGGACTCGACGTTGGAAAACCTGACCGGATCGTTGGGGTTGATCAGATTCCCCAAAAGAAAGCGTGTCCAGGTGTTGCCCGACCGGGGATAAGAAACAAGAAAGATGTCATCGGGAAAAACCGTCAGGCCGCGGCCCGCGATCTGTCGTCCGGTGAGCACGCGCCCCGCCTGTGCGAGGGCGGCGCACAGTCTTTCGAAGGAATTATGGCGTGATTGCATATTGCCGAGAAATATTCGCCGTCATCGTAAGACCACTGGAAGCTCGTCCCGTTCGGGCGGCGCAGCAGAAAGTTCGTATCCCAGAACCCGCATCAGCGGTCCCCATGCTGCTTCGATGTCGGCCACGGTCTGCGGGGGCAGTTCTGACTTCCATGCCCCCGCCCGGGCCTTGCGCACGAACGCCATATCTGGCCGGGTGTTCTTCGTGAGCGACCATTCCGCAGCTTGCGTTTTTTCCAGTTCGCGCATGTGATCGGCGGAACTCAGCTTGACGGCGCGTGCCAGCCGCTCCGGGGTCGCCTCAAGGCCGAGGAAATCAGCCACCTTTACCAGTTCGCGCTCGGGGTCGTCCAGCATGTCCTCGTAGCGAAGCAGCAGAAACTTGCGGTTATCCTTCATGGCGAGCCAACTGGCTATGTTGTCGTGCCATGATCCCCAGCGGGGGTTAACCAGGACTCCTGACTCAAAGCTTCCGTCAAGCAGAGCTGGAACAAACTTCTCGACTCCCCAGTTCTCCGGAACAATGCCCAGCTTGACAGCATAATGGTAAGCCGACACAAGGACGTCTCGTGGATCGCGAACGATGTAGATAACCGTCCTGTATCGCGGGTCAAAACAGTCATGGCTCTTCAGAATGCGAGGAAGCTTCCGCAGTTTTCGATCGGGATGAACGTACAGCGATGGCAAGCGGCTTTCAACATTGGCGAAGGTAATTGGCTCATCCTGGTAAATCAGATTTCCCACCAGAAAGCGGGTCCACGTGTTTCCAGACTTCGGATAAGAAACGATGAAAACATCCCCCGGTAGAACCGTCACGTTACGGCCCGCAGGATTACGGTCCAGGGCGGTATCCGTGATTTTCCCCAAGTGGTTGATCAAACCGCGTATTCGCCGGACGACAATGTTCAAAGGCATGGCAGAATCTAGGTACCGATACATTCCACTACCGCGTGTTACAAAATCGCCTCAAGACGCTAACGGCCCTCTTAGCGCGAATGCGACATGGACTCTCTCATGTCATGCGAAGAACCAATCTGGCGCGCCAGATTGTCGATGCACGCTCTTAACACAGAGTAGCATCGACGCGTTGTCTCGATATCGCCAAAGTAAGGATCCGGTATCTCGCGGTTCCGTTGTCTCCCTTCCGCGTAACGGCTCAGCAGGAAAATCTTATTTCTCGCTGCCGGGTAGAGCGTCTGCAACTCAGCGAGGTTTTCAAAGTCCATGGCGAAAATGAGGTCCGAGCCAGAAACCAGTTCAGGTGTCAAAGGCTGCGCCCGGTGCTGATCCAGCGGAATGCCAAGCTCCGTGGAAACGGCGAGCGCACAAGTGTGAGCTTCGCGGCCGGCTACAGCGTGCAAGCCCGCAGAGCGTACGACCGGACCATCGATTCCGCGGGCGGCGAGTACATGCTTTAGCATGGCCTCCGCCATGGGGCTGCGCATTATGTTTCCGAAGCACACAAATAGAAACGAGTGGGCATCCTCGGGTGTCAGTTCCGGCGACCGGCGGTCATTTTGGGCCTTTATCCCCAAAACACCGCGGATGCGAAGACTGGCGTAAGCAGGGCGAGACTGAGGGTCGAGTCGGGAATAGATTTGCAAATAGGACATCAGTTTGCGTGGAGCGATCCTCCGGAAAGCGGACTTGAAAACCGAACCCAGGACAGAGTGCAGCATGCTGCCGACCTCCGCGAAAAAAGGAAAAGGGTCCGACCATGACCACAACGCTTCTTTAATAAATGGAGAAAAGTCTGGTATAGCCCGCAGCAACTCCCGCGAAATCGAGGGCCGAGGGCCGAGGGACGCAGCCGTGGGGAAAACTATACTTTGCATGCGATCCAGGTAGCCTGGGCTCCATCGCCAGCGCATGCCCACCGAATACCGAACCGGGACGCTGGGCGGCTCTCCGTGAAACAGTTGCCAGTAGTAGAACGGAAAATCGACTCCGGCCGCGATGGGAAACGAAACTGAGCCCCAGAACCGACCATTTACCTCCATCAGGGCGGAGCTTCCCGTTTTCCGGTCAACCCGGAACTCGACCATAGCAACTCCCTCCCATTCGAGAGCTCGAAGCAACTCCATGGAGGATCGAACCAACTCCGGGTCCGGTTCTTCGGCAATGGCGAGGACCGCGACGCCGCCAGTAGCGGGTGCTTCCTTTAGGCGGCGGTGCTGAAACTTTGCTACACATTCACCATTGTGGATCAGGATTTCAACGCCCACGCCCACTCCCGGACAGTACTCCTGCAAAAGGACACTGCCCCATTGGTTGCTCCCGAGAGCGGCGGAGAGTTCTGGCAGCGTATTGAAATAGAAGACCCGAAAGGTGGCAGAACCTCTTTTTTCAGGCTTCACTACAACCGGAAAGCGAAGTTGCTCCGCGACTGAGGCGAGTTCGGCAACATCGGTGATCGTACACGTGAAAGGCACTCGAATACCGCAGCCTTGTGCCGTTTCCAAGGTCAGCGATTTGTTCAGCACTCGCTCTACGCAGAGAGGTGGAGGACAGCCGACATAGAGCAGCGGACTCAATTCGTCATAGAGGTCGGCTAGAGCCGCCAACGGGGGATCACCGGCGGGTAATATGAGATCGAATCGTCCTTCGCGCACCAAAGCAAGTAAAGCGGCGCCGAACGCCTGGGGATTTTTTCGCCGCTCTGGCAACCGATGAAACGCGCGGACCGCGCGGGAACGGAGGGAAGGCTCTTCCGGCTGAAATGAAGCAATCTCTACGGGGATGCCGCGACGGTTCAGCGTGCGTGCAATCGCCAAGCTGACACGCGGCGACGCGCCCAAAATCAGCACAGCCTGGGATCGGGTGTTCTTGATCATCTTTCCGATAGATCAACATGGCCCAAGGGATTCACTTGCTGCGTTGTTCCAATATGACCCTGAGCCACTTCAACTTGCTCTCGCCCCGGAGTGGACACCACGCCTTATACTTCCTCCTGATAGGTTTCCACGAGGGCAAGCGTTAATTCATCCTCCGGATTCGCTCCCAACACTCCAACATCCCAAGCACGATCGGTCCAGAAGGCCCACGCCAGTCCGATACCGTAAACCAAGCTGGCTATCACTAGTTGTATCAGAAGCGGGCCCAAGCGATGAGGGATGTACCAACGCTGCATAAGCAAAAGAACCGCCACAACCGGAATGCATAAAACTACGGGTAGCACAAATGCACGATAGAGATAGGTGGTGAGTTTGATCCCCAGTAGGTGGCAAAGATGACGGGGAAGAAAAAAAATCATGGAACAAGTGAGAGGAATGGCGGTGCCGATAGCGTCCCCCAAAATGCCGTAGCGGCGCACCAGAAGTATGCTCAGGATCAGATTCGAAGTGCCCTCAACCAGCACCACCCAACCCCAGGTGCGATGTTTTGCCATACCCCAGAGAGTGCGCCCGGAAGCGGCCTGAGCCAGCATCAAGGTGGTCGGAAAAAGCAGAACCAGCAGTACGGGATAGCTGGTGGCGACATATTTGGGGCCAACCCAAGCCTCAATCACGGACTTGCCCAGGATGCTGAGGATGGCCGTGATGGGGAAGATAATGAAAGCGCAGGCGCGGTTGCCGACGACGAAAATTTTTCGCAGCGCGTCCAGGTCTCCTTTGGCCTGGGACTGGCTCGACATGGGCACGAAGATTTGAGCCAGGCTGCTCACCACTTCCTGAGCATAGTCAACCAACCGCGCGCCGATGGTGAAGTAGGTGACGGCTGCCGCCGAAACAAACGTGCCAATGATCAGAGCGTCCGTCTTAAAACGCAAGCGCCCGGCAACGATTATGACGAAGGTCGTCCCGCTATAGTTCGCGATCCGGCGCAAGGTGGAGCGGCTTACATATTGGAGTCCGAGTCGCAACTTCAAATGGCGAAATACCGCGGCGGCATTGATTAGGCCATTGAGCAACGGCATGCCGACCGTGATTAAAGCGACCGTCAACAATCCGCGTCCATGTTGCAGCGCGACGACGATGAGCACGGCCCGTATCAGAGTCGAAGTGATACTGGTGAAGTTCAGGAGATAGAAGCGCTGTAAGCCCTCCAGAATTCCGCTGAAAACTCCAAGAGGAAAACCCACGGAAACCGACGCGCCTACCATGAGGAGCAGCCAACGCGCCGTCGGCACGAATTCGGGTTGGATGCGGAAGATCGAGTTTACATAGTAAGCGGCAATCAGAGTTATGGCCATGGACACAACCCCAATGCCGGTGTAACTGAACATGGCCGTATTGATCAACCGGTTCAGCTCATCGTGTTCTTCCGTCGCGGAATATTTGGCGACGTAGCGAACAATGGAAGACCGGATACCCAGATCGAACAGACCGTAGTATCCCGTGACAGAAAAGATGATGACCCAGAGACCGAAAGCGTCGTCGCCCAGGTGATGAATGATGTAGGGGGAAAGAAAAATCCCCACCATCACATTCACGCCCAGAGCGAACCAACTCGATCCGACGTTTCTTAGGATTTGGGTTTTATCGAACCTCATGAGCCACGCTGCATGTGCTGGACAGTCAGGAGAGAAGCTTGCGGGTCTTGGCTCGACGCCTGTGGCGGCGGGACACTACGGTGGCTGACCCGCGAAATCGCCTCGGCTAACTTTTGGCCGAATTTGCGAACGTGCGGCTCGCGCAAAATTTCCAGGTGATGGAAATCAATTTCATGGATCTCGACGCCACTCTGAGTTCTGACGCCCCAACCCATCTGCCGATCCTTGATGTAATAAAACTGCTGTTTCGGACGCTTAAACAGAATCACCGGAGCCCTGAACCGCGATGGTGTGAATCCTTCGGGCCAGTAGACTTGCGGCCAATCCGTTCGTGGAGAACTCTTGCCAAGCAAGTTGCCCATCTTTTTTCGAGCTACGTTTTGATAGGAAGCAAGTCGTGCGCCGAGGCTTAACCGTTTCATCTCTCGCAGTCGCTCGCCATAGTAGTGGATCTTCCACAGCCAGCGCCTCTGACTGTGCTGCAAGACCCAGGTGTCGAAGATGGCAAACAATCCGACCTCTTCCCCTTGTCCTTCCAGACTCAGCACGATCTGTTCCGCGATGTGAGTGCCGTCACATAGTCCACCCATGCAATACGGGCCATGGGGCTGCACAGTTCGCATCGCCGCAATATATTCGGCGGTCAGAGCCTGCATCTCCTGTTGAGAATAGGGACGCTTGCCTCCCGTGACCGGGATTTGGCCTTGGATCTTGTACACCGTTTGTCCCGCGCCCATGTGCCGGGCCAGCATCGCGTATCCCAACGATTCTTCGCCCGGCGGTACGATGGCAAAAAAAGGCAATGCGTTGCTGTTTCCCCGCTGAATTTGCATCACCACCGGATCGCTGGTGTCCCCCTGCCCATCCATAAGGCGTGCCAGGGATTCCACGGTTGCTCCGCGAAAGAGCGCGGAAAGCGGAATCTCCCGGCCAGTGACTCTTCTTACTTCTGAAAGCAAACGTGCAGCCAGGAGTGAATGGCCGCCGAGGTCGAAGAAGTTATCAGTCACTCCGACTGATGGAACGCCAAGAACCTTCTCGAACAGGGATGCGAGCTCAGATTCGATCTCGCTGCGTGGAGCGACGGTCAGAGCAGAATCCCTGCGCTCCGGTGTGGGAGCGGGCAAGGCGCGGCGGTCAACCTTGCCGCTGGTGGTCATCGGAAATTC
>Ga0185299_10005008_pt1 | contig 15380 bp, 15 predicted proteins | sample PaiPotPPA55metaG_FD_128002 | JGI IMG/M metagenome (GOLD analysis project Ga0185299, IMG submission 128002) | Iron sulfur acid spring bacterial and archeal communities from Banff, Canada, to study Microbial Dark Matter (Phase II) - Paint Pots PPA... ...
GTCAATTGCGCGGCCTACCAGAAAGGCCGCAAGCTCGCCGACGTCGCCATCGACGACATTTCCGCGTACCGGGACGTTCCCGACTGCTTCATCTGGGTCGCGCTGAAAGACCCTGGCCCCGGCGAACTCGCGCATATGTCGCATCAGTTCGGGCTGCACGAACTCGCCGTGGAGGACGCGCAGAACGGGCACCAGCGTCCGAAGATCGACGAGTACGCGGACTCGCTGTTTTGCGTGCTCCACACTGTGGAACTCGATACCGACAACGAACTGGTGGTCGGCGAGATCAACGTGTTCGTGGGCAGAAACTATGTGCTATCCGTACGCAACCGGACGAGCCAGGGATTCCAGGACGTACGTTTGCGCTGCGAGCGCGAGCCGCACTTGCTGGAAAACGGTCCGGCATTCGTGATGTACGCGTTGATCGACAACGTGGTGGACCGTTATTTCCCCATTCTGGAGACGCTGGGCGCGGAACTCGACGAGCTCGAGGAACGCATTTTCACGCGCAACGGATCGGCGGCGTCGCGGGTGATCATTGAAGACCTGTATTCCCTGAAGCGCCGGCTCGTGCTGCTGCAGCATCACACCGCGCCGCTGCTGGAAGCGGTCAGCAAGCTGTACGGCGGCCGCGCGCCGGGCATTTGTACCGGCATGCAGGACTATTTCCGCGATGTGTACGATCACCTGCTGCGGATCGTGAAAACGATCGAGGGCCGCCGCGAAATGATCGTGACCGCCATCCAGGTCAACCTGGGCCTGATTTCGCTGGCGGAAAGCGAGGTGACCAAGCGGCTGGGCTCGTTTGCGGCGCTGTTCGCCGTGCCCACCATGATCGCCGGGATCTACGGCATGAATTTCCACCGCATCCCGGAACTCGATTGGGTCTATGGCTATCCGGCGGTCATCTGCGTGATGCTCGCGGTGGACATTTGCCTTTACTGGCGGTTCCGCAAGGCTGGATGGCTATGATGGTTATAATGGAGGCTTCGGTGCCGCTGGAAGGCGGTTGGATGACGGAAAACGGCTCGACGGAAACCCCGGTTACCGTTGACGGGCACGTCAGCATTGCAGCATCGAGAGGCGGGGCCTCCGGCGACAGCGGAACTTTTTTCTGATTTGCTGTCTAATATTACATAGTGCGCTTCTGGCGCAGCGTGTTCGCCACGGCAACAGCGATCCACCCAACATTTCAGCGCTACGCCCTGGCTGAATGTCATCGCCCCGGCAGTGTGGGCTCCGCAACCGGTCGCGGCCCTGCATTCGTCTTCAAAGTTTAAACAGCAGCGACGTCGACGGTTGCTTGTTTCCAGGCGTTATACCGCGCATGGTTGCATGGGTAATACGTGAGCAGCGCACGTGTTACCTCGACGTTCTTCAACACCTACAGCCCAGCGAGCGGCTGCGCCCTGTGTGCGCCGCGCGCCATTTTTTGCTCGTAATCGCCTGTCGACCGCACGTGCCAAGGGGCGCTGAACGGTCGGCGGTGTGGTTTTCAAGGTATCGACCGCATCATGTCGACGCCCGAGCGGGCGCAATTCAGGAATTCAGGAAACATGAAAGAACTGGTCAAGCCGCTTAAGACGTACAAGGGTTACGAAATTCATCCGCTGATCTACCCCCGCGGCGCCCGGGACGGCGGTGCGGCAGTCCGTGCAGCGGACACCGGTTACGAAGCGTCGGTGCGCATCCGTCGCGCGCCGCCGGCAGGCGAGGAAGCAACGGGCGAAAGCCGCGTGTTCCGCATCGAGCAGGCCGGATCGTTCGAAAACGGCGGCCAGGCTCGCCGGGCGTGCTTGTTGCATGCGGAAAAGCTGATCGACGGCCAGATCGACGGCCAGACTGTTGCGGATCTGTGACTAGGCGTGACTGTTAGGCGTTAAAAGGCATCGCGAGGTCGGGCCGGTCTCGCATACAATCGCAACGAATAGATGATTTAAGGAGCTTTATATGGCGAAAGAAGAGTTACTCGAGCTGGACGGCATTGTTGACGAAGTGCTTCCCGACAGCCGCTACCGCGTGACGCTGGACAACGGCGTTGTCGTGGGCGCGTATGCATCGGGCCGCATGCGCAAGAACCACATCCGGATTCTCGCGGGCGACCGTGTGACGCTGGAACTGTCGGTGTATGACCTGACGAAAGGCCGGATCAACTTCCGGCACAAGGACGAACGTGCGACCGGCGGCGGTGGCCCGCGTCCGCAAATGCGTCGCCGCTAAGCAGGAAGCTGTCGTGACGCGCTGTTAAAGCGAGTCCTGCACAGTCCTGCTTACCGGAATCGAGAGCAAAGCTTCGTCGGCGCCGCCGCTGGATGCTGCCAGTCAGCATCGCATGGCGCCGATGCCGCTCTCTCACGCGTCCCGACTCATGTGTCCCACCTCATGCGTCTTCACGTGTGCCCAACCACAAACATCATTTTCCCTTCCGGGCCGCCAGCAATCCGTTGAGGCCTGCGGCAAAACCGTCTTTGTCGTTCGTAGCCGACACAAACGTCGCGTGCGATTGAACGTCTGCTGACGCCTGCCCCATCACGATCGACACGCCCGCGACATCGAACATGGCGACGTCGTTGCCCATATCGCCCAGCACCGCTACATTTTCCAGCGCAACGCCCGCCAGCCGCGCCAGTTCGCGCACGCCTTCACCTTTGTTCGCGAGAGGATGGGTGATGTCGAGGTAATAGGTTTGTGAGCGCATCGCCATGGCGCGGCCCTTGAGCGTGTCCTGGAACTCGGCTTCCTTGCGCTGAAGCAGCGCAGCGTCTTTCGTCGACGCCACGATCTTTTCAACCGAATCCAGGTCGATATCCTCGAAACGCTTGACCACCACCGCGTCGTATCCCACTGTCCGGCGCTCCAGCGGCACATATTCGCCGCCGGGATTCGTGATGTACCACTGGTCGTCGATAAACACCCATGCGTCGATCCCGTCGCGTTCCAGGCTTTCCAGCGCCGTTTGCGCGGCGGCCCGCGGCAGCCAGTGGGCGTTCAGGGTTTTCCAGCCGTCGGGATCCACCAGTTTGCCGCCATTGAACGCGGCAAACGGCGCTTTGATCCCGAGCGTCGCCACGATCGAATGCATGCCCTTGCCCGGCCGGCTGCTCGCCACCGTGAAGCGCACCCCCGCGGCGGTGAGATTGCGCACCGCCTCCTGAGCAGGCTCACCGAGCGATTTATCCGTGTAGAGCAAGGTGCCGTCGCAATCGGAAATCACGAGTTCGACCTTCGCCAGCGCGGCCAGCGCCTGGTCCGGGTCGCCACGGCCGGGACCGAGTGTCAAACCGGTAGCACCGATGGAAGTCATTCAAACGCTCCAGGCGGCAATTGCCGCGTCTCGCGCACTGAACGCGGGTGCCAGAGCCGCGCGCCGCCTTCAATGCCCGCCTCGTTCGAGACCACCTTCACGTTATCCGGCAACTCGAAATTCAGATTGGCTGCGTTGCCGCCGCCAATCCACAAACGGTCGTAGTTCACCAGCGAACTCAGGATGCCGATGATCTTCTCCACCCGGCGATTCCAGCGTTTATTGCCCGCCTTGTCGCGCGCCGCATTGCCGAGATATTCATCGTACGTCTTGTTTTTATTCACCGGATGATGCGCCAGCTCGAGATGCGGCATGAGTTCGCCATCGCGGAAAAGTGCGGTGCCGGCGCCCGTGCCAAGCGTCAGCACGAACTCGATGCCTTTCCCTTCGATAGCGGCAAGCCCCTGCATCTCGGCGTCGTTGATGATGCGCACCGGCAGGTTCCCGAGGTGCTCGGCCAGCATCTGGGCGAGCGGCACGTTGCGCCAGAATTCGTTGCCGAGGTTCGGCGCGGTCAGCACGTGGTTGTCCCGCACTACGCCCGGAAAGCCAATCGATATCTGCGTGGCCGGCAGCGGTGTCAACAGTGGCTGGACCAGTTCCACCAGCTTCTGCACCAACACGTCCGGCGGACACGGATGCGGCGTGGCTACTTTTAGCCGCTCGGTTTCCATCTTCCCGTGCGCGTCGATAATCGCGGCCTTCAGGCCTGTGCCGCCCACATCAATGGCGAGAATCCGTTCTTTCCCGCCCGAGCGTTTGGCTGTCTTAACCGAGGCTGTCTTAACCGGGGCCGTCTTACCCGGGGCTGCCTTTTTCACCGCTGTCTTGCCTGCCGCGGTCTTTTTCACTGCTGCCTTGCGTGCTGCTGTCCCCATACGGTTCTCCTCAGTTCTTGTCGTCGTGATCGGGTTTTTGCGTGTGCTCGTCTACCAGCGGGCGCCAGGCGCGGCCGTCCGCCTTCAACAGATCGTCAGCTTCCCTTGGTCCCGCGCTGCCCGCAGTGTAGCCATGTACCGGCAACGGGCCGCCTTCGGGATGCAACACGGCGTCAACAGCCGCCCAGCTGGTTTCAATACTATCGGCACGCTGGAACAGCGTCTCGTCGCCGAGCATGCAGTCGTACAACAACGTTTCATAACCCACGTTCGGCTTCTCGTCGAAAAAGTCGCCGTATTTGAAGGACGACTTGACGGCCCCGACCTGCATCACGGGCCCGGGCACCTTCACGTTGAAATCGAAGGTCGTGCCGTGTTCCGGGTCAATGCGCAAGGTCAGCACGTTCGGCACGAGGGTGTCCACGGGCGTGTCGCGGAACAGCAGGAACGGCACAGCCTTCAGTTGCACCGATATCTCCGTGCGCCGCGCCGTCATCCGCTTGCCGGTACGCAGATAAAACGGCACGCCGGCCCAGCGCCAGTTCTCGACAAACACGCGCGCCGCCGCATACGTCTCGGTCTGGCTATCCGGCGCGACATCCGCTTCCTCTCGATACCCCGCCATGGTCGCGGATTTTTCGTACTGCCCGAGCACGACGTCGCCGGGTTTCAGCGGCTGGATCGCGTCGAAAATTTCCGCCTTCTTGTCGCGCACGGCTTCTGCATCGAATGAATTCGGCGGTTCCATGGCGACCATGCCGAGCAACTGGAACAGGTGGTTCGGCAGCATGTCGCGGAACGCGCCCGTCTGCTCGTAAAACCCGCCCCGCGCTTCCACACCAACGGTTTCCGCCGCCGTGATCTGCACGTGATCGATGTATTCGCGCCGGAAGATAGGCTCGAACAACGCGTTCGCGAAGCGCACCGCGAGGATGCTCTGCACCGTGTCCTTGCCAAGAAAATGATCGATACGATAAATCTGGTTCTCGTCGGCGAACTTGAGGATGCTCTCGTTGAGATCCTTCGCCGACGCGTAGTCGTGCCCGAACGGTTTTTCGATCACCACGCGACGGAAACCCTGGTCGCTTTCCCTCAGCAATCCCGCTCGGCCAAGCCGCTCGACAATCGGCTTGAAGAAGCGCGAACTGACGGCGAGATAAAAAATGACATTTCCGTTGTCACCCAAGGTCTGCTTCAGCTTGTTAAATACGTCGTCGGTTTCGAATTCGCCGGCCACGTATTGCAGGCGGTCCGCGACCCAGCTCCACGCTTTGTCGTCGAAATGCGACGTGTGGAAGGCACCGGCTTTGTCCGCGGCGAATTTTTTCAGCGCGTCGGTCAGCTGGTCACGCCAGGCGCTCGTTTCGAGCTCCCCGTGATTCACGCCAATGATCTTCATCTTGTCGTCGAGCAGGCCATCCGACGACAGGTTGTATAGCGCCGGCATCAGCAGCCGTTTGGTCAGGTCCCCGGCTGCACCGAAGATCACAAGCGTGCACGGCGGAGCGGGATGCTTGCCCGCGGGCGGCGGGGACGAAGTTGCGGTAGCGAGTGAGGTCGACATAGGGTTCTTTAAAAGAAGAGTTGAACGCACTGCCTATTAAAGACCATGTTGGGCGCGTCACAGTTCAAAATCCTGCCCAAACGGCCTGCTTCGTGGCCTGCTTCGTGGCCTGCCTTTTGGCCCGCGTCCCGGCCTGCTTCTGCCTTTTCGACTTGTGCAGACCGATGCGCAGCGTATGCAATATGTAATCGGTACGTGGGCTGTGCCGTAGAATGTCGGCACCTCGCGGCGGCTCGCCCGGCCTCGTTTCCATTATCCGTGCAGGAGTTCCACATGAATCAGACACTCTCCCCGGCGCAACTCGCCGCCTATTTCGACCGCATCGGCTATATCGCGCCTGATCGCAGGTCTCAGCAGGCTACATCAGAGACGCTGCACGCGCTGCACAGGCTGCATCCGCAAGCGATCCCGTTCGAAAATCTCGACTCGCTGCTCGGGCGCACGCCAAGTCTGGACCTCGCGTCCGTGTTCGCGAAGCTCGTGAGCGCCCGGCGCGGCGGGTATTGCTATGAACACAACCTGCTGTTTCGCGCCGTGCTCGACACGCTCGGCTTCGAGACCACGGGCCTCGCCGCCCGCGTGCTGTGGAACGACCCGGCCGCCATGGCGCCGCGCACCCACATGATGCTGCTGGTCGAAACGCCCGACGACACCTGGCTCGCGGACGTCGGCTTCGGCAGCATGACGCTCAGCGCCCCGCTGCTGTTCGACACAGGCCGCGAACAGGCGACGCCGCACGAGCCGTTTCGTCTTGACCTGATCGAGCGCGGCGATTTCATGCTGCAAGTAAAACTCGGCGATACCTGGAGGCCGATCTACCGTTTCGACCTCGAACCGCAATTTCCCTCCGACTACGCCATCGCGAACCACTATGTATCGACGTATTCCGACTCGATTTTCGTGAACCACCTGGTCGTGGCACGGGTTGTGCCGGGTGAGCGGCGGACCTTGTACGACATGACCCTGACCCAGCGCGGCAAGACGGAATCCAGGCGCGAACTGGCGAACCCTGCGGAACTGCGCAGCGTGTTGCAAGACGTGTTCGGGCTCACCTTGGCCGGCAACGAGTCCGACGCCTTGCTCGAGCGTATCGCGCGGTTGTCCACGTCCACCGCGTCCATCGCGTCCTGAATCGTCCCGATGCGTAAAACCGCCAAGCGAGCCCATGAATCTTATCGGACACCCGTGAAAAACGCCGTGCTCGAAAGCCGGCTGCCACGGTGGCGCTCCACGCTGGTCGTGCTGCTGATGTTCAGCGCCTTCGCATCGCTCGCCGCGCGTGCGCTGTGGGTGCAGGTCGTGAACCAGGACTTTTATATCGGCGAGGGGCAAAAGCGCTATCAACGCACGCTGGAGCTCAGCGCAACGCGCGGACGCATTGTCGACCGCAACGGCGCAATGCTGGCCGTGAGTCTCGCGACCTATGCGATCTGGGCCACCCCCTCGCGCTTTGATCGCGAGACCTTGCCGGCAATCTCGCGCCTGATCGATATGCCCGAAAAGGATCTCGCGCGCCGCCTCGACGGTGCGCGCTCGTTCGTGCTGCTGAAACGGCAAGTCGATGCCGACACGGCCACCCGTATCGCGGAAACCGGCCTGGCGGGCGTGACCCTGGTCGCCGACACGAAACGCTTCTATCCCGAAGGAGAATCGGCGGCCCACATCGTCGGGTTCACGGATAACGAGGACAAGGGCCAGGAAGGCATCGAACTCGCGGCAAACGACCGGCTGACAGGCGAACACGGTCAACGCGAAGTGATCCGCGACCGGCTGGGGCGGGTGGTGTCCGAGATCGGCGAAGTGGAGTTGCCGGAGAATGGCGAGACTATTCATCTGACCATCGACCGCCGGATCCAGCAGCTCGCGCACACGCAACTGGCGGCGGCGATCACGAAGCACCGCGCGCGTGCGGGCAGCGTGGTCGTGCTCGACGCAAAGAACGGCGAGATCCTGGCGCTCGCGAACTATCCCACTTTCGACCCCAACGACCGCACACGCCTGACCGGCGAGCAGTTGCGCAACCGCGCGCTGACCGACACCTTCGAGCCGGGCTCGACGATCAAGCCGCTGGTGGCGGCGCTGGCTATTGATCTCGGCTACGTTCGGCCGGACACGCGCATTGATACATCGCCGGGGACGTTCAAACTCGGGCCGAACGTGATTCACGATACGTCGAACCACGGCGTCATCACGGTCTCCGAAGCCGTGCAGATGTCGAGCAATATCGCGTTGACGAAGCTCTCGCTCAAGCTTCGCCCGCAAACGGTGTGGGACAAGTATCGTGAATACGGCATTGGCCAGGCGCCGGACCTGACGTTCCCGGGTGCCGCGACCGGACGCTTGCGGGCGTACGAACGCTGGCGGCCGATTGAACAGGCGACCATGGCGTATGGCTATGGGTTGTCGTTGTCGCTGTTGCAGATTGCACAGGTTTATACGGCTTACGCGGGGAACGGCGAATTCCGGCAGTCCACCCTGATTCGCGGCCAGGCCACGCCGGAACCGGTGCAAGTCACGAAACCCGCGACGGCAGCGGCTGTGCGCGACATGCTCGAACTCGCGATGGGACCCCGTGGCACGGGACGTGCGGCAGCGGTGGATGGGTATCGCGTGGGCGGGAAGACCGGCACCGCGCGCAAGCTGGTCGGACGCACGTACGCGGCGAACAAGTATCGCGCGTCGTTCGTCGGCATGGCCCCGATGAGCGACCCGCAAGTCATAGTCGCCGTCATGATCGATGAACCGTCGGCGGGCTCCTACTATGGCGGTACCGTCGCCGGGCCGGTGTTTTCGGGCGTGGTCGGCGGCACCATGCAGCTTCTCGGCGTGCCGCCGGATGCGTGATCCGCGCCAGCGCCCATAGCGTTTCGTCCTCCCCGTCGTCCTTCCCGGTCAGGGTCGGCGCGGACGGAAAACGTAAGGCCGCTATGCTGTAATGTGAGATCGCGCTAGTCGACCGCCATGTCGACCACTGCGTCGAAAAGCCGGTCGCAAACCTTTAAGGACACCATGAAAAAGATTGTCGGCGCGCTCGCGCTTCCGTTGTTTTTATTGCAAGCCTGTGCTCAGTTCCACAACGCCGACGCCGGTCAGCCGGAAGTCGAAACGGCGCCTAACGCGTCGGTGGCGAGCATCGTCCAGTGCCTGACGGACGAAGCGAAAAAACATGACGCCACGTTCAAGCAAACACCGATTCCCCAGGGCACAATGCTCGAATTCGGCGATTCCAACGTGATCAAGGTTCGCTTCGATAACGGCCAAACGTCGTACCGGTTTTATCCGGGCGAACGGCATTTGTCGAACCTGTGGCTCGAAGGCGCGAGCAAGAAATGCGCGCCATGAGGGGGTTGCGCAACGTGTTTCATGACGCCTGTTTCCTGACATCTTCGCGCGTGTTTTTTTTCCGGGCTGATCGTGCGCTCGACTAAAGCCATCAACGCGGTGGAGCGTCTCAAGACGCGCTCCGGCAATCCGCACTATGCCGCCGTGAGCCTGAGCGGCGGATTGTTTTATCTCGTCGACCGGGCGGCAAGCGGCGAACAGAAACTGTCCTCGCCGCAGACCATGGACGACTTCGTGGCCTTCGTGAACGGGCTCAAGCCCGAGAAACCGCGACGCGTCAGCAAGCTCGACCTGGCCATGGACGAGCAGATCAAACGCAGCGGTAAGCCGAAGACGCCCACAGACGAGTGACCCGCTTTTCATCGCGTCGCTCGATGTCTTGCGCGTGGTGCATGTCCCTGTGTTGTTGAAACCTGCGTTGTTGGAAGCGACCTTCCCGGAAGCTGCTTTCTCGCCAACCGCCCCATCTCAAGCATCGTTCCGCCGGACATTAGCGTTGTTCGGCGCGCTTACTTCGTATTCCAGCACACAGAAAACGTTTGCATCGCCCGATTAGCCGGGCACCCGGCGCCTTCAATGTGCGATTTCAGACGGTGCGTGTGTCCCGCCCTTGCGACTATGCATCAACGGTCGAATCAAACCGGGGACGCCGGACGCATACATAAACGCGCAGGCGATGGGGAATAGCCAGATGCAGCAATGGACGCAGCAGTCATCGACAGAATCGACATGCGTTCAGAAGCTTGCCGGCAAGAATGGGGGCGCAGATGAAAGCCAAAAGATGTCCGACGTCAGAAGGTCCACGAACGTCGACACAGGCCGACGCAGAGCTTCAACACATCGAACGGGCAATAGGCCAGTTGCGGGCGATGAGTCAGAAACCGGCCGGCACGCTTAACGTCGAATACTGGCATGAACGCCTGAGCGCAGTCTGCTCCGGCTATGTGCTGGTGCCCGCGCAACGGCGGCGCGTAGATGCATTGCGCAAAGTGCTGGAATCCCTCTCCCAACCTCAGGGCGACCCCAGCTCAGGGCGCAAAAGAACGACCAACAGGCTTTGGGCGAAAGCGGCGTAACTACGGCGCTTTCGCCATCGCGCATCACGCGCGTAATCGACCGCGGCTTTCACGCCGCCGGATGTCGTGTTTTAACCATGTCTGTCGTTTGTGCGTTCGCAGGTTCAAGCGGTCAAGCGTGATTCGGTCAACAAGTACGATTGCGCGGAACGCCATGCTCCCGTCGCCCTCTGTTTCATCCCATTCAATGAGCGTCATTCAATCTCCGGCGTGCTCCTGGCACGCTTCCCGGCGCTGATTCCCGGCGCTGTTTCCCGTTGCCCAACCACTCAAGCCCCGATTCTTCACACGGGAACAAGCTTAGCGGGAATGCTTGGTTTGGGCGAAGGCGAAGCGCCGCTAAGATCGTGGCTCGTTCCGTCACTGAATTGCCATGAGCCTTTACATAGACGATGCTCAACGCCATCGGATTCAACAGCTACGCGCGTCCTGGCGCTGGCGCAGCGAGTGGCCCACCTGGCTTCTGATCGTGGCCGTGTATGGCGGCTGGTTCACAACGGCACTCAACGCACGAACGATAGGAATGCCGCTGGCGATCAGCATCCTCGCCGTGTTGTCTTGCCTGTATTTATCGTTGCAGCATGAACTCCTGCATGGTCATCCGACACGCTTTCCCTTGTTGAACGCGCTGTTCGGCGTCGCCCCGCTCGCGGTCTGGTTCCCTTACGCGGTCTATCGCGAGTCGCATCTGCGCCACCATAACGACGCCCATCTCACCGATCCCGATCTCGATCCGGAAAGCTATTTCGTCTCCGCAGAGCGCTGGCGCGGCGCCGGTCCGGCCTTGCGGTTCCTGCTGGTCATCCGCAACACGTTCTTCGGGCGCATTGTGCTCGGCCCGTGGTTTTCCATCGCGAAAGCGATCGTGTCAGCACTCACCAGGATTGCGCGGGGCAATGGCCGTATTGCAGGCGCGTGGGCCTTGCATCTCGCCTTGCTCGGACTGCTCGCGACGTGGCTTGCGCACCGATGCGGCATCAGTCCCGCGCTGTTCGTATTCGGCGTTGGGTACCCGGCGCTTGCACTGAGCGCGGTCCGTTCGTTCCAGGAACATCGCGCCGCCGATAACATCCCCGAACGCACGGTCATCAACGAAGCATCGTGGGCCTGGCGCCTTCTGTTCCTCAACAACAACTTCCACGCGGTTCATCATGACCTGCCGAGCGTGCCGTGGTTCGCGCTGGCGCGCGTTTATCATGGGCATCGCGACGAGTATCTGCGACGCAATGGCGGTTTTCTCGTGCGCGGTTATTCGGAATGGCTCGTACGGCATGGTGTGCAACCGGTTGCGCCCGCATTGCATCCGCTTCATGCACGCGCCGCCAGTCAGATTGCGCAGGCTCAGTCCGGCGCCAAGGGGTCCGCTGGCTCAGCAACGCTTGGCAGCGACACAGCGCAACCCGTCTGAAATGTAAATGTCCTTCCAGCCGCCTATCCGGGTATCGGTATTGGCTGGCGATTGGCTGGCGTAACGGGAAAGTACGGGAAAATACGGGAAAGAATGCGCATGAACTGGGTCGCTGCGTTACCGATGTACAACGTCACGCCGGCACTCGCCGGCGACTGGCGCGTTTTGCTCGACCATGTTCACCGCCGCTTGCGGCCGTGGCTCGATGCACGCGGCGACACGCTCGCCATAGTCGATCCCGAGACATCCCTGCACGATTTCTGGCCGCGTGACGACCTGCTGCTGTCGCAGACATGCGGTTATCCGCTGGTAAAAGCACTCGCAGGACGCGTGCAGCTTGTCACCACGCCCGTTTTCACCGTCGATGGCTGCGCGGGTGGCGACTATCACAGCGTGCTGGTCGCCAGAGCCGCCGCCAACGTCACGTCGCTCGCGCAATGCCGCGGACACCGCGCGGCGTACAACACCCCCGATTCGAACAGCGGCATGAACCTGCTGCGCAGCGCAGTTGCGCCGCTTGCCGGCGGACAACCGTTCTTCGCGTCGGTGATCGAAACGGGTGGGCACCTGGCCTCGCTGCAAGCCCTGCAGGACAATCGGGCCGACGTTGCCGCCATCGACTGCGTGAGCTTCGCGTTCGTACTTGACCACCTTCCGCATCTTGCCAACGGTCTGGTCCAGATCGGCACGACGCAAAGTGCGCCGGGCTTGCCGCTGATTGCATCGAAACGGGTGCCGGCGGAGGGTATCGAAGCGCTGGTGCGTGCACTCGCCGACGCCGTCGCGCACGATCGTCCTCTGGCAGAACGACTCAAGCTCGACGGGTTTGCGAGGCGTCCGCTTAACGACTATGCCTGCCTTCTTGACATCGAAACGGACGCCGTCAAACGCGGTTATCCCCGCCTCGTCTGAGGGCGGTCACGGCAGACTTTCCTGACTTTCGGCACAATCGGTTTTTACCCACGTGCACGGAGCGCCCTGGATTTTCATCCGGGAGTGTGCGCCCGGCGGGAGCCGGATCGCCGGTGCCCGCGCGCCGCCGATGCACGAAGCCATGGAAGCCGCAATGATCCCGTTTTCAGTCCTCGATTTATCCCCCATTCCCGCCGGATCCACCGCCGCCGACGCGTTCCGGCATTCGCGCGAGCTGGCCCAGCATGCCGAAAAACTCGGCTACCTGCGATTCTGGCTGGCCGAGCATCACAACATGACCGGAATCGCCAGCGCGGCGACATCCGTGGTGATCGGGCACGTTGCCGCTGGAACAAGCACGATTCGCGTTGGCTCGGGCGGCGTGATGCTGCCGAACCACGCGCCGCTCGTGATCGCCGAGCAGTTCGGCACGCTGGCGTCGCTGTTTCCCGGGCGTATCGATCTGGGCCTCGGCCGCGCGCCCGGCACCGACCAGACGACCGCCCGCGCATTGCGCCGCGATCTCCAGGGCAGCGCGGATAATTTCCCCGATGACGTCGTGGAATTACAGCGCTATTTCGCCGATCCGGTGGAGGGCCAGCGCGTGCGCGCCGTGCCGGGCGCCGGGCTGAACGTGCCGATCTGGCTGCTCGGTTCATCCACCTTCAGCGCCCAGCTCGCCGCGGCGCTCGGCCTGCCGTTCGCTTTTGCCTCGCATTTCGCGCCCGACTACCTGCTGACCGCCCTGCAGGTTTACCGGACGCAATTCCGCCCGTCGAAGCAACTCGACCGGCCTTACGCGATGGTCGGTGTGAATGTTTTTGCCGCCGACACCACGGCGGAAGCGGAGTTTCTCTTCACATCGTTGCAACAGCAATTCATCAATCTGCGACGCGGCACGCCAGGCCAGCTGCCGCCGCCCGTCACGCAGATTCCGTGGAACGAGGCCGAACGCGCCGGCGTGGAACACTCGCTCGCATGCTCGGTGATTGGCGACCAGCAGCAGGTGGAGGCCGGACTGGCGTCGCTGATCGAACAAACCCAACCGGACGAGTTGATGGTGACCGCGCAAATCTACGATCACGCCGCCCGGCTGCGCTCGTTCGAGATCACGGCGCAGGCCCGCGCAGCGGTGGCGGCGTAGTGGTGGCGTAGTGGTGGCGTAGTGGTGGCGTCGTGGCGGCGTAGTGATGGCATAGCGCCGGCTGCGTCGCCGCGAATGTCACGGCGATGTCAACCTGATGTCAATGGTTTAGCGGCGCAGCGAACACGCATTCTGACGCTGGACGGGTATCGTTTTGACAAGCAATAATGAGGTCGGCGGCTTTGAGATCCGCCGTCCTGCGCCCGCTTTTAGTGCCTTCCTGTGAACGGCAGCGGCGGGTAAGCCGTTCGAAGGGTCTCAACAAGAGAGATGTTGGATATCGGAAGGGAGAAAATGAATGACCAGAAGTCCCGCCACAGGATCCATGACCTTGCTGACGGAGCGCGATGAAGCCACCGGTCAGGAAGTGCGGACGTTGCGCCTCGAACCTGCACCCGACGGCAAGGCCGTCCTGCTGATAGAGATTGATGAACGGAAGGCCGGCATCCATCGTGAGGTGCGCTATGAAATCACGCCGGCAGAGCTGATTGCGGCAATTCGCGCGCATGGCGCTGAATTACCTGGCGAGCAACATAATCGCTAAAATGATTTAGGCATACAATAGCGGCATTCGGCGCTATCATTTCCTTGTGGCGCCCGCGGTTGTGTGGACGAATTGTTGAAATTAGCGGCTGTGTGCATGGTGCTTTTGAAACATGAACAGCCGCCAGCCGTGCCTTGATCTGGTCGTGAGCCTCAGCCGCTGACTCGGCGGCTTGCACATCTCGCACCGATCTCAAACACAGTAACCAGTTTGTCGAGCCGCGCGCTCGCAGAAGTCCGATTATTGGGCGCTGCGGGTTAAAGCGGTAATTTGCGGTATTACACTAATTGACGCGCGTCACTCGGCGCGCCACGATTTTAGTCAACCCAACTATTCCTCGAGCCGCCCCGGTCCGCGCGGGCAGATGGCTCGCCTTCAAGAAAGTAAAAGCTGAATCAGGACAGCCGTGGACGAAAGAAAGCGAGACAGCATCATTGCCTATTTGCGCAGCCGAATGGCTGAGTTTGGCATTACCGAAACGGCTCTGGCCGAAGCATTGGCCGACGTACCCGTTTCCGTCACCCCTCCTCCTTTGACGAACGGTTCGAGCGCGGCGTCCAAGCGCGCACTGCCGTCCATGCCTCAAATGCCCGAGAATACCAATGGCGCTACGCCGGTATTCAGAAACGCAAGCGGCGACACGTGGGACGGTGTAGGTGACATGCCAGAGTGGCTCAAGCGCGCCGTGCATGCAGGGCAGGATATCGAGTTTTACCGGGTTTAAAGCCGCTCGTCTGGTGGGACCGCTTATGCAAATATCGGCGCCCTGCATGACTTGCGGGCTTGGGGCGCGGGTGCGGGTGTGGCACTCGACATGGCCGATATCCGGGCATTGCGTGACCATCACGTATCCGCCCTTCCGTTTGCGTGCGGCATGCATGCCAAGCGTACGTAGCGCTTCCTGAAATAAAGAACGCCCCGCAGGGCGTTCTTATTCGCATAGGCAATCACTACATCGAACGTCGGCCGCTCTAGAAATTGAAGTTGTCGATATTCGAAGAATCGAACGTGGTCGGCGGTCCAAGCACGACTTCGCCGCTCTTGCCCACCGTGCGTGTGCCCAGCTTGCCGGCTTCGAAGCTGTCGCCTTCCTTGCCCGTGATCGTGCCCGACGCGAGATTAGCCGCCGCGTACGCCGCGAGGTAGCCGAGTTGACCCGGGTCCCACAACTGGAACGCCTTCACGGTGCCGTTCTTGATGAACGCGCG
>Ga0185299_10005009_pt1 | contig 15380 bp, 18 predicted proteins | sample PaiPotPPA55metaG_FD_128002 | JGI IMG/M metagenome (GOLD analysis project Ga0185299, IMG submission 128002) | Iron sulfur acid spring bacterial and archeal communities from Banff, Canada, to study Microbial Dark Matter (Phase II) - Paint Pots PPA... ...
TTTTCTCGCAATCGGAGGAAACGCGCCGTCGTCGCATCCCGCGCGGAGGGGGCGGTTAGCTCAGCTGGTTAGAGCGCCTGCCTTACAAGCAGGAGGTCGCAGGTTCGAGTCCTGCACTGCCCACCATTTAAATCAGTCACTTACCGAGATTATCGTTCAGTTACTGTTTAGTTGTTGTGCTGTAGAATGTGCCATTACAATCCCTGTTCGGGATGGTGACTGCTTTTTGTGCCATTCAAAACGCGGCGCACCTGCTCCAGTTCGGGATGTTGATACTTCATTGCCGTTGATGGACTGCCGTGCCCCATGGCGCGCATGACAACTGCAAGATTGCCGGTCCCCTGTAGCACCCTGGTTCCGTAATCGTGACGCCCGCAATATAGGACCAGTTTTTCTGGAAGCCCAGCTTCACGTCGAGCTTCGCGGAATTTCCTACCCATGGTTGTCAGATGTCCTGAAGCAGAGAAGGCCGTGAAGACCCAGCCCTCGCGGCGTTCCCCGCAGCGAGCCTTCAATAACTCCAGAGCGCGATCACTGATTGGCGCAAACCCCCGGCCATTGTCAGTCTTGCTGTCGGGTATAAAGAACACACGATTGTTCCAATCGATGTCCTCGATGCGCGCACAGTAAAGTTCCTTCTTGTTGCGCATCCCAGTATCCCTCACGAGAACAACCACGTCCCGGAGAGTGTCATGCATTTTGCGAGTCCATGCGCCTCTTTCCAGCAAGCTGTGGGCGGCAGCCAACAGCTTGCGCTCCGCCTCTTGGTCCAACCTGAGAGTCCGACCGAGTTCCTTGATTAGCTTCAGTTTGGGAACCTTCGCAATCAGTCCCCACTCTTCAGCCTTATGAAGCATCCGGCGCAGGGTCTTCAGAGCGCAGTGGTTGCCCATACCGAGCATCTGACGCAATCGCGTTTTCAGGACCAAGTCCGCCGGTCTCTTGCAGCCTCTGTTCAGCCAGTTTTCAAAGTCCTGGATTTTTGACGATATGGGTGACCTCTGGATTCCGGACCTTCACGGTGACCGTCGCCAACCCCGTTCCGATGTCGCCGACCCAGTCGTGACCGCGCGCGATGGCGAGGGCCTGGGCGACCGCTTCGTAGAGCGTCTCCGCCGTCACGTCGAGCTGGTGCGCGGTGTTGTTCAGGTCGTGGACAACGACGGTGCAGGCTTTGGGCGCCACGATGGCAATTTATCATATTCGCTATTTATTCGCCTATGACGAGATCCAAGCCTTTTGACGGGTAGAGACGAGAGACGGGGTGTCGGCGGGGTATGGCAGCCGCAATCTGCGCCGTTTGTGGGGCTGCACTTCCGCACGGTTATGGACGGCGGACGGGCTGCGATTGTCCTTGCCAAGAGAGTTTGTAAGTGGTTGTAGTTTAAGGAATTGCTATAGTAGTGCATCAAATACTTGCATTCGCACAGCATTATTTACTTGCATAAACACAGCACTATATACTTGTATTCGTACGGCGCCAAAAACTTGCGATCACCCGAACACAAGGAAAGGAAAGGAAGGGTCCATGGCGACGCTTGCGGCGTGCCAAGGTGCCGTACTTCCGCATCTACGATCTTCGCTCGACCTACGCCACCCGGCTCAGCGCCGGAGGCGTAGCGGACGAGTGGGTAAAACAAATGCTTCGCCAGGGAGACGCGCTAGTCTTCAAGAAGTATTCGCAGATGAAGTTGCAGATGAAGCGCGAAGCTCTGGAGAAACTCAACCGCCGCGCCAACGAGATGCCTGCTGAAAAAGCAGGTGATCGAATTGGCACGGTCAGCGTGCAGTGAGCGCGATAATGGCACGGTTTTGGCACGGTCGAGGCCAGAAATCATGGTTTGGAGTGGTCATAAAGTTGGAAAGTGCTTTAGAATCAATTGTGCTGATCATGTCGGGGCGTAGCGCAGCCTGGTAGCGCACCTGCCTTGGGCGCACGATCCTCCCTTCCACGACTTCCATCTCCTACTTTCGTTTCCAATGTTTTCAACAAGTGGGGGAATCTGCTTCTCGCTCAAAGCTAACCCTCACGGCATTAAAACGTTGCATTCATGCACAGTTCGTGCACAGTGATTTGAAGTGTCTATGCACTTTCTCTAAGAAGACATCCACGGTGAAATCGGCGGAGTGATGGACGAATAGCGGCGGGAAGTCCCGATCTTATGGAACTCTTCCGAGTGAACTTTCACGGATCGCAACACCAATCGATCGCAGAAACGAGACACATCGCACAAATTTGGGTCCTGCGCTCTACAATCCGGCGGGCCAGGGAGGCTTTTGAGAAAAAGACCAAGGCTTTCCAAGGAAAGGCTGGCCCCACTACGAGAAACGCGTCATCGTCGGCCAAAAGAAAAAGGAAGACATGGACCCCAGCCTGTTTCAGGACAACTCGGGCGCTGCCTCCGCTGGCACTGAAGCAGTGTCCTCATCTTCGCAACCGAACAATGCCGCCGAAAATGACCACGCGACAACCGCGGATCAAACATCCTCATGGTGGACCGCAAACCGAGAAGCTCAGAAAACCACGGCGACCGCTGACACAAACGATCAGCCAGCGACGGCGACCGACCGCATTGACGACAAGGCCGTCTCATGAGACTCGACATCCCACGCGACGATCGGCGATTCGTGAGGCGGCAGGAAGCAGAAGTCCCGCCGTCACCGGCACCGAGTGAAGTCGAACCGGCACAGTTACAGGTTCCGGCTTCTCCCCTCACACGCCGTATAGAAAGACTTCAGGAACGCGCCCGTGAAAACCATGCCCACCACGTTGCGCAGCCGCGCCGGGATCGCTCCGCCGAACCCGACCGCGATCATGCCGACAAACGCCGCCAAATAGAACATCGCCCTCGCCGCACACGCGAGGGTGTGGCGCTCAATATTCGTGGCCTCCGGCTTCGCCCAGAAGACCAAGCCTTGCTCGCCGAGACCGGACGCTTCCGGGTGCTTGAGGTGAAGGATATCACCCGGACGATCTATGGCGGCGACAAGCAAGTGCTGCAGACGGACCCCGATATTTGGAAGGGGCGGAACTTGGTCAGAATTGATACCGTGCCCGCGAGAAATGACGGACGCCGGGTTCGCCCTGAACGCATCGAAGTCGTCACACTCACGAAGTACGGCAAGCGCTACTGGCCCATGAGACCGGCAACTTTCCGCCAGATCAGAGGCTCTACCACGGCCTTGTGAAACCTCGTGAGGCGGAGCATGACACGCAGATTTACCGCGCCTACGTGAAAGAAGCCGAGCGCATCGAACGCGGTGGAGGTAAGAATCTCCGAGTCGAGCTTGATTTTGAACTGAAACACAAAACCCAGAAAGCTCTGTATGCCGCCCGGAAAGCCGAACCAGAACGGGACCTCACTGAGATTAAGCAGGAGGTCGCCGAACGGTTCGACCTGCCATTCATCCGCAACAAGATTGAGATTCCCGATGCTCGAATCCACTATGAGCCAGACCAGGGATCGCAGGCCGCGTTCTCCGACATCGAAGTGGTAACCGCCGCCTACCGTCCACAACATCTCCGTGCCAAAGAGCAATCTGGGTTCCGCACGTACGCCTCTTCTTCGGACCGGGCGGCCTTGTCCGCCAAGATTGAAGACGAACATCACACGCTCGATTGGGTACTGGATCTATGACGGTATGTTCCGTGGAATACGACTCGATCGACTCTCTGAGCCGCTTGGGGTATTCGGAGCGCGAGGCAACCTTCCTCTATATGGTTGCCCTTCATTACGGTTACTTCCTTCGCCGCCAGTTCAATTGCGCGGTAGAGCGGCGCCTTGGTTCCGCTGCGGCAAGTTTTTTGGCGAAGGCGAAACGCGCCGGGCACGTTCGCGAGATCCAATGCGGCGCGGGCCGGCTTCTGTACCAACTCCATGCTAAGCAGCTTTACCAGATCGTGGGACAACGCCATTCGCAAAACCGTCGCGCCAAGAGCTCACTCGAAATCCATCGCAAGCTCATCATCCTCGACTACGTCCTCGGTCATCTCGGGAAGGAAGAATTCCTCGATTCGGAGGCTGCGCGGCTGAAGTTCTTCGCCCAGTTCGGCGTAAAGGCAGACGCACTCGCCTCCGCAAAACAGTTTGGCGAGTTGCTGCCCATCTCGGTGCTGCACACAGATGGGAACCTCACTGTCCGCTTCCCATTCATTGATGAGGGCCAAAAGTCCACCGCCAAGTTTGAACGGTTCCTGTCAACCCACGACAAACTCCTGTGCTCACTCCCGAATTTTGAGGTGGCTTACGTCGCGATTACCCCGGAGCACTTTCAGCAGGTCCGGCACCTGTTCAAGCGGGCTTTTCCCGCAATGCCAGCGATAAACCTACAGTTCCCAACGCAGGTTGTCGGTCAACCGCCACAATCAGGACCGCGAGCCGCGGTTTTCACGGAACTGATCAAGGAAACCTACCCACTGCTCCTACACTCGGGTCCAGTCCATAGCCCAGTCCAGTGTGCGCGCCGGCAATACACCCCAACACCTTTATTTTCCAGTGCGGTACAAAGTGACGCAGTCTAGCAACAGTCGGCCAAAGGGCGGGAACGACCCCGCCTTTGGCTGCCGCGCGTCGGCGGACGCGCTGGTCGTTCCCGCCCTTTGGCTGTAGAGAGTGGAGCACAGCAGGATCGAAACCAGATCAGTTCGGGATCCCGAACTGATCGGCATCAGATATGCGCAAGCGCGATAGGAGGCTTGGATGAACAAGTTCAAGATCGAAAAAGGTATCAGTCGAATTAACCGCGTGAAGTTGCAAGCAACAATCGAGGAATCAATCGCTCGTGACCTTGCGCTGCTGGGCGAATGGTCGAACAACGACAAGAACTACATCGTGAACGAACTTCTGCGCTTTGCGCTTTCACAGGACAGCGAATTCCAGACCTACAGCGACAGGGTGGGGCAACTCTGTCAACGATTCGGCAATCGGCCGATCACGGTGGCGGTGGAACAAGTGAAGGGGGCGTTAGTATTCATGCTCAGCCAGTATGAACCCTTGCATTTGTTTCCCGTACCGCCGGCGATGTCGGCCAATCTGCGCGAGGCGCTGTATCCGTCGGGAGCGAAGGATGACCCGCGGGATGCGGATCTGCTGGTGGATCTGTTGTGGCAGCATCGCGACAAGCGGCGGCGTTTGTCCCCCGATAGTGAAGCCCCGCGTCGGGTGCAAAATCTGGTGGACGGCGACTTTGCCAGCGGGCGGGAAAGTGTGCTGCGGATCAACTTCGATAAGCGCGGCAAGATGATCCTGAGCCTGCAATAGTTTTACTGACTCCTATGGACGGCGTGGTCCTGCGACGGAGATCAAACGCACAATAAAAAAGCCGCCCGAGCTTTCGCTCAAAGCGGCTCTATTCATGAGGCGTTCCCGGCTTACTGTGTCGCCTTCGCCTTCTTTTTTGCCGCCGGATGCGCGGGATGATCCGGAACGGCTTTCACCTTCGTCTCATCCACCCGTTGTGTGCCTTCGCCGGAGAAGGTAGCGCCCGCTGGTACGGTCCAGTATTCCGCCGTCTTCGTGCCACCGCTCCCGGTGCGCACTTCGATACGGCTGGGATCGATTCCCAGTTTGGATTCGCCGCCCGTCAGATAAGCCTTCGAATTGACGGCTCGTTCTGCCGCCAGGTTTTTGCGCTTCTCCGTAGGCTCGGCGTTGCCAACGATGACCAGCCTGCTGTCCGCATTTTGCTGCAGGTTCTTGGCTACGTCGTCAAGAGCGGCCTTGCAGGTATTGTCCACGCGCCACGGCTTCACCGGGTTCGGGAAGTCGCACTGGCTGAGCTTGCTGGCCTGCGGCGCCGCCGGAGGAGGATTTTCGACCATCACCTGCGTGGTTGCGGGCGGAGACTTCAGACCGCGAGAGTCGGTACAAGTTGCGCTCACTGTGATCGGACCGCTGGATGCGCCTGTCGTGCTCAGCGTAGCCGTGTTGCCGCTGCCAGAGATGTTGCCGCTGCCGCTGCTCGCAGTCCAGTCGCCTACAGTAACGGGAACATTGTCAGGACTGGTGCAAGTGCAACTGATGGTAGAAGACGTGCCCGTCTGAACTGTCGTCGGATTCGCTGAACAGGAAAGAGCCGGAGGATTCTTTGGCGGTTCCTTCACCCTGAAGGATGCCGAGCAGCTGGCCTCGCCACCCCTCCTCATCTTGGGATCGGAAATATGCGCCGTAACCGTGTAACTGCCACCCGCCAAGCCGTTGGTGTCTACGCTCGCGGTATTGTCCCTGCCGGTAATGTGGCCGCCGGTGCTGCTCCATGCGTAGTTCAGCGTGTGCTTGGGATTGAAATTGCTGGCGGTAGCGCTTGCCGTCGCCGGCTCGCCCACCATGACTTCACTCGGATTCACGGTGCAACTTGCCGAAACCGGCGGTCCGGCCTCTTCGCCGCCCCACATGAACACCACGCCAGCTTGGAGTCTCACGCCCCTGATATCGGTCTTCGGAGTGGGGGGAGTCGAGGTCGAAGTTCCATACTGGTAGTTGGACCATACGTAGTCGGCCCTGATCAGCCGCAAAGCAACGTGCCTGGACACGTTGACATCAAGGCCGCCGCCGCCCATGAACCCCAATTTGTCGATGTCGTGGAAGGCGTCAGGCATAAGACGGTGGTCGCCCACCAACGCCTCAAGAAATGGAGCGAAATGAGCGCTGCGGAAAGTAATCTTTGGACCGAAGGAAAGATTGGAGAAAGCGGCATCGTCAATTTTTCTGCCCAACGTAGATTCACCGCTGCCCCAATCGGTACTGGCATCGAGGGTGAGGCCGAACCAGCGATTGAAGTCATAGGTGAGGCTGAGGCCCGCGCCGCGCGGATTCGGTTCCAGGCGGCTGCTCACCGGGGAGATTCCTCCCGGAAGCAGGCCGTGAACATCGGCGCCAGGATGGAAGAAAGAATATCCACCGAAAAGCTCCCATTTAGGAGCGGGCTGATCCTGCGCGGCCGCGAGCGTGCCAAGGCCACACAGGATCGCAACTACTGCCAACCGCATAACTGCAACACGGCCGCAAGGATTATGAGAGTGAGATGACATGTGCCAATTCCTCCGAGCTTCTTCCGAACTTCGTCCGAACTTCGTCCGAACTGCAATGACGTGAAATCATGCTTTTCCCGCCGGCCGGTAGTGGACCAGCTCACGCCGGTCCACTAATCGACTCCGTCACGGACAGCTAGGTACATTCACCGGATTGCTTAGCAATGTGACTGCGCCGTTCCGAGCCAGCGCTCTGCCATTCAGCGTAGCGCCGGTGCCGAGCGAGATCGACGCCAGAGCCATGATGTCTCCTTGGAATAATGTGGTGCTTCCCAAGGTCGCTGAGCTGCCGACCTGCCAGAACACGTTCTTGGCCTGGACGCCGGGGCCGAGAATGACTTGGCTATTACCGGCGGCCGTGGTTAGGGTGGACACGATCTGGAAGATGAAGACGCTGCTTGCATTGCCGGTGAGGGTAAGGTTCCCGGTTATTCCCAGCGAAGGCTGGGCGCTCGTCGTCTTATAAACGCCGGCAGGCAGGGTTTGACCTCCTATATCTGCGGTGAGGACGGCACCGCCGGCTACTCCCGCGGCGTAGTTATAGGCAACGGTCAAGTCTCCCTGGGCCGTCTGGGCAACCGCATCGCCCGCGTGGATCGTGCCGCTATAATTCGCCGGCGTAAATCCAGTGATCGCAGACCCCGGCCACACGCCAATATCCCCAGTAACGAACGTGGCCACTCCGCTATTGGTGACCGTGGAACCGGCCAGAATTCCGAAACTGCAGGCCGTTCCCAATGGAACGATGGATGAACACGGCACGGCGGCTGTGATGAAGGTCCATGTTTTGTCACTTGCCAACGAATTGCCAAAGAGATCCTGGGCCCCTGTGGTAATGGTGGCGGTATAGGTAGTACTCAGTGCGAGGCCGGGAGGGCTGTCTGGTGTGAAGGTCGCGACATGGCTTGGCACGTCATAGGTAACTGCGCCTGCCACGGCCACCGGTGGAGTGCCCGATGTCAGCGTAAAGGTTGTGGTATTGATCGTTGTAGGATTCATCGCCTCGCTGAAGGTGGCTACGACGACGCTGTCCGGACAGATACCGGAAGCGAGATTAGGCGGGGTTACGGAAATGACGGTGGGCGGCCCTGACAGACAGGTTGTGGCACCTGTTGTGAAGGTCCATACAAAGTCGCTAGCTAGCGCATTGCCAAAAGTATCTGTGGCTCCGGTCGTAATGGTGGCAGTATAGGTGGTGCTCAGCGCGAGAGTGCTGTTGGGCGCGAAGGTCGCGACATCGCCTGCGTAGGTAACTACTCCTCCGACGGACACGGGTGGAGTACCCGTTGTCAAGAGGAAGGTCGTGTCGTTGATAGTTGCAGGATTCATCGCTTTGCTGAAGGTGGCGGTGATGATTGTGTTGGGACAGACACCGGCCGAACCATCAGGAGGGGCTACGGAAGTTACGGTAGGTGGAGTTGTGCCTGGGTTGCCGGCCTTGTCTGGATCGCTGCATCCAGCGCCGATAATAAGCAGTAGGAATGCCAGGAAACACATTGTGGAATTGCTGTATCTGCGCATGACCGTCATCCTTCTTCCTCTCGGCTCAAAGCTGCCGCATAGTAACAAACCACAGAGTATAGGGGAGACTGTAACCAGTTGGACTGTGACCAGTCTGTTCAGAATTGCACACCTCTGACCTTCCGTGAGTTAGAAGGTTCCAAATCGGGAGCGCCCGGATTTAGAAAACTTCTGTCTCATGGCTCGTGTCATGAGCCATTCTGCACAGTATTGCTGCAGCAAGTGAGCCAATGTGTTTGTGTCTCAAAAGGGGAAGGTGAAAGTTGTGGGGCTGCCACTATCTCTTTCTCCCGACTTTCAAACCTGTGCTGAACAAGGGACTCCTGAATCTCCCGCTGAAGAAGCTCCGCTTTCTCCTCTGCGGTTGGCTCTCGCATGGGAAACCTCCGTTCTAGTTCTGCCCTGATGGAGTGGGATTTTGCCAGAGCAGAGCGTTCAAGACTTTGTATTCAGAATCTCTTGACCCGCCATCGTCAAAATAAAAACTCCATCTGCACTCTCGGACAGGTGCAGGTCACCGGGGAGAAATGATAGGTTCATTTCGTCCTTCAGATCAAGGGGATTTGAGAAAGGCAGCCTGCGACCTGATCCTAATTGCCCTCCCTTCGCCGTCTTTTCTCGCAGACGAACAGAAGTTCTTCGATGGCGCGGCGCAACGCGATACGGTCACTCGGCCCACGGAGGCTCAGATTGTCTTTCCCAACCTCGCGTTTTAGAGATGGCGAGTCGCTCGACACAGGCTCATCCAGCGAAAGCACCGGCGGCGATTTACGACGACGCAACTTCATCAGCACGGTATTTACAGCAACCCGGTATAGCCAAGTGGAGAATGCCGAATCGCCGCGAAACGAGTTGAGGTTGCGAAACACCTGGATGAAAGCCTCCTGCGCCAGGTCTTCTGCTTCAGCCACATCTTTCGTCATCCGCAGACACACCGAATACACAAGCTTGTTATGCAACTGGTAGAGTGCGGCAAAGGCCTCCTCGTCGCCGCGCTGCGCGTGCTGAACGAGGGTACCTTCGGAATCGTCGCGCTGGTTTTCGGCTCTTAGCGGAATCACATTTACTGGGGCACATTTATTGGTGTCGAGGATATCGAAGAAGTCGCCACTGTAGTCTCTCCGAGTCATTACACGTGTCTTAATTCGGAGTTTCAGACACGAATCCATGACCGCGTTCTTACCTTCAAGAAAACACAGTATCTAACTCAAGGTTTCAAGAACTGGTCAATTCTGCACACTCCCGAAAAAGCCTGAGATCGGCTCAGCATGGATTTTCCTCTCCCCCGACCTCAAGTAAGCGCCGATTAACGTGGTCAATGTGACGGAACTGGATTAGCCGAATCGAATTGGTAGTGTCCTAACAGTGCGCTGCTAGGTTTGGGAATCTTTTGCGATCAATCGGCGGTCGCGATGCGGTTCGGTGCGCGGTTGGCCGGTGCTAAGCTCACACTTCTCCCCCGGAGCAGCACCACAGGTCGGACAATGGACGGAGAGTACCTGTTTTGGGCTGAGTTCTTTTTTCATCTCGGAAAGATAATGCCCCAGACCGATGCACAGGAATGGTCAATTTCGAACAGATCGTGGAAATACCTAATCATTTGGCGGTAGTGTGGCCTTGCCTCGGGCCGCCACCAAGTTGTAACGCAACTTGTCCTGTTTTGACCATGTTTGTGCAATACCAATGGAGTAAGGTTGAGTAAGGTCATGGCATAATCATCGTGGAGCAAAGGACAAAAGTGAAGACAGGAGAGAGTGTGGCGTTCATACTGGATCGGGAACGCGATTCTACGATCAAGGAATGGCTGAGGCGGGTAAATTTGGTTGCGGACCTGACCCACATTCCGCTTAGCGATGCGAACCGCACGGGCCATCTACCTAAGCTGTTCGACGACCTGCTTTTCCGCCTGCTACGTGGCAGGGACGCACAGCCGATCATTTCCCTCGCCGCAGCCGCGCACGGCAACGTACGGTTTGCGCAGGGCTACTCTCCCTCCATGCTAGTTGAGGAGTCGCGGATATTCCAGGTGAGCACATTCAGCACCTTACATCTCCATCAGAGCGAACTCGATCAGAGTGAGGTGCTGTTAGACGTGATGACAATTGCGGACGAGGCGGATAGGCAACTCACAGAAACCGTGCGCAGCTTTATGACAGCCCAGGCCGCAGCAGCCTAGCAACAACGGTCCTACCGGGGACTCCGCGACGCCGAACCCCCTTAAGCGACAATCTACCGTTCACCTTACTCGTCCACCTGCCGACTTCGGGACGGTCTCACTGTCCCATTTAACTCCGACTGAGACCTGGGAAGGCGCTTGCGGGGCCAGGAATTTCAGGCTGCACGCGTTCACTGCCGGCGTCGTTCAAAGACAGGGAGGGGTGGCGTCCTGGCACGCTCACTGTCAGGTGGATCGCCGGGCTCCACAGGTGGATCGAGACCTTTGTCGGCATCGAAACTTGAATCCTCGGCCTCCGTAGTCACGGTTATTCTGTCATCATCATTGAGAACAACGTTAAGGAGTGAACTGTGGACGTGTAAATTATCTCCAGCGTCGTAGTTGATAAAGCCGAGTTTCCTAAATCGGTTCATGAAGAAACTGACCCGCGAACGTGTCGTCCCCACCATTTCTGCTAGAGTCTCCTGCCTTAGCTTTGGGACCGTCATTTCGGACACTCCTTCTGTGCCGAATTGTGCCATCAGCAGAAGAACTCGCGCTAGCCGCCTTTCGCTGGAATTGAAGAGTTGATCGACCAGATCATCTTGATATCGGATGTTGCGCTTCAATAAATACTTGAGAAACATGGCCGACAATTTTGGTTCCCGACTCATTGCTAGCATCATCGCCTTCTTCTCAATATGCAGAAGGACGCAGTCCGTCATTGCGATTGCGGACGACGTGCGCAGAAGTTGACCAGCAAGACCGCCCTCTCCAAAAAAATCGCCTATGCCCAAAATCGCAAGAGTTGCTTCTTTCCCGCGTTCCGATACAACGCTGAGTTGCACCTTCCCCGTTTGGATATAGAACAGGCCGTCTGAAGGTTCGCCTTGAGCGAAGATCATGCCCTTCTTCTGAAAAGGCTGCGTATCCCTACCCTTCCCAATGGTTGAAAGAAAGGCATGGGGATTGAAATCATGTTTTGTCTTTGCGATCGTCATTTATTCTTTACCAGACGGCTGTCCTAACACGTGGAGATACCGCCTGTATCAATTATGGGGAGCGGGATGAATCTCCGCTGAGCACTAATGCTCACAATGGCTAAATCTACGCACATCTAGAGGCCCTTCCTGATCAGAATTGACCAGTCTTGAGAGGGGTTCGGAGATTACAGTGGCATTATTCGTGACGCGAGCGATGTTATATGACCTCAATTGAAGGAAAAACTATTCATAGAGTTCTGCTGGTGGATGACGATGATGTGGTACGGGGCATAATGAAAGAATCGCTCGAATCCAAGGGATTCGAGGTTGTTGCCGCAGGCGGCGTGTCAGAAGCTCTGAAGCGCATTGCAACAGAGAGCTTTGAAGTGCTTATTACGGACTTGCACATGCCCAACGCGGGGGACGGCTTTACCGTAATCTCGGCGATGCGCCACTCCCAACCAGCCGCACTGACGATGCTACTGAGCGGCTTCCCCGATGTGAAAAGCGCAATGGAAGCGATCATTCTTGAGGCGGACGAAATTGTCGTGAAACCAATCGAGATTAAGCAACTCGCCGAAATGGTTCGAGAAAGACTGCTGATTCAAAAACCAGCTAACCGGCCGAACAAGGAGAGCGTGGGCGCGATACTCCACCGCTGTTCTGACCTCGTCGTCAAAGACTGGTTGGCGCGGGTAAAGCAGGCCCGTGAACTGAACCACCTTACGCTCGGGGACCGCGAGCGCACCGGCCATCTTCCCAAGCTGATAGAGGACCTCGTTGCCCGCCTGAGCAGACCTATTACCGGATCTCCGCAGGACAGCGATGCTATCTGTTCTCCCGCTGCCGTCCTACACGGCGAGCTACGATACGCGCAAGGCTACACTCCCGAGATGCTGGTGCACGAATCCCGAATCTTTCAGGTGACCCTGTTCGGCACGTTGAAAGACAATATGAATGCTCTGGATTTCGGCTTGCTGTTATCGGATGTCATGACGATTGCTGACGAAGTGGACGCGCAGTTGACTCAGACAATGGGCAGCTTCATGAAACTCTTGAAGGTACCCGCGAAGACACCGAAGTCAACGACCTTAACCGCCGCTTAGTTTGGCAAGATAACGCCCAATAACGCCCATCGCCGTTAAGCTCACGCTTGGAAAAGTCCATAGTTGATGCGTTTACACCAACTACCCAATCCAACCCCGACCTAATCTCGCGGCATGCGTTGCGTCACTTGCTCAGTTGCTCCTGATTAGAAGCTTAGTGCTGTATCGGAAGCGAACGGCAGGACGATTCCGGTTAGCCTCGACCTCGGGAGTTCGCTTTCGATACAGCCGTCAGAAGGAAACCGCTCGCGGGTGCGGCGGACGCGGGGAGCTATGGGAATTCAATCGATTTCTGCCTGAAAAGCCTTGCCAGACGCGGACTTTTGCCAAAACGTTATTATTGATTTTCATCACGTAGCGGCTCCAGCAACCAGCTGCGTCATCCTACCTCAGGCCCCATCCGTTCTTCAAGAGGACAGTTCCGAGGCTTGTGTCTATACACGAGGCAGCCTCCGCGGCGCGAGCGGCTTCGTTCTGACGGGCTAAACGGAAGTTATGTGCCTATTCCTCCCGCACCTTCTGCATATCTCGACTCGGTGATGATTCGAACAAATAACCACGTCCTTCGATTTTGCGTTGCAATTCCTATAGCGGTCTGGTATCAAACCGAATCCAACCATGGGTCAAATAAGGGTCACGATAATGTGAGTCTTCAGTATTCATGCGTGTTCGTGGGTTGTCATCTGCGCCGCAAAGTATTTGAGTTTGCAGTTTCCCACGAGACTCATAAACGGTGGATCTCTGGCCAACCTCTTCCAGTCTACAGACCGGATAGCGCCTAGCTATCAAAACGGGCCGCAAAAATATTGGACACGATGCTCACCCGAGCCTAGCTTAGAACACGAACGCGAGGCCAAGTCTTTGCGCAGTGAGAAGGCGCAAACAGAATCCGCGGCGAAAATCGAGAATCCCGCCGAAGGCGATTCACCGTGACTGGAAGGAGATCAAGCCATCGAAGAACAAAAGGGATGTTCCATGAAACAAGGTCTTTGTGTTGACCTTCCGCAGGAGAATTCGGCCCTTCCCGAGAGCTCCCCGTTAACCGTACGAGAAGCGGCAAAATATCTTGGTGTCAGCCCGCAAACTGTGTATCTTTGGGTTGAGCGAAAGCAGATCCCCCATCTCCGCGTAATGGGTCGAAACATCCGATTCTTGAAATCGGATCTCGAAACGTTTCGCGCTTCATTCAAACAGGAGATGGAGAATGCCTAGAGCACGCAAGTACGACGGAGTTGTCTATCCGCGGACTGGCACCTCAATCTGGTGGATCCGATATCGGGACCGCAACGGAGTTCCCCGGAGAGAATCAAGCCTGACCGCGGACTGGCAAGAAGCAAACAAGAGATTAAGAGAAAGACTTCAGTCCAGGGATGACAACCTCCTCGAAATCAGACGTAAGGGCGAGGCCCTGACGTACGGGCAATGGGCGGATTTTTTTCTGGAGACCTATACCAAGCCACCCATGCGCGCAGCGAAAACACATGAAGCGAACGGGCGATGCATAATGCACCTCAAAACTGCTCTTGGCATGAGCAAGCTCGGGGATATCACCGCCGATTCGATCGAGTCTTACCTCCGTGACCGTCTTCGTCAGCGAGTTCGCGTCAAGGTCAAGATTGGTTATCGGCAATTGGGACCTATCAAGCCCACTACGGTGCATCAGGAGTTTAGAGTTCTCCGCCGCATGCTGAACGTGGCGGTTCGCAAAAAACTCCTGCTTGCGAATCCTTGTTCGGGTGTAGAGTTCCCGGTGGCCGTGAAAGGACTGTTCCGACCACATTACGTCACATGGTCGCAGCAGCAACGAATTGAATCGCATGCTTCCGAGTGTTTGCGGAATGCGGTTCGCATCATTACGGAGACCGGGCTGAGGGTCTACAAGGAACTAACTCCCATGAGAAAGGACCAAGTGGATATCCAAAACGCTGTTGTTTGGATACCAGACTCCAAGACTCCGAACGGTGTTGCCGAAGTTCCGCTCTCTCCGCTTGCCATCCAAGCCTTCATCAGCCAGATGGCGATCACCGGCGAGGGGCCGTTCCTTTTTCCGAGCGATCGGAATAGGAGTGGACACCAAACGACGCTTAAGACTGTTTGGCGCAAAACTCTGCGGCGCGCAAAAATTCCCTACTTCCGGATCTACGACCTTCGCTCCACCTATGCCACCAGGCTAAGTGCCGGAGGTGTAGCCGATGAGTGGGTAACGCAGATGCTTCGCCAGGGCGACGCGCAAGTCTTCAAGAAGTATTCGCAAATGAAGCTGCAGATGAAGCGCGAAGCTTTGGAGAAGCTCAACCGTCGGGCGAACGAAATGGTGCCTGCTAGCCCGGCTCCAATGTGCACAGTCATGATGCAGTAACCGTATTCGTGCACAGTTCGTGCACAGTCCGGGCCCTGAAAACGAGGTCTGGAGTGGACTATGAATGGAAGGTCTTTTAGAATCAATCGTGCAGTACTTGTCGGGGCGTAGCGCAGCCTGGTAGCGCACCTGCCTTGGGCGCAGGGGGTCCGCGGTTCAAATCCGCGCGCCCCGACCAATAAAAATTGAGTCCTGCTTTCAATAACTTGCCAGCATACCGATTCGA
>Ga0185299_10005012_pt1 | contig 15372 bp, 15 predicted proteins | sample PaiPotPPA55metaG_FD_128002 | JGI IMG/M metagenome (GOLD analysis project Ga0185299, IMG submission 128002) | Iron sulfur acid spring bacterial and archeal communities from Banff, Canada, to study Microbial Dark Matter (Phase II) - Paint Pots PPA... ...
GGTCCTCGATCCGCTGTTTTCCGGACTTCCCGAATCCATTTTCCATGCCGATCCGCATGCCGGGAATCTCATGGTGCAAACGCAGAAACATGCCCCGCTCACCCTGGTGCTTCTGGACTGGAGCCAGGCGGGCCGCCTCCTTGCACCGCTGCGCCACGCGCTCGTCGCACTCTGTCTTTACTGCGCTACCGGCGACGAGCCATCGCCAGAGGTCCTGAAGCGGCTACTCGAGAGTCATCGGAAGTCCATCCGGATTCCGCTGCCTCAGGGCACCGGCGATCCATTGCACGCCGCGTTCGAGATCGTGCAGCAACTGGCTCTACAGGGCCATCCAGTGCCGCTCAACCTCCTCCTCCTGCGCAAATCCTTCCTGACGCTAGACGGAATTACGCGCCAGCTCGACCCCGATTTCAATGCCTGGCAGGAAACCCTCGCCTATGCCTCCGGAGTGTTTGCAAGCGAAGCCGTCGCGCGAACCTTGAGCATCCAATTCCCGTGGCTCGACCGGCCCGATTTCTATCGTTCCGGACTGCCGACGCGAACGCTCGCGGCTCATTTCGCGGGCACGATGCAAAAAAGATTTGTGCATATGCACAAACATTGTTGGCGCGTTTCGGAAATCCGTGCGATGCTCCGTTGAGAAGCTCAGGAATCACCCGAAGCCCTCACCAAGAAAACAAGGAAGAAGCAAGGAAAAAAAATGAGTGCTACAGAAACCAAAAAGGCGACCGCGGCAGCGTCGGAAACCATTGACGAGGTCTTTCACGAGGCCATGCGCAGTTATGAGAAGGCCCTGAAGTCCGGCATTCAATTGCAGGAGGAATCAGTGAACCTCTGGAAAGACCTGCTCACCAAGCTAGGCTCCGCCGAGGAGCTCCAGGCGAAGCTCGAGTCGATGACGGCGGACGCTTTCCCGAAGGCTCGCAAGCGGATGGAGGAGTTTGTTGAGACATTCAACCGCACGAGCAATCAGACGATCGATCTGTTCGAGAAAACGCTGGGCGTTTACCAGGCCACCTCGGTGACCGATGCGCAGCGCCGCGTGCAGGATCTGGTCGAAAGCTCGCTGAGCGCCCTGCGGGTCAACGTTCACAGCGCCCTGAACACCAACGCTAAAATCATAGCCTCGTGGAAGGAACTCGTGGATCGTTTCGGCCCGGCCGTGAAGTAATTACTTGAACTGTGGGGCGTTCGGGCAGGCGAATCGCGCCGCCCGAAGCTCCAAGAACCAAACCAACTAAGTACTATGAACATCTACCTATTTTTGTTAGGTCCGATCAGCTTTTTCTGGTTTGTCGGACTTCCCAGCATTCTGCTAGCACTAACAGAAGCAACCTTTAGAAAAATCCTACTATGAACGATAACATGAACAAAGGCTTGGACCAGGTCACCGCTTTCCAGAAGCTCTGGACGGACTCCTTCGCGAACATGGCCGGCGTCTGGTCTCAGTTCTCCCCCGCCTCCCCGCCCTCCGACGAGATGCGCAAGATGCGGGGCGGAATGCTGAAAGTGCTGGCCGAAACCTGGGATGAATACATGCGCACGCCCCAATTCATGGAAATGATGAAGGGATCGCTCGACGGCGCGCTCGACCTCAAACGCATGGCTCGCGACGGAATGAACCGAGTGCATGAACAATTCGAAACCCCCAGCAAGGAGGATATCGATGGCGTCTTGCTGGCCATCCGCCATGTGGAGCGGCGGCTTCTCGACCGGCTCGAAGGACTCGATGACCGGGTAGCGAACCTGGACGAAAAAATCGACAAGGTCGGTCAGCGGATCGCCAAGCAGGAGAATGCCATCGAACGGCGGGGAAAGACTTTAAAGACCAAGGCAGAGAAACCGGCGGCCACCACCGGCGCCAAACATTCACCCAGTATATGAGCACCACTACTCCTCCTGACATGGACAAAAAAACTAGCGATGGAGCCTACTGGGAGGCATGGCAGACCTCCTTCATGAACGAAGCGTTCACGAACTTGCGGCGTTTTACCAGCATTCCGTTCCTGCCCGAGAAAATGGAGCGAGTCCGCAAAGGCGTGACTCCCCGGGAGATCGTTTACGAGGAGGACCGGCTCAAAGTTTACCACTACATCGGAGAGGGCGAACCCAGGTTCAAAACGCCCCTTTGTTTCGTGTTCGCTTTGGTGAACCGGCCTTACATCATGGATCTCAAGGAAGGCCGGAGTATCGTCGCAAACTACGTTAAAGCCGGCTTCGACACCTACCTGATCGACTGGGGCACGCCCACGCGGGCGGAGCGCTTCCTGACCACGGACGACTATGTCAACGGCTACCTGCTTAACGTCGTCGAACATCTGCGGAAAAGGCATAGCTCAGATCAGGTGAACCTTCTCGGTTACTGCATGGGTGGCACATTGAGCACCATGTTTACCGCAATCCACCAGGACCTGGTCAAGAACCTTGTCCTGCTCGCCACCGGCATCGACTTCTCCACGCGCGAGGGCCTGATCAATCTGTGGACCGATCCACGTTACTTCGACGTCGATAAGTTCGTGGATACGATGGGCAACGTCCCCGCGGAGTTTCTCCAGACGGCCTTTCTCATGTTGAAGCCCTTCGCCAACCTGATCGAAAAGCCCATCAACCTGATGGAAAACATCCACCGGGACGAATTCGTCGATGACTATCTCCATATGGAAACGTGGCTCAACGACAACATCCCGGTGCCCGGCGAGGTCTATCGCGAGTTTGCGAAATACCTCTTCCAGCAAAACCTGCTGACGAAAAACCGGATGCCTTTGGGCCGGCACATCGTCGATTTGCGCAAGATAACCTGCCCGCTGCTGAACCTGATGGCCCGCAACGACGACCTCGTTCCGTGCGCCCAGAGCGAACCGCTCAACGACCTGGTCAGTTCCACCGATAAGGAAAAGATCATCTGGCCGGCCGGCCACATTGGACTCGCCGTCAGCGGTCGGGCTCAAAAAGAGCTCTGGCCGCGAGCCGTTGACTGGCTCGTCCAGCGCACCGATTGAGACGCGACAGTCCCGTCCAGATCTGCAGTGCCCAGACGGGAAAAACCAGGGCTACGCCCTTCGCATCGTCCCAGAGTCGTCCTGGTAGTTGGTCTGGCTCTGGATTTGTCTAATCAAACCTTGACTAATTTGGGAATACCAACTAGTAATCTCCCCCCCCTCCATGTCAATTGTCCGGTTTAATCAACCAATCGGTAATGCGGTCGCAGTAGTAAGTTACTCTCGCGTACGAGTAGCCTGACGCGGGCCGCTACGCGTTGACTATTCTTTCGCGGATCAGCTCTCTCGTTCGGGGGAGTTAATAACACCAGCCGCTACACTACCGTTCTACACTATATGCATGACCCATTAAACCCAAATTATACGGCAGAAACTTAGAACTGATCATTGGCAAATTTAATATGAAGAACAAACTGAAATTACCTGACGGTGTTACCATTACTACCACAATTTCTCCGTCTACAGAGGAGATAGTCACTCGTGAAGCCGGCGAACTCATAGTGGCGCTTCATCGGAACTTTAATCAACGGCGCAAAGAGCTCCTGCAAAGAAGGGAGCAAAGACAGGCTGACTTGGACGCCGGCAAAACGCCGGATTTCCTGCCGGAAACCCAAAATGTGCGGAGGAGCGATTGGACCGTTGCTCCCATCCCCGCAGATCTGCAGGATCGGCGAGTCGAAATCACCGGGCCGACGGATCGCAAGATGGTCATCAACGCATTGAACTCGGGCGCGAAAGTATTCATGGCTGATTTCGAAGACGCCAATACGCCCACCTGGGAAAACTTAATGGAAGGCCAGTGCAACCTGCGGGATGCAATTCGTCGAACAATCGAATTCAAAAGTCCGGAAGGGAAGGAATATCGGCTGAAGGAGCAAGTTGCAGTGCTGTTGGTTCGACCGCGTGGCTGGCATCTATCGGAAAAGCACTTCTTAATCGATGGAGAGCAGGTGTCAGGCAGCCTGTTCGACTTTGCGCTGTACATGTTTCATAACGCGAAGGAGCTTCTGGCCCGCGGATCCGGACCGTATTTTTATCTACCAAAGCTGGAAAGCCATCTGGAAGCGCGACTCTGGAACGATGTTTTCAATTTCACTCAGGATTCGTTAGGTATTCCCCGCAGTTCGATTCGAGCGACCGTGTTGATCGAGACGATTCTGGCGGCGTTTGAGATGGATGAAATTCTCTACGAGCTGAAAGATCATTCTGCCGGGCTCAACTGCGGCAGATGGGATTACATCTTCAGTTGCATTAAACGGTTCAGGAATAAGCCGGAGTTCATCTTGGCAGATCGCTCGCTGGTGACGATGACCACCCATTTTATGCGCTCCTATTCATTGCTGTGTATCAAGACCTGTCATCGCAGAGCGATTCACGCCATGGGAGGCATGGCCGCTCAGATCCCGGTTAAAAATGACCAGAAAGCGAACGATGAGGCCTTCGCAAAGGTTCGTGCGGACAAGGAACGAGAAGCGAAGGATGGGCATGATGGCACGTGGGTGGCACACCCTGGTTTGGTTTCAACCGCTTTGACGGCATTTGACGCGGTAATGAAGACCCCGAATCAAATCGATCGAAAGCGTGAAGATGTTCAAATCACTGCGGCGGATATTCTGAAATTCGGCCCCGAAGAACCGATTACAGAGCAGGGCTTACGGACCAATATCAGTGTCGGCGTCCAATACCTGGAATCCTGGCTGCGTGGCTCCGGCTGCGTTCCGATCTTCAACCTGATGGAAGATGCCGCGACGGCGGAGATCTCTCGCGCTCAAGTCTGGCAGTGGATCCGGCATCCGCGCGGCGTTCTGTCGGACGGACGCAAAGTGACGAAGGAGCTGTTTCGCAGTGTTCTGGAAGAAGAACTTGGCAAAATCCAGTCGTGGATGGGTCAAGAGAGGTACAAGAAAGGGAAGTACGGTGAGGCAGCGGAGCTTTTTGATCGAATCACCACTAGCGATCAATTTGCCGAGTTTTTGACTTTACCCGGCTACGAACAGATTGCCTAGCAATCCGTCCGGAGGGGGATTCACCATGCTGGGAAAATAACAAAAAGGACAGGAAGCCGAATTTGCCGCTGAGGCGGATGGATACACCGCGATCCGACATCAACGTGAGGTCGGTACCGCGTATTTCGATGAGGTGAGCCAGGTGATCTCTGAAGGTGAGTCGTCGACGACCGCCTTACACGGTTCTACTGAATCGGAGCAATTTCATCCGCGGTAAGACAGGAATCACGCTCGACGCTGCAGCCAAAGAACGTTAAAATAGCCTACCCCCCTATGGCTTACTTGGCAGAAGCGCTGCATATCTTGAAAGATTTCCCTCCGGTCCCAACGAATGCATGGGAGGCCGCGATTCACGTTGATCTGAAGGGGGAAGATTACAACAAGAAGCTGGTTTGGAACTCGGACGAGGGAATCGTGGTGCGTCCCTACTACCGCAGTGAGGATATCAAGGATCTCGAATCGCAAATTGGAAAAGTCCCGGCTACATTCCCGTTTGTTCGCGGACGCGGGTCGCAAAGCTGGAAGCAGGTGGAGTCTCAGGGCGAGGTTGCGGCGGATGCCATCAGAGTCGACGCAATTCACGAGGAGGGCGGAACGATAGTTCAGGAGCTTGGTTACGGAATCGCGCTCGGCGTCGAGAGGCTAGTGGAACGGTCGCACGCAGGCAGCAACGTCGATGAGGTGGCTAAAGATATCCGGTTTGTGTTTGCGATCGGGTCAAACTATTTCTTCGAGATCGCGAAACTGCGCGCCGCGCGGATGCTTTGGGCGCGTGCAGTCTCAGCCTTCGAGCCGCGGGACGAATCGTCCTGCTTGATGAAGGTTCACGCCTGTACGGCTTTGTGCAATAAGAGCATCTATGACCCGTTCGCGAACGTGCTGCGCGCCACGACCGAGGCCATGGCGGCGGTGATAGGCGGCTGCGATTCTTTGGAAGTCCGGCCGTTCCGCTTCTCCGACCGGCTGGCGATGAATATCCAGAGGTTGGTGCAGGAGGAGTCGCACTTTGATCGCGTCGCGGACCCGGCGGGCGGATCGTATTATGTGGAATGGCTCACCGATGCCCTCGCCAATCAAGGCTGGAGGCTCTTCCAGCAGGTCGAGGCGGAAGGCGGGTACGCAAAGGCCAAGGGCTCTATCGATAGTGCTCTCGCGGAGTCGCGAGCCGCAAGAGACAAAGCGATCTCGTCTCGACGCCGCACGCTGGTCGGCGTGAATAATTACCCCGACCTGAATGAGACGATCAATGGGCCTGTGGAAGTGCCGCAAGGCAGCTGGCGCGCCGCGAGCCCATTCGAACGCCTGCGGCTCAAAACCGAAGCGTTTACCCGCGAGCGCGGAAAACGTCCCAAGGTACTCCTGCTTGAACGCGGCGACCTGACGATGAGGCAATCCCGTTCACAGTTTAGCCAAAACTTCTTTGGATGCGTCGGCTTCGAGATCGAAATCTCGCGCGAATACGAACGCTCTGACGCAGACCTTATTGTTCTCTGCAGCTCAGATCCCGAGTACCTGGCACTGGCTCAGGAAGTCTGCCCGAAGGTTAAGCAGCCTGTAGTCGTTGCCGGCAATCCGAAAGCTCAACTCGAGCAAATCGAAGCGGTAGGAGTCCAGGGGTTCATTCACATCCGCACGGACGCAATAGCGGCTCTCACCGAGTGGCAGACGCGGCTCGGGATTGGAAGAGGAAAGAAGTAGCCATGGCAAGCATAGCAAGACCGGATTTCACCAAGATCCCCTTGGATCAAGGTACGCATCCACGGCAGCGGGAGAAGGGCGCTTTGTGCTGGATGACCCACGAACAGATTCCCGTCAAGTCATATTACGCGGCCGAGGACCTTGCAGGGTTGGAGCATCTCGACTACGCCGCCGGGATTCCACCTTTTCTGCGCGGACCCTATTCGACGATGTACGTGTTGAGGCCTTGGACAATTCGTCAGTACGCAGGATTCTCAACGGCGGAGGAGTCAAATGCGTTCTATCGCCGCAATATGGCGGCCGGTCAGAAAGGTCTCTCGGTGGCCTTCGACCTGCCCACGCACCGGGGATACGACTCGGATCATGAGCGGGTCACGAGCGACGTCGGCAAGGCCGGAGTGGCAATTGATACGGTCGAGGACATGAAGATTCTCTTCAACGAAATCCCTCTTAACCAGATATCAGTTTCGATGACGATGAACGGCGCCGTTCTGCCGGTGATGGCCTTCTATATTATTGCGGCCGAAGAGCAAGGGGTCGGGCCGCAGCAACTGGCCGGGACGATCCAGAATGACATTCTGAAGGAGTTCATGGTCCGCAATACCTATATCTACCCACCCCCACCGTCGATGAGGATTGTCGGGGACATCTTCCGGTACGCCTCGGCGAGTATGCCGAAATTCAACTCCATTTCAATCAGCGGCTACCATATGCAAGAGGCGGGCGCGACCGCCGACCTCGAATTGGCCTATACGCTGGCGGACGGTCTGGAGTACCTGCGGACCGGCATCGCGGCGGGCCTCGATATCGATGATTTTGCCCCGCGCCTTAGCTTTTTCTGGGCCGTGGGAATGAATCATTTCATGGAGATCGCCAAGCTGCGGGCGGCGCGAGCGCTCTGGGCGAAGATCGTGAAGGGTTTCAATCCGAAGAGGGCAAAGTCGATGGCACTGCGCACGCATGCACAAACTTCGGGCTGGAGCCTGACGGCACAAGACCCGTCTAACAACGTTGCCCGCACTTGCATCGAGGCGATGGCCGCGGTGCTCGGGCAGACTCAGTCGCTGCACACGAACGCTTTGGATGAAGCGATTGCGCTTCCGAGCGAACATTCGGCGCGAATCGCGCGGAACACTCAACTCTACCTTCAGCAAGAAACCGGCATTACCCACGTGGTGGATCCTTGGGCCGGCAGTTACTACGTGGAGTCGCTAACCGACGCCCTTATGAATAAGGCTTGGCACCTCATCAGCGAGGTCGAAGCGCATGGTGGAATGACCAAAGCGATCGAAATCGGGCTGCCGAAGCTGCGCATTGAGGAAGCGGCCGCGCGTCGCCAGGCGCAGATCGACTCGGGCGAGGAAGTGATTGTCGGAGTGAACAAGTATCGGTCGGAAGTTGAAGACACGCTGAACACCCGGGAAGTCGATAATCGCGCCGTGCGCGAGAGTCAGATCCGCCGCCTGAATGAGGTAAAGAACTCGCGCAACCAAACGGTCGTCAACGAGGCCCTCCAAGCGCTTACCAAGACGGCGGAAACGGGAAAGGGCAACCTGCTGGAGTGCTCCGTGAAAGCTGCGCGGGTCCGTGCGACACTTGGGGAGATCTCTACGGCGATGGAAAAGGTGTTCGGGCGCTATCAAGCCTTCAGCCAAACCATTAGCGGCGTTTATGCGCAAGTAAGCCAGGGCGATCCCGACTTTAAGAAGGCGCAGGATATGGCAATCGAGTTTGCCAACCGCGAAGGGCGCCCACCTCGCATTCTCGTCGCAAAGGCGGGCCAGGACGGCCATGACCGGGGAGCAAAGGTGATCGCCACCGCATTTGCCGATATCGGGTTCGACGTTGACGTGGGGCCGCTGTTCGCGACGCCGGCAGAAGTCGCGCGTAACGCGGTTGAGAATGACGTCCACGTTGTCGGAATATCGACACTGGCTGCCGGTCACAAGACGCTGATCCCTGAAGTGGTGCTCGAACTCAAGAAACAGGGCCGCGGTGACATCAGGGTGATCGTCGGGGGCGTCATTCCGCGACAGGATTACGAATTTCTGTTCCGGGCTGGGGCGGCCGCTGTGTTCGGACCGGGCACCAACATTCCTCGGTGCGGACAGAAGGTTTTGGCAATCTTGATGGGCGAGGAGCCTGCAGACGGCATCCACTGCGATCGTGACGATAACGATAAAGAAGAGCGTACGCCGTAGCGCTCTGCTCAGGACGCTGCCAACCGACGATCTGCGAAATAGATGATCACGACCGATATTTGCGAGGCGAAGGCAAGCCCGAGACAACCGACCGTGAGCGGACGTCTCCCGGTAGCGCGTTACGTCAGTGGCATTCTGAACGGAGATCGTGCCGTGATGGGCAGGGCGATCTCGGTGATCGAGAGCGACTTGCCCTCCGATAAAGTGTTAGCTGAGCAGATCCTTGACGGCGTGCTCCCTCGCACTGGCAAGTCCCGACGGATCGGCATTACCGGGGTTCCGGGCAGCGGGAAGAGTACTTTCATAGACGCCCTGGGGATCTATCTCCTGCACGAGCTGGGCGAAAAGGTCGCGGTGCTGAGCGTCGATCCTTCCAGTCCTATCTCCGGTGGCAGCATCCTCGGCGACAAGACCCGCATGGAGCGGCTGAGTGGAGAACCTGACGCCTTCATTCGCCCCTCGCCTTCGCGCGGCTATCTTGGCGGCGTGGCCCGCCGCACCCGCGATTGCATCCTGGTTTGCGAAGCCGCGGGATACCAGAACGTTCTGGTCGAAACCGTCGGCGTCGGGCAATCGGAAATTGAGGTCAGCTCAATGACCGACTTTTTTCTGCTCCTGATGATCCCCGGAGCCGGCGACGAGCTCCAGGGCATCAAGCGCGGTATCATCGAAATGGTTGACGGCATGGTGATCAACAAAGCCGACGGAGAGAATGTTTCTGCAGCAAGGCGTGCGCGAAGGCAGTATGAAAGCGCGTTGAGGATGTTTGCGCCGAACCGGCAGGGATGGACAGCGCGGGTGCTCACTTGTTCGGCACTCGAGAACAGAGGTATCCGTGAAGTCTGGCGGATGATCATGGATCATCGGGCTCAGCAGGAAGCTGCCGGCCATTTGGAGCGCCGCCGCCAAGCGCAAGCGTTGAGCTGGATGCGTGAATTGATCTCATCCGGCCTTCAGGAAATCTTTCAGAATGCTTCCGCCGCGCAAGAGCGCCTTGCTCGGCTCGAGCAATCGGTCCGCGAGGGTGCGATAAGCCCATCCAGCGCAGCGCGCGAACTGCTCGGATTTTACCACGATTTGAGCCCAAGACCATCAAGGGGCTCAGGCTCGCCGCCGGTGCGAGACCGGCAGTATGCTGAGCCATTTTGAAAACAGCCGAAACCCAGATTTCATGCACTTACCCTTCCCCGTTTTAACAGCGCAAGACGCCGCAGCGATGATTAAGCATGGGCAAACCGTTGGCTTCAGCGCCTTCACTCCTGCTGGCTCGGCGAAGGCGATTCCCCGGGCCATCGCCGAGCGGGCGAAGACCGAACACGCAGCGGGACGGTCGTACCAGATTCGTGTACTTACCGGAGCCTCCACGGGCGAATCGCTGGATGGCGCGCTCGCGTCGGCCAACGCGATTAGCTTCCGTGCGCCTTGGCAAAATGACAAGACGCTGCGTGCGCTGATCAACTCGCGCCAAGTGCCCTATCTGGATATGCATCTCTCTAGCGTGCAGCAAGCGGTTCGGTACGGATCCTTGGGTCCGGTCCACTGGGCCGTTATCGAGGCCTGCGATGTGACGGCTGGCGGCGGCATTGTTCTCACGGCCTCCGTCGGCGCCTCAAACACCTTTGCGAACCGAGCCGAAAAGGTGCTGATCGAGCTCAACCGGCGTCATCCGCCGACGATGCTCGGCCTTCACGACCTCTTCGAGCCCCAGGATCCGCCTAACCGAAGGGAAATCCATGTTTGCAAAGTGTCGGACCGCATCGGAAGTCCCATCCTGGTCGTGCCGCCGGAGAAGATCGCCGGCATCGTTGAGACCAATCTGGCCGATGAATTCTGTCCGCTGGAGTCTGGCGATTCGACAACCACAGCGATTGGGCGCCATGTCGCCGAATTTCTTGCCGCCGACATGCGCGCCGGCTGCATACCCAAACGCTTCCTGCCGCTTCAGTCCGGCATCGGCACCATCGCCAATGCGGTTTTTAAAGCCCTCGGAGAAATGCCGGAGATTCCCCCTTTCGAGATGTACAGCGAGGTTCTGCAAGACGCAGTCATAGACTTGATTCAAGCGGAGCGATGCACGTTCGCCTCCGCAACCGCGCTCACCGTCACCCCCGAGATACTGGATCAGATCACCGGCAATATGGCTTTCTTCCGGCGGCATCTCATTTTGCGTCCGCAGGAGATCTCGAACAACCCGGAGATCATCCGCCGCCTGGGAATCATCTCCATCAACACCGCACTCGAGGCAGACCTCTTTGGCAACGTCAACTCGACGCACCTCATGGGGACCCAGTTGATGAATGGAATAGGAGGTTCGGGAGACTTCACGAGAAACGCCTACATTTCGATCTTCACGTGCCCGTCGGTACAGAAGAACGGGAAGATTTCAACCATCGTACCGCTGGTAACGCACATGGATCATTCCGAGCATTCCGTTCAGGTCGTTGTGACCGAATGGGGAGTGGCTGACCTCCGCGGCAAGGATGAAAGGGAACGCGCGCAACTGATCATCAACAATTGCGCACACCCCGATTATCGCGACGAGCTTCAAAGTTTCGTTAATACAGCCAAGGAGGGCTACTCACCAGAATCGCTGGCCAACACCGTCGCGATGCATGTCCAGTTCCTCAAAACCGGCGACATGCGCGGGACCCAATGGAATTAGGCACTCTTTCAATCAAACAGGAGAAACCAATATGAGCGAGTCAACTGCAATGCTTATTGAAACAAGCGTGAAAAACCATATCGGCACCATCACACTGAACGATCGCAAGACGCTGAATTCCCTGAGCAGCAGTCTGATCAAGGAGCTGCTTGATGCTTTGGAAGACTTCCGCGACAAAGCCATCCGCGTAGTGATCTTGCGCGCGCGGTCCGGTGTAAAGACGTGGTCGGCCGGACACAACGTCGGGGAATTGCCGAAGCATGCGCGGGATCCCCTGACCTACAACGACCCGCTTCGAGTAGTCGTTCGCAAGATCCAGGAGTATCCCGCTCCGGTACTAGCGATGATTGAGGGAGGCGTTTGGGGGGGCGCGTGCGAATTGGCAATGGCGTGTGACATGGTCATCGCGGCAGAGAACGCCACTTTCGCTATCACCCCGGCCAGGTTAGGCGTGCCTTACAACCTTAGCGGTATCCAGAACATGATGGGTTCGGTGCCGTTGGTGGTTGTGAAAGAAATGCTTTTCCGAGCCACACCGATCAGCGCGCAAAGGGCGTATGAAGTTGGAATTGCAAATTATGTCCTGCCAGTCGAGCAACTGGAAGCCAGGACGTTCGAGTTAGCGCAGGATATGCTGGCCAACTCGTCACTGGTCATTGCCTTGCTGAAAGAAGAGATGCACGTTTTGGCCGCTCAGGCACTCACCGTTGAGATCTTCGAGCGCATCCAGGCGGTGCGGCGCATAATCTACGACAGCGACGACTACCAGGAAGGAATCCGCTCGTTCTTCGAAAAACGGAAACCGGTCTTTAAGGGAAAGTGATCACTCGGCTTAACCTGAATTCCGAATTTGAAACCACAGATTTCACAGATTTCGCTTTTGCGTTACATTGTTGTGCGATTGCATTAAACTCTTTGAGAGAAAAGGCGGAGTCAAACGAGGATCCCGGATCCGCTGGCGTACAAAAAGAGAGGGCAGCCCGGGCTGCCCACGCGAGCGCTCGCGGCTTATTTCGCGGGCACGATCCACTTCGCGAACAAAAAGGGGGAAGAATTACTAAATTACCGCCAGCATGATAAATACACTGTGCGCCTCATCGGGGATTGCCTCTTGCGCTCTTGAAAAATATTTTGTGCATATGCACAAACATTGTTGGCGCTTTTCAGAAATCCGTGCGATCTTCCATTCGAGAAGCTCAGGAATCACCCGGAGCCCTCGCAAAGAAAACAAAGAAGAAGCAAGGAAAAAAATGAGTGCTACAGAAACCAAAAAGGCAACCGCGGCAGCGTCGGAAACCATTGACCAGGTCTTTCATGAGGCCATGCGCAGTTATGAGAAGGCCCTGAAGTCGGGCATTCAACTGCAGGAGGAATCAGTGAACCTCTGGAAAGACCTGCTCACCAAGCTAGGTTCCGCCGAGGAGTTCCAGGCGAAGCTCGAGTCGATGACGGCGGACGCTTTCCCGAAGGCTCGCAAGCGGATGGAGGAGTTTGTCGAGACGTTCGATCGTACGAGCAATCAGACGATCGATCTGTTCGAGAAAACGATGGGCGTTTACCAGGCCACCTCGGTGACCGATGCGCAGCGCCGCGTGCAGGATCTGGTCGAAAGCTCGCTGAGCGCCCTGCGGGTCAACGTTCACAGTGCCCTGAACACCAACGCTAAAATCATCGCTTCGTGGAAGGAACTCGCGGATCGTTTCGGCCCGGCCGTGAAGTAATTACTTGAGCCAATAAGAACACCCTTGGCGATAAAGCAATGCTCAAGGAAATCCACCTCGCCGGCAGCGTCAGGACGCCGTTCGGCAGCTTTTGCGGCGCTTTCGCCGATCTCTCGGCAGCCGAGCTCGGCAAAGCGGCGGTGGAGCGGTCCGGCATGAAGCCGGAGGACGTCAAAGAACTCCTCGTGCCGAACATCCTCAGCGGCGCCCTCCGCCCAAACGCCGCGCGCCAGATCGGGATCGCGACGGGTCTTTGGCGGCGGCGGAATGGGAATCGCAGTGGCCCTTGAACTGATATAATCTGTGAGGCATTCGGGCAGCCGAGCCGCGCCGCTCCAAGAACCAAACCAACTAATTACTATGAACATCTACCTATTTTTGTTGGGTCCGATCAGCTTTTTCTGGTTTGTCGGGCTTCCTAGCATTTTGTTAGCACTCACAAAAGCAACCTTTAGAAAAATCCCCTATGAGCGATAACATGGACAAAAGCTTCGACCAGGTCGCCGCTTTCCAGAAGCTCTGGACGGACTCCTTCGCGAACATGTGGAGCGGCGGCTTCTCGACCGGCTCGCAGGACTCGATGACCGGGTAGCGAACCGGGACGAAAAAATCGACAAGGTCGGTCAGCGGATCGCCATGCCGTTCCTGCCTGAGAAAATGGAGCGATCGAAAAGCCCATCAACCTAATGGAAAACATCCACCGGGACGAATTCGTCGATGACTATCTCCATATGGAAACGTGGATCAACGACAACATCCCGGTGCCCGGCGAGGTCTATCGTGAGTTTGCGAAACACCTCTTCCAGCAAAACCTGCTGACGAAAAACCGGATGCCTTTGGGCCGGCACATCGTCGATTTGCGCAAGATAACCTGCCAAACTGCTGAACCTGACGGCCCGCAACGACGACCTCGTTCCGTGCGCCCAGAGCGAACCGCTCAACGACCTGGTCAGTTCCACCGAAAAGGAAAAGATCATCTGGCCGGCCGGCCACATTGGACTCGCCGTCAGCGGTCGGGCTCAAAAAGAGCTCTGGCCGCGAGCCGTTGACTGGCTCGTCCAGCGCACCGATTGAGACGCGACAGTTCCGAAGTACGTGAACTCAAGAATGCTGCGATGCGAACCTCGGCCCGAGACTGTTGGTTATTCTTGAATTCTTGAATTCTTGAATTCTTGAATTCTTGAATTCTTGAATTCTTTCAACTGTCCTGAGGAACAACCAATATTGGACACGACACCCGGCGCACAATTCTCTCGGCGTCACTGCCATTCAGCAAATGGTCAAACCAACGATAGTTGTGGGTGGAAATAACGATCAGATCCGTCTCTAACTCCTTTGCGGCAGCTGCGATTTCCTCACAAGGATCTCCGACGCGGTAGCACCAGTCGATTCCAGTATAGTCCGCTCTGTAGTCGACACAAAATTGCCGCAGAGCTTTCTCCGCTTCAGCTCGATATCGATCCTCATCGCTGAAATTATTGGTGCCTAACACGTAATCGCAGTTAAAGTCAGAGTTATACACGTGAAGCAGAGTCAGTCTCGCTCCAAAACCCCGCGCCAAATTTACCGCATATTCGACTGCTTTTTGAGCGTCGAGAGTCAGATCGGTCGGGGCGAGGATACGTCGTAGGGCGGTCGGATTTCGTTGATGCCCTCCAGTCACCTCGTCTCGATCTTGCATTTGTCGCAATTCCTTTATTGATTCATCGCCGTTTAGAGTGGGAATCTCCTTCATTGCATACTTATCTTAAGAGAACTCGCCGCATTAACTACACTCTGGTTGGCGAATTCTCCACGCAGATTGTTCTTCGTACACCAACGGATGGGATCGCTTACTGATCGTAAGCGAAAAGCTCCAGCTTTTGCCTCCTCGGAAGCTCCAGCCCTTGCCTCGTCAACATCCCTCTAATTTCCGGTCCCGCTGCTCCGTTGCGCCGGCCACAGTCCACTCTTTTATCTCAATCTCGATATCGCGCCCGACAAGACGGCTCACTACTCAATATAACGAGAGAGGTTTTCGGATCGCTGACAGTTTTTGCTTTTTGCCAGTTTTCGCTGTCTAACTTGAAGGAGGGAATCGCTCCT
>Ga0185299_10005014_pt1 | contig 15369 bp, 9 predicted proteins | sample PaiPotPPA55metaG_FD_128002 | JGI IMG/M metagenome (GOLD analysis project Ga0185299, IMG submission 128002) | Iron sulfur acid spring bacterial and archeal communities from Banff, Canada, to study Microbial Dark Matter (Phase II) - Paint Pots PPA... ...
TCTGGTTCACCTCGAACACAATTGCGTTGATGATCGTGCTGGCCGTTTCCCGCTGGAAGAAACCGGCGCTGGTGTGGATCATCCGGTCGAACATCTTGAGGCGCAGTTGGAGCAGGATCTTGTTGGTGACGTACGCCAGCAAGTAGCCCGACGCGTACTGCGACCCTCCTCGCAAGACCGCTAGCCCGACCACTGCGAGCGGCACTAGCCACTTGGCGCTGGCGCTGCCGTGCGCGCCGAAGCCGTGATCCAGCAGCGGCTTGAGCAGCATCGGGATTCCGGCTTCGCTCGCGGCCACGAAACCCATGGCGATCAGGCCCAGCGCGACAATGCCGATCAGAGGGCGGATATACGGCCAGAGCCGGCTCATCACGGCGGACGGCGACGTGTTCTGGCCGCTGCCGATCGTTTTGCTCAAGGTTGGCTTCTGACTCAAAAGGTGTCCTTAGTCGAGGGTCGGACGGCGGGAGAAGCAGGAATGCACCTGCTCCAGGGCTGCATTGAGCGCTTGAGTCCCGCCGACACGGCAAACCGCTATTGTAATGCGCCGGGCCCCATATCTCATTAAGGGCTCTCGCCTGGTCGAGGGCAGCAGGCCGGCTGGTTTGGCGCGCGACGGGTTTGGTGTGGCGGCGGCCCCTATTGCTGCGACAAGGCCCGTCGCACCGGCGGCACCCTGCCGGCCAGGCGCTCGCCACGCCCGAGCAGGAACCCCGAAAAACACCAAAACGCCAGCGCGGTGGTCTGCCACATGAAATCGTCGGTGAAATTCTTGGCGATCATCCCGCCCACCAGCGCCATGCCCGCCGCGCTCAGCCAGGGCACCACATGCCGCAGCCGCCAGAAACGCCAGATCAACGCGAGCAGCAGCGCCGCCTCCAGCACCACGCCGACAATCCCCGTCTCCAGCCAGGTATTCAAAAACAGGTTATGCGCATGCGTCAGCGCCTGCGGCTCCTTCTCCAGCAGCGAAGGCGGAATCTCGCCCTGAAACACCCGTCCCGGCAAAGGCTTGCCAAAACCAATGCCCGTCCACGTATGCGCTTCACCTTCCTTACCGTAAAACGCCCACAGTTTGGGACGCGTATCGGAAGACATGACATCGCCAATACCGGCCAGCACCTCCGGCACATACACCTGGTCTGTGCCCAACTTCAATTCCCGCGCAGCGGGTTTCGGCATGGCATGGCCATAACGCAGCCGGGCGCTCAGTTCAAGTGTGCCGACGGCAGCCACGCAGATCACGACAACGCACACGCCCGCGAGCAGCAAATGCTTGCGGTACAGCGGATAACACGCAATCACGAGCGTGACGGCCGCAGCCGGCCAGAAGAACCGGTTGAGCGTCGCCAGGCCGATCACCAGGGCAAGCACCAGCCCGCTCAGGCCGATCGGCCACCAGCGGCGGTTCAGCATCAGGCCGGTAAAGAGCGTCATCGAAAAGATGACAAGCGTGCTCGTATGGCCAACGCGGTTGTAATAGTGGAGCAGGACATCGGCGGGATCCGTGGGCGGCTGCAAACGGCCCCAGTAGTACAGGCTGCCGGCGGCGAGCAGCACGCAGGCCACCCAGTTGATCAACACGATCCGCTCGGGCTTCGTAATCCGTGTACCCATCAGCCAGAACGCGAAGAACGACACCAGCGGATACAGCACTTCGTCGAGCCAGGCGTGCATGCTGTCGCGCGGATACGGTGACCACGCAACGGACGCAAGCGCCCAGGCACTCCACGCAGCGATAGGCCACAGCAACGGCCAGTGCAGCGGCGACGGCCGTTCCGAAGAACAAGCCGCGGCGATCGTACCGATACCCACCAGCCCCAGCGCCAGGTTTTCGAGCGCCGTCATGTGGGCGAACATCGCGACAAACATAATCACGGGACACGCCACCCACAGGACGCGTTCCACCTGCATACACGTCTTCGTCATTGCACTCCCGGAAGGACCGCCTGCAAGCTGTTGCAAACGGCCTCAAGCGAAATAAATCCCATGCAGTCCGCATGGTCACCCCGCCACGCGACACACGTCGACGCGTTGCGGTCACAGCGGCGAGCCCAAGCCACGTGCCGCCTGAAAATATTCGGTTCGTCGCGGCACGGCATGTCCGCGATAGTAACCGGCATGAACGGTGCATCGCGCCAGTAATTTCCCGCGCCGTGAATCAAGGCATTACCGGGGCCGAACAGCGTGATGGTAGGCACGCCGGTCAGACGCCCGAGATGCGCCACACCCGTGTCCGGACACACGATAGCCCGCGCGCCCGCGAACAGGTGCCACACCTGTCTCAAGTCGATCCGGCCCGCGAAATTCGGGTAACGGGCATCGGGATCGATTGCGTCGATGAGCGCCGTTTCGCTCGGTCCGCCGCTCCAGACGGGCGTGTAGCCACGCGCCTCGACGAACGCCGCCAGTGCTTTCCAGCGCTGATCCGGCCAGCGTTTGACTGCCGTGCTCGCGCCCGGATGTAAGACGACGTAAGGACTTCTCAGCAGAAGCGCGTCGCTTTCCGACAACGCGGCGGGCGCAGGCGCCGGCCAGTCGCTCAGCCGATACGGCCGCGGCGGCGGTCCAGCCACCAGTTCTGTGGCGAGATCCGCCCACGCGGCGGGCGCGGCGGGATACGGTATGGCTTCATCGAGCGGCAGGTTTTTCCAGGCGGGGACATCCGCCGCGTGTCCGACGATCCAGCGGCACCCCGCCGCCAGCGCCAGCCACGCATGCCGATTATCCCCGGCCACGATGCCAAGATCGTACGGCCCCGAACGCAGCACGGCATTGACCGAGAGGAAATCGCGCGGGTCGAAGGCAATGACGTCGAGTCCAAACGGTCGGCCCGCATAGAGCGGCACGATCGGCTTGGGGCAGGTCAGCACGATCTGCGCGTCAGGATATTGCGTGCGAAGTTTCGCGACGAGCGGAGTGAGCAGCAGCGTGTCGCCGAGCAGCAGATGATGCGCGATCAGGATGCGCTTCAAGACCTGCGGCTTGCGGCGCAGCGGCTTCAACGCCAGCCGGGGCAACGCGCGGGCGAAGATGCGCACGCGTCCGGAAAGTCGGCTCATCGGGTGGCGTTCCTACGTGAAATTCGAATTATGCCGGTTGGTGGTGGTGAGCTCGGATTTTACAACCGCCATACTACGAGACCTGCCGCACTGATCGCATCAAGCGAGATGCTCGATTTGACATCGGCGAACACCGCGCCCGGTTTCGCCAGCGCCAGCAAGGCGTCCGGTTTCACCAAAAAATCGCGATGTGGCACGGCCAGCACGATCAGATCGGCGGGTTGCACGTCGAAACCCGTCAGCGTCACGCCGTATTCATCGAAGGCTTCCGCGGGGTCCGCGAGCGGATCGTGAAGCTGAACCTCGAGTCCGTAGTCTTGCAGGTAATGCACGATATCGATGACTTTCGAATTGCGCAAATCCGGACAATTTTCCTTGAAGGTCAGTCCGAGCACGATCGCCTTTGCACGCAACGGCGCGCAACCGGTCCGGATCAGCGTCTTCACGGCGCGATCGGCCACGAAACGGCCCATGCCGTCGTTCACGCGCCGCCCGGCGAGGATCACCTGGGGCGTGTAGCCGGACACCTGCGCCTTGTGCGTCAGATAATACGGGTCCACGCCGATGCAATGCCCGCCCACCAGTCCCGGCGTGAAATCCAGGAAGTTCCACTTGGTGCCGGCGGCGTCCAGGACTTCGCGGGTATCGATTTCGAGGTAATCGAAGATGATGGCCGCTTCGTTCATCAACGCGATATTCAAATCGCGCTGCGTATTCTCGATCACCTTCGCGGCCTCGGCCACCTTGATCGAACCGGCGCGATACACGCCGGCCGTCACCACCGAGCTATAGACCTCGGCCACCAGGTCAAGCGTCGCGGCATCTGACCCGGACACGATCTTCACGATATTGCGAAACGTGTGCTGCTTGTCGCCGGGATTGATGCGCTCGGGGCTGTAGCCGACGGTGAAATCAGTGCCGAGCTTCAGGCCCGATTCGCGCTCGAGGATCGGCACGCAGATTTCTTCGGTGACGCCGGGATAAACCGTCGATTCGTACACCACCACGTCGCCACGTTTCAGCGCCCGGCCGACCGTCTCCGACGCCCGCTTCACCGACATCAAGTCCGGCTGGGCACCCGCGCTGATCGGCGTCGGCACCGCGACTATATGAAAATTCGCCTGCCGGAGCACATCGATGCAATCGGTCAGTTCCAGGTGAGCAGCGGCCAGTTCCTCGCGGCTGGTTTCGCCGTTGCGGTCGAGGCCCGCGCGCAGATCGGCGAGCCGGGCCGGGCTTGTATCGAAAGCGATAGTGCGGCGTTGCAGACTAAATGCAATGGCAACGGGCAAACCCACATAGCCCAGGCCGATGACGGAGACGTGGCGATGATGCATGGTAATAAGTGCTCGGAATGGTCATGACGGGCAGGCCCGGGAGTGTCTTCCTGCTTGTCAGCAAGGGATCAGGACACCACCGCCGGCCGTCATTTGATTTTCAGGTAAAGGTGGCTGAGAAAGGGGCTGAGAAGCAGGCTAAGAAGCGGCCTGAGAAGCGGCCTGCTATGCACGCTCAGACGGCTTTTCAGCCACTTATGCAACGCCCCGCTCGCTCAGGCTGTTCTGATAGAACGCGGCCATTTCGCTGGCCATGGTGTCGACGGAAAAGCGCGTCTGCGTGATTCGCACACCGGCCGCGCCCATGCGGCGGCGCTCGTCGGGGGCATCGACCAGGCGCAGCAGCGCAGCCGCCAGCGCACGGTCGTCATGTGCGGGCACGAGCAGGCCGTTGATGCCGTCGTCGATCACTTCAGGCACGCCATCCACCGCCGTACCGATCACCGGCAGACCGGACGCCATTGCCTCGATGAACGACGTACCCAGCGCTTCCTGGTGGGTTGGCAGGACGAACAGGTCGAAGCCCGCCAGCACGTTCGGAATGTCACGGCGCAGGCCCAGCAAATGGATGTGATCGGAGAGGCCTTGCGCCTGCACGTCCGCGCGGACTTCGTCGAAGAGCGGGCCGTCGCCGGCGAATACGAAATGCAGGTTCGGGCGCTGTTCGATCAGCGGCTTCGCGACGCGGATCAGATCGGGATGGCCCTTCTTGTCGCGCATGATCGCGACCGTGCCGGCGATCACGGCGTTCTCGCCGAGACCCAGTTCCGCGCGCAACGTGGAGCTCGCGCGGCTCACCGGCTGCGGTTTCACGATGCCCGTATAGATTGTCACGATGTCCTTCTCCGGCACGCCGGCGGACACCAGGTAACGCATCACCGACTGGCTCACCGCCACCACCTTGTGCGGCAGCCACGTGTAGGTCGCCCGCGACGTGATGGCGAGCGCCAGATGCCGGGTGCGCACGATCAGCGGCGTGCCCGCGAGCCGCGCGGCGGCGCCGCCGAGCAGGCTGTCGCGGCCGTTGTGCGTGTTGAGCACATCGAAACGTCCTTGCTTCAGAACCCGCCGCATCTGCGCGACAGCGCTTACGTCGGCGCCTGAACGCATAGGCGTGGTGTGGACCGTAAAACCTTCGGCCCCGAGACGCTCGCCGAGACGCGCGCCCGGCACACAGATAAGTTCGAGGGTATGGCCGCGTTCGCGCAGCGCGAGCATTTCCTTGAACGTCCGATGTTCCTGACCGCCCCACCCGTTGGACGACTCGCTGTGCAGAATTCTCAGCGCTTTCATTACTATGGCGAACTCCGAGTGAATCTTGATAGTGTCAAGGTTGATGGAGCCGAACGTCTGGATTTCCGGTTGCGGACTCTGCGCTTCGTGTTCTGCATGGTCTAGCGTCTTGGCGTTTGCGTCTTGTCCGGCGGCGCATCCTGGCGTTCGGCGGGCTTTGAGAAACGCTCACGCCGCGCTTCGCTGCCCGCACGGCTGGTCCCGCTTTTTTTGAGCATGTGACCCTGCCGGCCGGGGCGTGCGAACATCGGTCTGGTATAACGTTGGCCGGACGGCAAACATTGACGCGGGACGCGTATGGCGTTGATTCAACCGGCCTCGCGAGCCCGGCGTGTCCGGAAATGGACGCGACAGAGCGACGAGACAGTGACTATAAACGCAGCATTCACCGCTGAAACTTTTAGCATCAAATTATAGCAATTCGCACACCACCGCCTAAGCCACATGACTCGTCCAACGCTCGGTATTGCCCTCATCACCTTCAATGCAGCCGCACGCCTCTCGCAGTGTCTCGAAGCAGTTTCCTTCGCCGATGAAATCGTCGTAGTCGACGGCGGCAGCACCGACGCAACCGTCGGCATAGCGGAGGCGCATCGCGCGCGCGTGATCGATGCACCCGACTGGCCCGGCTTCGGGCCGCAGAAAAATCGCGCGCTCGATGCGCTCACGACCGACTGGGTGTTGTCCATCGACGCCGACGAAGTCGTCTCGCCGGAACTGGGCGCCGCGATCCGCGCGGCGCTGTCGAAGCCGCAAGCCCATGTTTACGCGGTCGACCGGCTATCGAATTTTTGCGGGCATTGGGTGCTGCACAGCGGCTGGTATCCGGACTGGATTCCGCGTCTGTTCAAACGCGGCACGGCGCGTTTCTCCAACGACCTCGTGCACGAGCGGCTCGTGCTGGCGAACCCGGATGCAACGAAGACCGCGCGCCTGCAGGGCAAGCTGATGCATTACTCCTACGAGGACTTCGAGACCGTCCTGCGCAAGCTCGATACCTACTCCACGGCCGGTGCGCGCCAACGCCACGCGGCGGGAAAACGCGGCAGTTTCGGCACCGCGGTGCTGCGCGGGGCGTGGGCGTTCGTTCGGACCTACTTTCTACGACGCGGTTTTCTCGACGGCCGTGCAGGTTTCATGATTGCCGTGTTCAACGCGCAGACCGTGTATTACCGGTTTCTCAAGCTCGCGCAGTTGAACCGGATGCACTGACCGGCGTTGTGATTTTCTCGGCGAGCGCCAGCAATGACTCGACATGCGCGGCGATGCTGGTGTCGTAGAGAATCGATGCCGCCGTCACATTGGCGCTTTTTGCATCCAGCGCGCGTTGCACGGCGTGTCGCAGACCGTCTGCGTCGCCCGGCTCGAACGTGAACTTCGCGTTGTCCGCAATCGCGCTGCAACAGCCGACGCTCGTTGGAAAAATCACCGGTGTGCCGCACATCACGGATTCGATACCGACCAGCCCGAACGGCTCGTACTTCGAAGCAAGCAGGGTGAAATCGGCGGCGCGATACACGTCCTCGATATTCTTCGCATAACCGACGTAGCGCACCTGCTGCGATGTCTGCGCAGGCGGACGCCCCGCGACCGCAACCACCACCGGCAGACCGCTGTCGCTCAACGCCGCCTCGATCAGCGGCAGTCCCTTGCGCTCATGACTGCTCGATGGAAACAGCAGCACGATTTCGTGATCGGCGAAACCGAACTGCTTGCGCAGCTCAGCGCGCTTCTCGCTTGGCACAGGGGAGAACCGCGTGCCATCGACGGGGGGACAAAGCACGCGGATCTTCGTGTCGGCCACGCCATAGAGCGTGCGCAATTCGTCACGCATCATCTCCGAGTGCGCGACGATCACCTGGGCTTGCTGGTATTGCAAACGCTCGAGCACGATCTGACGGCTGTCCGAGCGCCGCTCGCGCCGGCCAGTCGCTGCCAGAAAGCCAATATGCGTGCCGCCGCAAATCGCGATCTCCGAGGACTCCACGCGATTGCAGCCGATCAGCACATCGACCCGCGCCTTCTTGCGCGCCCGTTTAAGCGCCCAGTTGAAGTACGTATCGCGCAGCTTGGAAGGCAAGAACGACACGTTAATCCGGCGCGCGTCGACCATCCGGCTTTCCGGCTGCGACGTATCGATCTTGCGGGCGAAAAACGCGGGTTTTCGGTCGCCCGTGAACCCCGCGGCGTTGAACCCGCGAATCAGATCCAGCGCGTAACGCTCGAGTCCGCCGCTCAGTTTTAGCGCGTTGGCGGAAATACCGACTTTCATGCCGGCGCGCATCAATACACGATTTCGATTGAGCTTCCCGCGAATTCTCCGCGCAATGCCGTGATGAGATCGTCGGTCGGCTTCACGCGCCACGCGTCGCCGAGCCGCACTTCGCCCTCCGCATGTTCGCTGCGATACACGATGCTCACGTTCAGGCCATTCGGGATATGCACGGGCTGGCGCTGGCCACGGCCGCCGTCACGCTCACCGCCTCGTGAAGCTCCGCGCGCCGGCGCCTGCACCGCTGCCGGCGCTGCAGCTTGCTCAGGCGGCGCGCTATGCGCTTCCAGCACTTTCTTCAGCCGCAGCGCGTCGGCGTTGCCGTTCATTTCCACCTTCACCGCCTGCGCGTAGCGGCTGCGGGCACGCTCGAGGTCCATCGCTGCTTCTACCGTGAAGCGGATGCCGCCGGTAAACGCATCGTTACGTGCCTGACCCTGCACGACCAGCAACTCGTCTTCCTTGTAGAGCGCCTTGTTGGCTTCGAACTGCTCGTTGAACACGGTGACTTCGCACTGGCCGGTGCCGTCGTCCAGATTCACGATCAGCATCTTGCCGCGCTGAGTCATCTGCGTGCGCATGGTGGTGATCACGCCCGCGACGAGCTTCTCGCGCCCTTCCTTCAATTCACCGATTTTCTGCCGCACGAAGCGCCGCACTTCGGTCTTGTAGGCATCGAAGAGATGGCCCGACAGGTAGAAACCCAGCGCACTCTTCTCTTCCTGCAAACGCTTCTTGTCCGACCACATGGGTTCATCGACAAGGTCATGGCCCTGTTGCGGTTCGTCGCCCATGTCGAAGAGACCCGACTGCATGGCGTTGGCCGCGGCTTGATCCGCTGCTTCCATTGCCAGCGATACCGACGCAATCAATTGCGCGCGGTTGTCATGCAGCGAATCGAACGCGCCGGCGCGAATCAGCGCTTCCACCGTGCGCCGGTTCACCATGCGCCGATCCACACGCATGCAGAAATCGAAGAGATCGGTGAACCGCGCTTCTTCCCGAGCACGCAAGATTTCTTCGATAGCGCTCTGCCCGCTGCCCTTCACCGCACCGAGGCCGTATCTGATGGTCTTCGAACGCGTGCCGTCGGCCTCTGCTACCGGCTCGAACCGGTACGCCGACTGGTTGATGTCCGGCGGCAACACGGCCATCTTGTTGACGAGGCAATCCTCGAACAGGATCTTGACCTTGTCCGTATCGTCCATGGCGAGCGACATATTCGCCGCCATGAATTCGGCCGGATGATGCGCCTTGAGCCACGCCGTGAAGTACGCGAGCAACGCATACGCGGCGGCGTGCGACTTGTTGAAACCGTAGCCCGCGAACTTCTCCATCAAGTCGAAGATTTCGTCGGCCTTCTCCGCAGTCAGACCGTTCTTCGCCGCGCCCTGCCGGAACAGTTCGCGATGCTCGGCCATCTCCTCAGCCTTCTTCTTACCCATCGCGCGACGCAGCAAGTCGGCGCCACCGAGCGAGTATCCGCCGATAATCTGCGCCATCTGCATCACCTGCTCCTGATAGACCATGATCCCGTAGGTCTCTTTCAGGACGGATTCCACGCGCGGATCGGGATACTCCACGATCTCGCGGCCGTGCTTACGTGCGCAGAAGCTCGGGATCAGGTCCATTGGGCCCGGCCGGTACAACGCCACCAGCGCGATGATGTCCTCGAAGCGGTCGGGCTGTGCGTCCTTCAGCATGCCCTGCATGCCGCGGCTTTCCAGCTGGAACACGGCTACCGTGTTCGCTTTCTTGAGGATCTGGAACGAAGCGGGATCGTCGAGCGGAACCTGCGACAGATTCCAGTCTTTCTTCGACGGATCCAGACGGCGGATATATCGCTCGGCCCAGTCGAGAATGGTGAGCGTGGTCAGGCCCAAGAAGTCGAACTTGACCAGCCCGACGGCTTCGACGTCGTCCTTGTCATACTGGCTGACCACACCGCCGTCTTCGCCCTGCGTATAAAGCGGGCAAAAATCCGTGAGCTTGCCCGGAGCAATCAACACGCCGCCCGCGTGCATGCCGACGTTACGCGTGAGCCCTTCCACGCGCTGCGCGAGTTCGAGCAACTGATGCACTTCGTCTTCGTTGTCAAAGCGCTCCTGCAGCGTTGGCTCCTCTTTCATCGCGTCCGCGATGGTCACGTGCTTGCCCGGCTTGAACGGAATCAGCTTGGCAATGCCATCGGTGAACATGTAGCCGAGATCGAGCACCCGGCCGATGTCGCGCACAGCCGCCTTGGCCGCCATCGTGCCGAAGGTCGCAATCTGAGAAACCGCATCCGCACCGTACTTTTGCTTCACGTACTGAATGACGCGGTCACGTCCTTCCTGACAAAAGTCGATGTCGAAGTCAGGCATCGACACACGGTCCGGGTTCAGGAAACGTTCGAACAGCAGGTTGTATTTGAGCGGGTCCAGGTCGGTAATGAACAGCGCGTACGCGACGAGCGAACCCGCGCCCGAGCCACGCCCCGGGCCGACCGGCACGCCATTGTTCTTCGCCCACATGATGAAGTCGGCGACGATCAGGAAGTAACCCGGAAAGCCCATGCCGATGATGGTCTTGCACTCGAATTCCAGGCGCGCGTAATACGTCTCGCGCTGCGCTTCGCGCGCGGCTTCATCGGGATAAAGCTGGGCGAGCCGTTTCTCGAGACCTTCCTTCGACAACTGCACGAGGTAGTCGTCGAGCGACATGCCATCGGGCGTTGGGAACAGCGGCAGCTTCGGCTTGCCGAGTTCGAGCTTCAGGTTACAGCGCTTCGCGATTTCGACCGTGTTTGCCAGCGCCGACGGAACATCCGCGAACAACGCGCACATTTCGTCTTGGGTGCGGAAATATTGCTCGGTCGTGAACCGCTTCTGACGCCGCGGATTCGCGAGCATATCGCCCTCGGAAATACACACGCGGGCCTCATGTGCCGTGAAATCGTCCGGCGTCATGAACTGCATCGGGTGCGTGGCGACGACCGGCAACTTGAGCTGCGCGGCCAGCGCGACGGCTTGTTGAATATAGGCCTCGCCGCCCGGGTGCCCAGCGCGCTGCAACTCGATGTAAAACGCATTCGGGAACAGCTTGGCCCAGCGCTCGGCGTGACGCTGCGCGGCCTGGTCGTTACCGGCGGTGAACGCCATGCCGATATCGCCGTACTGCGCGCCCGACAGTGCCAGCAAGCCTTCCGACAATCCGCTTTCGAGCCACTCGTACTCGACTTCAGCGCGGCCGCGATACTGATTCGTCAGCCACGCTTTCGACAGCAGTTCGCACAGGTTGAGATAACCGCGCTGGTTTTTCACCAGCAGCAGCAAACGCGAAGGCTTGTCGCGATCTGCTGGATTGGTGATCCATACGTCGCAGCCGGCGATGGGTTTTACGCCCTTGCCGCGCGCTTCCTTGTAGAACCGGACGAGGCCGAAAGCATTGCCGAGATCGGTCAGTGCGAGCGCGCCCTGACCGTCTTTGGCAGCGGCTTTAACGACGTCGTCAAGGCGCACGATGCCGTCGGCAATCGAGAATTCGGAGTGAACACGAAGATGGACAAAACGGGGATCTGACATGAACGATATTGTACATGCGCCTATTCGCGAAAATACCCTTGGGCCCACGCGTTAGCCATTCGTCCAAGGCTATTCCGTACGATGAAAAAAGTGCCGTATCGGCGCGGGCCCATCGGCCAACAGGTCTAGTCGGAGGCCCGCGCCGTTTGCGGGATAATACGGACTCGATGAGCGCCTGCCGGCAATCGTCGAAACGCTTTTTCCTCCGGCAACGCCCGTTTTCCAGCACTTTAAGAGCATTTGCGTCATGAGCATCGTCAACCTTTCCGCCTATAAGTTCGTGACCATCGAGAGCGGCGCCGACTGGCGTGCGCAACTTGTCGACCGGTGCCAGTCGCTTGGCCTGCGCGGCACGATCCTGCTCGCGCCCGAGGGCATCAACCTGTTCGTCGCGGGCGAGCCTGAGCAGATCGACGCGTTCATGGAATACCTTCGTACCAACCCGCTTTTCGAAGCCAAATTCTCTGATCTCGAGTTCAAGGAAAGCGTGTCGGCCACGCAACCGTTCGGCAAGATGCTCGTCAAGCTGAAGCGCGAGATCATCACCATGAAAAAGCCCGCGATCCGGCCGGAACTGGGCCGCGCGCCGTCCGTCGGCGCGGCTACACTCAAGGTGTGGCTGGATCGGGGACACGACGACGAAGGCCGCCCCGTGGTGATGCTGGACACGCGCAATGCATTTGAAGTCGATGTCGGCACGTTCGATCAGGCGCTGGATTACCGCATCGGCAAGTTCAGCGAGTTTCCGGGCGTGATCGAGGAGCATCGCGCGGATCTGGAAGGCAAGACCGTGGTGTCGTTCTGTACCGGCGGGATTCGCTGCGAGAAAGCGGCGATTCACATGAAGGAAGTGGGCATCGACCACGTCTATCAACTCGAGGGCGGCATTCTTAAATACTTCGAGGAAGTGGGCGGCGCGCATTACCACGGCGAGTGTTTTGTGTTCGATCACCGTACCGCGTTGAATGCCGCGCTGGAACCAGCGGCGATTGCGCAGAACGATGAGGATCGAGCGGCGTCGGCCACGGTAAACACCGAAGACGATGCCGCCGATACCGACGAAGCGCACGCGGCAATCACGGCAGACGGCCAGGCGTCGTTTCCTGGCCCAAGCGATGCACGGCACGAGCCGCACGCGGGCGCGCGAGCGGCGGACGGTTTTTAATCGGACGCCCAGCGCTGATGATCGAATTGAAACCCACGCTGATGGCTCGGTGAGCGGAATGAACCCGAAACCGGGGTATCGCGGACGTTTTGCGCCCTCACCCACCGGGCCGCTGCATTTCGGCTCTCTCGTGAGCGCGTTGGCGAGTTTCCTCGATGCACGGGCTCATCACGGAACATGGCTGGTCAGGATCGAGGATATCGACGGGCCGCGCACCGTGCCGGGCGCGGCCGAGGAAATCCTGGACACGCTAGGCAGGTTCGGCATGCATTCCGCCAAGCTGCCGGTCTGGCAAAGCCAGCGTGAAACTGCGTACGAGCAGGTGTTCGAACAGTTACTCGCCGCCGGCTTCGTGTTTCCGTGCGGCTGCACGCGTCGCGAAATAGTCGATTCGCTAGCTCACAGCCATGCTCGACACGCCACGTTGGCTTACCCGGGCACGTGTCGGGACGGACTGCATGGCAAACCGGCGCGCGCATGGCGAATGCGCGTTCCGGACGGCGATGCCGCCGTTCTGAGCTTCGAGGATCGCTGGCAAGGAATGCAGACGCAGGATCTGGCCTGCGAAGTCGGCGACTTCGTGCTCAAACGAGCGGATGGAGAGTGGGCGTATCAACTGGCGGTTGTCATCGACGATGCGGATGCGCGCATTACGCACGTCGTGCGCGGCGCCGATCTGCTGGACTCGACCGCGCGCCAGATTTACTTGCAGCGCTGTCTGGGTGTTCCGACGCCAACCTATCTGCACGTACCCGTGGTGGTGAACGAGTACGGGGAGAAACTCAGCAAGCAAACGGGCGCCACGGCGCTGGATAGCGGAACGCCGGTGGCGACACTTACGCAAGCGGCCAGGCATCTCGGTCTGGACCTCGCTCCGGCAGCGTCACTCGAAGCGTTTTACTCCGATGCAACGGCGCAATGGGCCAAGCGGTTTGCGGCTTAGAGGTCAAGCAGACTCGCCACTCGTGATTTGCGGGTCAACCCTTGGAGCGTTTAGCTGACCGCTGCAGTTCTTCTCCAAAAAGCAAAAAGCGGCATCGCTGCCGCTTCGCATTGCTTTCCCGGCCGAGAGTCAGCCGAAATTCCGAACCATCACGACCCCGACGGCGTTCTACGCGGCATACCCAAGCCACCAAGCAACGCGGCCAGCGGCTGGCGCGGCGTGTTCTTCCGTTCGGCTTCCGCCGCTGCGTCGTCCTGTGTTTTTCTCGTCGATGCCGGCGACGGCACATACGGCTTCAGGAAGAAGTCATCGATAGGTTGCTGACGCGTATGCGAACGTTCGAACGACGTCGAACGCCGGCGCGGTTCCTCGCTACGCGCATGCCTATGTTCGCCGCGCTCCGGCCGGCCCGAGCGCTCTTCACGACGGGGAGCCGAAGACGACTCGCGCCGCACCGGCACATCGACCTTCAGCACCATCACTTCGAGCGGCCGCTTGATCAGCTTTTCGATGTCGGCGAGTTGCTTCCGCTCGTTCGGGCTGCACAGCGACAATGCGTCACCCGTTGCCCCCGCGCGTCCCGTACGACCGATCCGGTGAACGTAATCTTCCGCGCTGAACGGCAGATCGAAATTGATCACCGCCGGCAAGTCGGTGATGTCCAGACCCCGAGCGGCGACATCGGTTGCAACCAGCGCCTCGATTTCGCCCTTCTTGAACGCGTCGAGCGCTTGCATCCGCTCGCCCTGGGTACGGTCGCCGTGAATCGCCGTTGCGACGATTCCATCTTTTTCCAGTACGCGCGCCAAGCGGCTCGCGCCAATCTTGCTGTTACAGAACACCAGCACCTGCTTCAGGCCGCGCTCGCGAATCAGTTGCGTCACCGCGCCGGACTTATCGCTTTCGGCCACTTCGAAAACAATCTGCCGCACGTTCGCGCTCGTGGAATTGCTGCGCGCGACTTCGATAGTCTGCGGATTGCGCAAATAAGTCGCCGCAAGTTTCTTGATTTCGCCCGAGAACGTGGCGGAGAACAGCAGCGTCTGACGATCCTTCGGCAGCAAATTCAAAATGCGCTGCAGGTCCGGCAGGAAACCCATGTCGAGCATCCGGTCGGCTTCGTCGAGAACGAGAATCTGCACCTGGCCGAGATTCAGCGTCTTTTGCTGAACGTGATCGAGCAACCGTCCGGGTGTAGCGATCAGAATTTCCACGCCGCGCCGCAGCGCTTCCGATTGCGGGTTCATGTCGACGCCACCGAACACCACCGTGCTGCGCAACGGCGTGTGTTTGGAGTACGCCTGCACGTTGGCGGCGACCTGGTCGGCGAGTTCGCGCGTTGGCGTGAGAATCAGCGCGCGCACCGGGTGGCGGGCGGGCGATGCGCTCGTGCTCGCCATCGGCAGCAGGCGCTGGATGATCGGCAGCGAAAAGCTCGCGGTCTTGCCTGTGCCGGTTTGCGCAGCGCCCATCATGTCGCGGCCGGCCAGCACCACGGGAATCGCCTGCGCCTGGATCGGCGTGGGGATCGTGTAACCGGAATCGACCACCGCTCGCAGGATGTCGGGGGACAGGCCGAACTGGTCGAACGTGGGCACGGGACCGGGCACTGCGGATTCAGTGGCGCCCAACTCGAGCGCGGCGTGAATCGCTTGAACTTCAGTGCTGGAATCAGCCCCGGGTGCGGCGTCGGATGAAGCGGCGGACGGGTTCGTGGCGACGGAATCGGACATG
>Ga0185299_10005016_pt1 | contig 15366 bp, 8 predicted proteins | sample PaiPotPPA55metaG_FD_128002 | JGI IMG/M metagenome (GOLD analysis project Ga0185299, IMG submission 128002) | Iron sulfur acid spring bacterial and archeal communities from Banff, Canada, to study Microbial Dark Matter (Phase II) - Paint Pots PPA... ...
CGCAACCAGGGCAGAAATAGTCTAATAAATTATGGCAGAAAGTCCAGGGGAAAATGGGGATCTACTTTGACAACCTGCGGATTTGAAGAGCATTTCGGCCGGCGCTTATGCCATAATTGATTAGACTAGAACAGACGTGCGCGGCTCAGCGAATCCAAGAGATCTCCCAATACGGTCGAATCAACTCAGGTAAAAAATCCCTGAGTCATCTGGCGGACAAATTAATGAGAGACGGTCCTGGCCTCCCGTAAGGGTCAAGAAAGTCGAACGATCTTGCAAGCGGCGGCAAGCGGCGGCAAGCGGGCTTCGAAGCAGGTCTCGACGTGAAATCTCGGCCGAGGCAAGGAGCTCGGCGTTAAGAACAGTCTTACCGAGGCGGTCTCGGGGGGAGCTGAGCGAGGTGTAGGCGCCGGCTCAATGCCGTGCTCTTTGAGGATGTTGGCCACGCTGCTGTCGGAGATTCCGTGTCCAATAAAATTCTGGTCCCGTATGTCGATTCTGGCCCCGCCAGAACGACTACTGGGTGTTAACAGCGGAGCCAAGGCCGGGTTTCCCCGGTCGAAAGCGTGAGGGTGGTCCACCTTAAGCCAGAAGGAGATACAACGATGCGATTCATGATGCTGGTCAAAGCCACCAAGGACTTCGAGGCGGGCGTTTGGCCGGACGAGAAGCTCTTGTCGGAGATGGCCAAGTGGACCGCGGAGCTGGTCAAGGCCGGCGCGCGGCTCGAGTCCGGGAGACTCCAGCCGAGCTCGCAGGGCGTACGCGTCCGTTACGCCAACGGGAAGCTTACGGTGACCGACGGCCCCTTCGCCGAGTCGAAAGAGCTGATCGCCGGTTTCTGCCTGATCCAGGCGCCATCGCGGGAGGAAGCCATCGCCTGGGCCAAGCGGGTGCCGTTTCAGGAAGGCGAGATCGAGGTTCGCCCGCTGTACGAACTGTTTGATTTCCCGGTCGACGCCGCCGAGAAGCCCGATGGTTGGCGGGAGAAGGAGGAGCAAATCCGCGCCGCCCCGCCCGCCCGGAAGCCCGGCACGGTCCGTTACCTGGGCATTGTCAAGGCGGACAGGGACACGGAGGCGGGCGTCCTGCCGGACCAGAAGCTCCTGGCCGCCATGGGAGCGTTCATGGAGGAAGGGGTGAAGTCCGGCGTCTTCCTCTCGGGCGAGGGGCTGCAGCCGAGTTCGAAGGGCGCGCGGGTGCGGTTCTCCGGGAGCAAACGCCTGGTGACCGACGGACCGTTCGCGGAAACGAAGGAGCTGGTCGCCGGCTATGCGATCCTCCAGTTCACGTCGAAGGCCGAGGCGATCGAGTGGAGCAAGCGCTTCGTGCAGGTTGACGCCCCGGGGCGTCCTGGCGCGGAGAGCGAGTGCGAGATCCGTCCCTTCTTCGAGTACGAGGACTTCGGTCCGAGCGAGGCGGTCGAGCGCTTTCGCGAGATGGGAGCGGGGACGAAGAAGTAGCGCGGGCCGATGGAGCCCACGGGATCTTTGTTTGCTGAGAGGACCGCCTGCTCGGGGCCTAGCTTACAATTCTGTTCTGGTCACAAAACGCTTCTGCAGCCGCAAAAGCTTCCTCCCAGGTCATGCCATGTCCGTAGACCTCGAATTCACCCCAGCGTTTGCGCAGCCCTACGGCGTAACGTGTCGCCCAGCGCGGCAGCCATTCACGGCGATGAATGACCGCTGCTTTTCTGCCCCAGCGCTTGCGTGCCTCAGCCAGTGCTTCGTTGTCAGTCATGTTGGTGCCGCCTCTGCTGCAGATCCTTCATTAGCTTCTCAAACTTCTCCTTTATGTCCGCAACCTCGTCTGCCAGTCGGGCTATGTCCTGGGCAAGCTCTTTGAGTTCCCGTTCAACGGTCCCGTTGTGTCGTTCGGAAGGCTGTTTTTTGCTCACTGCTAGCCCACATTGAAGAATGCCACCCTCGCCCCAGCAGGAGTGTAGGCCGTAGATTTAAGGTGACGATGAAGCGAAGATAAGAGTTGCTTTATCTTTGCATTGCCCAGGGCGGCAGCCATCCTTGACCAGTCCTTCTCAATTCACTACGATTTCTTTTCCTCTCCGCTCACGACGGGCGGTGGGTGCGGCTCGCGAAGGCCACGCTAGATGCTCCCAGCGAATCTTGGTTGCAGTAGCGGAGGCTGCCCCACATGCCCGAACAACCCACCGACTCGAACGCGCTCCATGAGCAAGCACGCAAGCTACACGAAACGCTCAAACGTCTCTTGAAAGAGATTAGCGAGCTACTGGACGGGACGAAGGGCAAGGACCAGCCCGCGCCGGAAGGCGGCTCCGATGAATGAGCGCGAAACAAAGAATCGCAGCATCACGCGCTGGCATTCTCCCTCTTGTCAGCTAGGCCGGCACGACGCCAATGGCGTCGGCGACGATGTAGGCGCCGTTCGCCGTGTCGCTGAGCACCACCTTGAGCGAACCGCTGGAGATATGAACCGTGGCAAGGGTCTGGAAGGCGACGCCGCCGTACATGGCGCCGTTGGGCGTTTGCGTTTGATCCACGAGCACGGTCGTCAGCAAGGCCGAGCCGTCGTAGATGGCGTAAGGGGCGTTGGTAGCTTCGTTGGGATAGCGATGCCAGGTGGCCTGCACCTGATACTGGCCGCCGGCCAGGCCGGTGACCAGCCAGGCGGCGGTGTTTTTGCCGGTGCCGCCGCTGGCGGCGTAGCGCTCCGTGCCGCCGTAGGCGGGCACGGTCTCGGTGTTCCAGGTTCCGGTTTCGGAATAGCCGGGGTCGCCGTTGTCCACGACCACCGGACCGGACACCTGCACCGGCTGGGCGGCCACGGCGAGGTTGTTGGTCTGGTTGGACTCCAGCCAGCTGGGATCGGCGCTCACTTTGGCAAACAGGTAATACGTGCCACCAGAGCGGATTTGCAGGGCCGGGCTGGCGCCGGCATGATTGCCGACGGCCAGATCGGCGGTGGCGCTCAGGGTTTCCGTGCCCAGCAAGAGCGCCTTGCTCAGGTCCTGGGTCAGGCTCGCCGAGGTGGAGGCGTAGTAAGCGATTGAGAACGGACCCGGCGCGGCGGCGCCGCTTACCGTGTAGGTGCGGTTGATCGTGAAGGTCGTCTGGCTGCTGGTGCTGGCCGGTCCGCTGATGCCGTCGCCGCTCGCCGACCAGTTCAGGTCCGTATTCGACGCGGTCAGCGGCGCCACACGCATGGCGTTGGCGACGATGTAGACGCCGTTGCCCGTATTGCTCAAGACGAGCTTCAGCGTGCCGCTGGTAATCGTCACCGTGGCCAGCGTCTGGAAGGAGACGCCGCCAAAGCTCGGGCCGTTGGGCGACTGGGTTTGATCGACTTTGACGGTTTGCAGCAAGGTGCTGCCGTCGTAGATCGCATAGGGAGCATTGGTCGCCTGGTTGTAATACTTGTGCCAGGTGACCTGGACGACGTACTGGCCGGCGGGCAGTGCCGTGGTCTGCCAGGTCGCCGTGTTCTGGCCGGTGCCGCTGCTGGCGGCATAGCGCTCGCTGTTGCCGTAAGCAGGTACGTTTTCGGTCATCCAGGTGCCGGTTTCGGCATAGCCCGCGTCGCCATTGCTCACGATCACCGGATTGATGAGCGGAACAGGGGCCACGCGCACGGCATTGGCGACGATATAGGTGCCGTTGCCCGTATTGCTCAAGACCACCTTCAAGGCGCCGCTGGTGATATTGACCGTGGCCAGGGTCTGGAAGGGCACGCCGCCGAAATTGTCCCCCTTGCCCGGCTGGGTTTGATCGACCAGCACGGTCTGAAGCAGCGTGCTGCCGTCGTAGATGGCGTAAGGGGCATTGGTGGCCTGGTTATAATAGGGATGCCAGCTAACTTGCACGACGTACTGCCCGCCGGGCAAGCCGGTCACCTGCCACGTGGCCGTGTTCTGGCCCGTGCCGGTGCTGGTCGCATAGCGTTCGGAGTTGCCGTAGGCAGGCACGTTCTCGGTATTCCAGGTCCCCGTTTCGGAGTAGCCGGCGGAACCATTGGCCACGATGATCGCGCCGGATACTTGCACGGGCTGGGCCGTAACGGCGACATCGTTGGTGTCGTTGGCGGAGTCTGATTCCGCCCAACTCGGGTCGGCAACCAATTTGGCGAACAGGTAATAGGTTCCGCCCAGGGGGATCTGGAACGTAGGGCTTGAGCCGGCATGATTGCCTGCCGACAGGTCGGCGGCGGCGCTCAAGGTTTCGGAGCCCAGCAAGGTGGCCTTGGTGAGATCCTGAGTCGTACTCGAGGATGTGGAGGCATAGTAGACAATGTTGAAATTGGCGGGCGCCGCCGCGCCTCCGATCGTGTAGGTTCGGCTTATGGTAAACGTGCCCTGAGTGGTGAGCGAGGTCGGCCCTGTGATGCCGTCCCCCGTGGCCGACCAGTTCAGGTCGGTGTTCGATATCTGTACGGGGGCGAGGCGCATGGCGTCGGCGACGATGTAGACGCCGTTTCCAGTATTGCTCAACACGACCTTGAGCGTGCCGCTGGTGATGTTCACAGCCGTTAAGGTCTGAAAGGGCACGCCGCCGAATTGCGCGCCGCTGGCAGCCATGGTTTGATTGACCGTCACGGTTTGCAGCAAGGTGGAGCCGTCGTAGATGGCATACGGGGCGTTGGTGGCCTGGTTGCCATAAGGATGCCAGCTAACCTGGACCTGGTAGGCTCCTGCAGCCAGCCCCTGCACCTGCCAGGTGGCGGTGTTCTGGCCGCTGCCGCTGCTGGTAGCGTAGCGTTCGTTGCCGCCATAGGCAGGCACGGTTTCGGTGGTCCAGGCGCCGGTCTCGGAATAGCCAGCGCCGCCATTGTCCACGATCACCGGGCCGGAAATGAGGGCCGCGCCTGAATAGGCCCCCAGGTCCAGAGTCGAGTTGCCCGACAGGGCGCCCGTGTTGATGCCCTTGCCCAGGCAAGGACTGCCGGGCTGCAGGCGGAAATCGCCGATCGCCGGATTGACAAACACCGGGTCCGCCGTCAGCTCGTGAGTGCCCTTCGTGACATGGGGATCCACGATGAGATAGTCGTTGTAGTCGTCCGTGTTGTTGGCGGGCGAACCGTAGCCGGGCTGTCCGCTGCCGTTGTCCCAGCCGGCGTCAGTATCATTGAAGACGGCGATGTTGTCCTCGACGATGTTGTTGGTGCAGCCACCACGGAAATAGAAAATGCCGACGCTGCCGGTGCCGCTATAGGCGACCGTATTGTGGTACACCTGGTTGGAAGCTCCGCCCAGGATGATGCCGCCGGAAGGATTGCCCCACAGGACATTGTTGGTGATGATCTGGTTCTGCGGGCTGGGATAGGAGTGGATGCCGAAGCTGGCGTTGTTGAAGATCACGTTGGCGTTCATGGTGCTATTGTCGGCCGGCATGTAGATGCCATGCGACAGGCTATCGGCGCCATTGGCGAAAATAACATTGCCTTCGACGTCGATGTTGGTGCCGCCGTGGTGCATTTCCTTCATGCCGCAGTGCACGTTGGCATAGACCACGTTGTTGGTGGCGCGGTCGCCCAGCCCAGCCGCATTCTCCCAGGTGATGCCGTCGGCGCTGAAGTCCTCCGCGAGCGGCGCTTCCGGCCGGCCCATCGGCCCCTCGATATTGAGGCCGTTGATCCAGATGTAGTCGGCGGCGTTGACGTCAATGACGCTGCCGTCGGGATTATTGGTCACGAAGGCGGCGGACGGCGTGATGGTGACGGTGCCCAGGGCGCCCGGCGCGCAGCTAATGATGATCGGCTTGGCGGCCGTGCCGGAGGTGGTCAGAACCAGGTTCTCGACATAGGTGCCGGACTTGATGTAGACGATGTCGCCGGGAGCGGCCACGGAGACGGCCTTGTTGATGGTGAGGAAGGGGCTGGCGGAAGTGCCGGGGTTCGTGTCCTTGCCGGTGGTGGCCACCCAGTAGGTGGCGCCCGAGGCGGTATAGGACCAGGGCACGACGACGGGGCGAGGGATGGTGTAGTTGTAGCTGTTATAGCTGACCGACACGGTGCTCTGGTCGGCGGAGAAGGAGATGATGGGCGCGATGGGCCCCGTAAGCAGCCGGCGCTCCTCCAGTTCAACAAGGGAGGGTCTGAACCGAAATCTGTCACGCCGTGCGGCGGCGCGTTTTTGGCTACCTCGAAGCAATCGAGAGAGAAGTTGCGGAAGAATGAACATGCTGCCGGACTACCTCTCTTGCATCAAGGCTGCCGCGGCGATCCCGGTACTCTGCGAGTGTAAACTATCGACCAGGGCAGGTCAGTCAAGAAAAAAACGCCACGAGGCTGCGATTGTCAGGGTGCCCAGCACGGCACGAACGTTGGTAACTCAAGGCCGACCTGTAAACAATGCTTAACACTGTCGAGGATTTTTCGTAATGCAACGGAAGCGCATGCGAGGCTCGGTCCGAGCCCATTGCCTGGGCGCGTGAGAGAAGGTTCCGCTGCAACTACCAATTCTCTCGACCGTTAGGTTTCGCCGAGGGGCGAAGTGCCTTGGAAATCCAGACTTGGCATCAGACTTGCGAAATGTCCGTCGGGATAACTGCAGTGAAACTCCAAAGAATCACGCAGACTCGCACGGAGTCGCTGGCTCGCCGGTGAGTTTTTCTCGGAATAGTGATCGGCTTGAAGCCATGGCTCGCTCGCTGCCAAACCTTGCCCCGGCTGACTCCGAATAGCTTATTCATCGAGATCAGGAAGCAAAAAGCGCATCGGCTGGAATCCTCAAATTCCCCGACATAAAGGTTGTCGACGCAGCAAGGCAACCCACGGGGACAGAGTCTAACCTTGGCGGCTCAACACTCCTGACTGCAGAACCGCTAAACCTCGCCCCGGAAAGCCATGATTAGACCCGTTATAAAAGCCACCCCCGACCCCGGCATAAGCGGCGAGCTTGCTGTGCGGCATATGAAGAAAAAGCTGTTGCTCGCTCTTGGCCTGCTGGGTCTGTTTGTGTGGACCTATTGGCCGGTTCTCAGAGATCTTTCGCAGACCTGGGCAGAGGAGCCGCAATACTCGCACGGCTACCTGGTGCCCTTGTTTGCCGGGGTTCTGTTATGGCTGCGCCGCAAGAAGTTGCACGGCTTGACCTGGACACCAAGCTGGCTGGCTCTCGGCTTGATTGTGCCAGGCGCGGGACTCCTACTGTTCGGCACCTATTTTTACTCTCCGTGGCTGACCTACATTTCGCTGATTCCCGTCCTGGCCGGAGCGCTGCTGGGACTTGGCGGATGGCCGCTGCTGCGCTGGGCCTTGCCCGGAATCTTGTTCCTCCTATTCATGGTCCCTTTGCCTGGGCGTCTTGACAAGGCGCTGGCGGGACCGTTGCAGCGGGTTGCGACGCTGGCCAGCACCAATGCCTTGCAAACCCTGGGCTTCGTCGCCGAGGCGGAAGGAAACATAATCGTACTGCCTGATTTTGAGATGGGCATCGTAGAGGCCTGCAGCGGCCTACGCATGTTGATGGTATTTCTCGCCACGTCCGCGGCGGTCGCTGTCCTGACGCGACGTTCCCTATGGCAACGCTTGCTCATTGTCGCCAGCGCTTTTCCCATCGCCATCCTGTGTAATGTCATACGGATTACATTGACCGGCATGTTGCATGAAACGGCAGGCCATGACGCGGCTGAATATCTATACCATGACCTGGCAGGTTGGTTGATGGCGCCGCTGGCACTGCTATTCCTGTCCCTGGAGTTATGGCTGCTGAGCCGTTTGTTTGTGCCGGTGGAGCCAGTTACCTCCTTGTTTGCTCTACCGCAGAAGCCGAGGGCCAAGAAGTCTGTCGCCACGCCGCGTCCCCGGCCGCGGCTGGCGAGAAACGCCTAGCCGCCCGCGTGGCGAGAAAATGTTTTTCGCTCGGTTGGGGCCACATATGGGGAAGAAACACGCGCGCGCTGGGAATGCTCATGAATCCGCTTGAGAGCGATCCGCCGAACTCCAATGCAGGGCCGATAGTCCCGGCTTCGGGAACTGCGCGTGCGGGGCAGCCGGGGTCTCCAGGCATCGGCACGCCCCACGGCGGACCAGCTGCGTGGCATGATTCCCACGGCCTGCCCTTGCCCGCCATGGCTTCGTCGTTCGCCATCGATAGCCTGATCAAGGCTTTCCGCATGCGTTGGCTGTCTGCCAGCCTGGCCGGGCTGTTTTTGGCTTCGCTGGCGGCGACTGCGGTCTGGTTCCTGGTGCCGGCCAAGTACACCGTTTACGCGCTGCTCCGTGTCTCGGCGACCGCGCCGGAGCTGCTTTCCGACAACCGGGCGTCGTCCGGCATAGATCCGATTTTCGAGAATACTCAGGTTGCCCTGGTGAAGAGCCGCCGCATCGTAAAGGCCGCGCTGCTGAAGCGCGGCGTAAGCGAGCTGAGTTGTGTTCGCGAACGTGTCGATCCGGCCGGTTGGCTGGAAGATGAGCTGTCGGCGGCTTTCATTGACAAGACCAACATCTTGCGGGTCTCCCTTTCCGGCAGCGATCCCCGCGAGTTGGTAACGCTGGTCAGCGCCATTACCGACGCATACCTGGAGCAAGGTCTGAATTCCGACCGCAGCGAAAAGATGACCCGCTGGCAGGAGGCAGAAAAAATCTGCGGAGACAAGGAAGACAAGCTCCGCAAGGCACGGTCCGAGCTGGGTCAGTTGGCCGATACGCTCAGCACGAGCGACTCGCAGACTTTGACAGCCAAGCAGAAATTTTCGATGGAGAAATTCGCCGCGCTTACCAAGGATCTCATGGCGGTCCAGGCGCAACTGCGCAACGCGGAAATGAAACAGGCTAGTAGAAAGGCCCGGCTGCGCAACATCGACAAACTGGAGATTCCCGAGTATCAGATCGAGCCTTACCTGCACGCGGATCCCCTGGTGGCGCAAAAAATGCTCGATATGAGCAAGGCAGAAACGAACCTCGAGAAGACGAAGAAGGATGCCGAACCCGACAGCACGTTCGTGCAAAAGTCAAAAGCTCACCTTGAATTGGCGCAAAGGGAACTGACCAGGCTCAAGGCCGAACGCCGCGCCGGCGTTATCAAATTCCTCCGCGCCAAGGTGCACGGCGACCTCGAGAACGAATGCACGGAATTGCAGGACAATATTGACAATTTGAAGAAGCAGGAAACCTTGCTGGCAGAGCAAGTTGACAAAAGCGGCAAGGAAACGCAGAGCATCGGCATTCGTTCCTTCGAGCTGGAAGCGAAACGGGAAGAGATCGCGAACCTCGATGCCCTGGTCAAGAAACTCCGGGAAAAGAAAGACCGGCTGGAAGTGGAGTTGGAATCGTCGAAACAACGGGTGGATATCGACACGCCGGCCGCGATACCCGAAAGCAAGAATGTGAAGGCGCAGCTGCGCGCCACCGCCTTTGCCGGCTTCATCGGCTTCTTTCTGGCAGCTTTTACCGTTACTTTCTGGGAATCTCGGGCGCGGCGCATCAGCGGCACGGAAGAAGTCGTGCATGACCTCAACTTGAAGGTGATCGGCGTTATCCCGTCCTTCGCTGGTGTTCCGGGAGCAGGCGAGTACTATGCCTCTGCCGCTGCCAGCCTGGAATCGCTTTTGATCGAGTCGGTGGACAGCGTTCGCGCCATGCTTTTGTGCGGCACGGGCTGTGAGTCGTATCGCTTACTCATGGTCACCAGCGCGCATGCCCGGGAAGGGAAATCCACGCTGGCCAGTCATCTCGCGGTAAGCATGGCCCGGTGCGGTAAAAGGACGCTTTTGATTGACGCGGACCTGCGCCGCCCCAAGCTCCATCGCGTCTTTGGCGTGCCCGTCGGTCCCGGCTTCAAGGAAGTCCTCCATGGCGAGGTGCCGCTGGCAGACGCCGTACAGCAGGGCCCGGTGGACCAGCTATTCTTTCTCCCTGCGGGAAACAGCCCGCATCTCGCCGTCCCCATGTTGCCTCGGGAGGAGACAAGCCGGTTCTTCGAGCACGTGCGGCAAAGTTATGACTTTGTCATTGTTGACTCGAGCCCTGTGCTGCCGGTGGCCGACGCGCTTTGGCTTGGCAAAAGAGTGGACGGCGTGGTCCTCTCCATCCTGTCCCACCTGAGCCGCGTGCCTTCGGTATATGCGGCGTACGAACGGCTTCGGGCCGTACGCGTGCTCGTGCTCGGCGCCGTGGTCAATGGCGTGCGCAATTTTCGCAATTCGGAAGACTATCGCTATTTGATCCAGCACAACGACGCGACCGGCGCGGCACCGGCCGCCAACCTCGATGGCGAGCCCTAAGCCGCAAGCGGGTCGCGAAGCCGCAAGCGGGTCGCGAAGCCGCAAGCGGGTCGCGAAGCCGCAAGCGGGTTCTCACAGAGACAATAGCTTATGTTGCGACCAGCGGTTTACCTGGCAGTGGCCGGGACACTTCTTGTTACGGGAATCGCCCAGGGAATACTTGGCGGCCGCTGGAATAAGCCGCTCGATGCCGTTGCTCTGCAGGCGACCCTCGACCGCGTGCCCCTGCACATCAAGGGCTGGGACGGCACGTCGCTCGGGGAAAACGAATCGGACCCATCGAAGACGCGCACGTCTCCCGAGATCTTGCGTCGCTACGTCAACCGTGTGGATGGCTCGGTGGTCACGATTTACCTCACCGGCGGACGCCCCGGACCCATTGTTGCCGGCCATTCACCTGAAAGCTGCTATCCCGGCGCCGGCTACGAGATCGTGGCGGCGCCGCACAAGCATACGATTGCCACGCCAGGCGACGCTCGGTCCCATGAGTTCCTGATCATCGGTCTCAGCAAACGGCAGCGGGCTATTCCGGACCATCTGCGCCTCTTCTGGGCTTACACGGGCGACGGCACGTGGCAGTCCCCGAAATACCCGCGCTTAACCTGCGCGAAGTATCGCCAACTCTACAAGCTCTACGTCATCAGGCAGCTTGTCAAACCCGAGCCCCTGGAAGGGGACGTGGCGTTCGCTTTCATGCAGACATTCTTGCCGGAGCTGAACAAGGCTCTGTTTGCCGGTTCCGCAGAGTAACCAAGCGGCGAGCCCGCTTGCGGCTTAGCCCCGGCCCGAGACCTGAAGAAGCAATTACATATGCAAGAGAAGTTGAATCTTAGATTTCTCGCCTGGTCGCTGATCGGCCTGGCACTCGTCGGCTTGGCCTGGTTCGGGACGCATTGGCTGCAAGTGCGGCGCCATGCCAGAAGTCTGCTGGCCTATGCCGATCAGGCCGAGGCACGCGAACAACTGGATCGGGCGGCCCGTTTCATGGGCCTGTATCTCGGGCTGGATCCTCGGGATACCGAAACACGCGCGCGCTACGGACTGCTTCTGGATCGGCTGGCGACTTCGCAACGCGCCAAATTTGGCGCCGTCGCCGTTCTGGAAGATGTGCTCGTCCAGGAACCCGCACGCCATGATTTGCGCAAGCGTCTCATATCCCTTGAGATGGCGCTCAACCGCTTCGATGACGCCATCGAACATGTGAACATGCTGCGCGCGGCCAGCAAAGATGACGAACAATTGGAGGACATGTTTGGACGTTGTCTGGAAGCGCGTGGACAGTTTAAAGAAGCAGCGGAAGCTTATCGCAGAGCGATCCGATGTGCGCCTGGTCAAGTTGAAACCCACGCGCGTCTTTGTTTGCTGTTGCGCGACCGTCTGAATCAAGGCCGGGAGGCTGAGAAAATCCTCGACCAGATGGTGCAAGAGAATAGTCAAGTCGCACAGGCCTTTCTCACGCGCGCCCGCTACCATCTGGAGGCTCATGCCACTACGGGGGTGCTGCAAAGCGCCAGGGCGGACGCCGAGAAGGCCCTTAAGCTCGCGCCTGACGACGCCGGCGCCTTGTTGGTTGCGGCTGAAGCAAGCCGCAGGCTGCCGAACGGCGCCGAGGCAGCGGCCAAGCTGCTGGAGCGCTTTCTCAATCTGTACCCCGCTGATATTCGCGGTTACGAGAGTTTGGCCGCCGTGGAAGCCGGCGCCGGGCATCAGGAACAGGCCATTGCCTGCCTGAGACGCGGCCTCAAAGCGGCGCCGGACCATCCCAACCTGACCTGGAACCTGGCGCACCTGTTGATTCAGACTGGCTCAATCAAGGAGGCCGAGCCGCTGGTCGCGGCGCTCTCGAATCGCGAAGACATGGCGTCGGCCCGCGTGGAGTTCCTTGTCGCCGCTACGCATGTCCACAACAAAGAGTGGGCCGCCGCCAGGGCCGGCCTCGAGAAGATTCGTCCGCAAATCAGCGATTCCAAGGAACTGACCTTGCAGTGTGACCTGTGGCTGGCCCAGTGCCACAAGGCGCTGGGAGAGGTGGACCGCCAAATGCTGGTCTACCGCCGTATTCTCAATCTCGATCCCTTTGAAACTTCCGCCCGCTTCCAGATCATATTGTCGCTCTTGAGTGAGGGGCGCCTCAATGAGGCATTCGACGAATGTCAGCAGCTCCTGGCGCTGCCCCGGCCTCCCGGGGCCGCCTGGAGCCTCATGGCGCGCATCATGATTTTGCAAAACCTGCGTTTGCCCGCCGAGCGACGGCAATGGACCAGAATCGAGACTCTGCTTGAAAAGGCAGAACAAGCCGCGCCCGAAGCAACCGAGGTGCCGATCCTGCGCGCGCAAATGCTTGCCGGGCAGAACAGGCTGGATGAGGCCAGGAACAAACTGGAGAAAGCACGCCTGGCGCACCCGGACAGGAAAGAACTGTGGATCGCCCTGGTTGACCTGGCCGCCCAGGCAGGGAAGTTCGAATCGGGCCTTGCCCTGTTGCAGGAAGCGGAAGGCAAACTGGGCGGCAATGCGGAATTCCGCTTGGCCAATTTGCGACTCGCTCTGCGTTTGCCGCCTCGCGATTGTCTGCAGAAACTGCCGGCACTCGAAGAACGGCTCGACCAGTTTGACCTCGACAGTCAAATACGGCTCCTGAATGCTCTGGTGCGAGCTTATCAACAGCTTGGCAAGCCCGATCAAGCGCGCCGCTTGCTGACGCAGATCGACAAACTCCGGCCCAAGGAATTCGAGGTCCAGGCGCAACTCTTCGAGCTGGCTCTGGCAAGCAGTGATGAGGCGGCCATGACCAAGGCGTTGAACGCTCTCCGCGAGAGAGAAGGTCCGGAGCGCCTGGTTTACCGGTACGAGAATGCGCGCTGTCTAATCTGGAAAGCGCGGCGCCATCGCGGCGCCGACCTGGACCAGGCGCGCGCAGAGCTTGTGGCCTTGTCGAAAGAGCAGCCCGGCTGGTCGCGTGTTCCGCTCTGCCTGGCGGAAATAGAAGAGCTGGAAGGCCGCAAGGAAGCGGCCATCAAGAAGTACCTGCGGGCCATTGAGCTTGGCGATCAGCAACTGGAAGTAATCGGCCGCGTCTTGCAACTCATGTTCGAGTGCCGGCAGTACGGGGAGGCGGAAAACGTAATCCGCAGGCTGGTTCCGGAGGTGCCTCCATTCGGCAACTTGCCGCAGCTGGCCGCGGAGGTCTCTCTTCAGGTGCACCATTACGATCGCGCTCTTGAACTAGCGCGAAAGGCGGTGCAAGCAGATTCCAAGAATTATCACGATTATGTTTGGTTGGGGCAGGTGCTCTGGATTATTTCCCAGAAGGGCGACATCGATCCGGCCAAGCGCCGCGCTGCCGCGGAGCAAGCCGAACCTTGCTTGCGCCGCGCCGTCGAACTGGCGGAACACGAGCCGGAAGCCTGGGTGGCCTTGATTCAGCATTTGGCGAGAACAGGTCAGACTGCGAAGGCGGAAAGCGCGATTCAGCAAGCCCGCGCGAAAATAGCCAAGGACAAGGCCAAGCTGGCCCTCGCTGAGTGTTACGCCTCCATCAACAACGTGGATAAGGCCAAGGAGCTTTATGAGGCGGCCTTGCAAGACCATCCCCAGGATGCGGTCTTGCTGCGTGCCAGCGCGGATTTCTATCTGCGCCTGGATCGGCTGCGGGAAGCCGAAGACTGCCTGCGCAGGACCATGGCGCTGCGCGACAAGGAACCAGAGGCCGCTGCTTCAGCCCAGCTGGTGCTCGCCGTCCTGCTCGCGGCGCGGGGCAATGCGCCACAAGCACGCGAGGCGCTTAACCTGGTCTCGGTCCCCACCAGGCAAACGGGCCAGTCAAATGCTGATGACATCGAGACGCTTCGGGCCCGCGCAGTGGTTCTGGCCCTGCAACCTGGTCGCCGTCCACATCAGCAAGCCATTGCCATTCTTGAGGGCATCCCATCCCTGACGCCTGAAGACCAGTTCCTGCTTGTGCAGCTTTACGATGGCACCGGCGATACACTGAAGTCACGCGACCGCCTGCTGTCTCTCCTGGCGGCCAAGCGCGACCCGCGACACCTTGCTTATCATGTGCGTAACCTCCTGCGTCAGGGACAGACTCGCGAGGCCGGAATTTGGCTTGCCAACCTTGAGGAACTGCAGCCTCGGTCCCCTGTCACAATTGAGTTGCACGCACGCCTGCTGGCTGCGCAAGGCAAGGGAGCGCAAGCCGCCGGCCTGCTGGTACCTTTGGCTCAAGGCAAAGATCCCCGTTCGATACTGACTGTTGCGGCACTGCTCGAAGAACTAAAGCAAAACAGCGAAGCCGAGCGGATGTACCGCGCCTATAGTGAAGTGCAAAAGCCCGACGGCGTTCTTGCGCTGGCCCGGTTCCTTGGCCGACGGGAACGTGTACCCGAAGCGCTTGACCTGTGCGAGCGCTCAAGCCAAGCTTGTGGCTGTGCCGGGGCGGCTGATGCAGCCATCGCTGTCCTTCGGGACGGACACCCCGCCGAAGCCCAACTGACGCGTTTTGAACTCTGGCTCCAAGCCGCGCTCCAGAGTCAGCCCGACAACAAGGAGTTGCTTATCTGTCGCGCCAGTCTCAGCGACCTGCGCGGGCATTACGCAGAAGCCGAGGGCCTGTATCGGAAGGTCCTGGCCAGCGACCAGCAAAATGCCGTGGCCCTCAATAATCTAGCCGGTCTTCTGGTGCACGCCGACGGCAAAGGCGACGAGGCTTTGCCGCTAGTCGAGCGGGCCATTGAGATTCTTGGCGCCATCCCGGAACTTCTCGATACCCGAGCCATGGCCTATCTGGCCATGGGGCAGCACGAAGGAGCGATTGCCGACCTGGAGAATGCATTGGCCAGGCCGGCACTCGACCCCAAGCTGCGCGCAATTCTTAACTTCCATCTCGCCGAGGCATTCCACAAGGCCGGGAGGAAACAGGAGGCGGCAAAGGAATTGCGGCAGGCGGACAGCTTAGGTGTGAATGGCGCCGGCCTTCATCCTCTGGAACAGGGCAACTACCAAAAACTGACTGTTGAATTGGCTAAGGGTTAGAAAATCGTGGGGTAGGCGTCATTTTCGTGGGTACTTTTCTAGGCGGCGATCGCCCAGAATGCATCCCACTGGCTGGCATCGCTGCGATACAGGGCTCTGAGGTGAGCCACGGCATCTGATCCTTCTTCGCCCCAGC
>Ga0185299_10005018_pt1 | contig 15363 bp, 13 predicted proteins | sample PaiPotPPA55metaG_FD_128002 | JGI IMG/M metagenome (GOLD analysis project Ga0185299, IMG submission 128002) | Iron sulfur acid spring bacterial and archeal communities from Banff, Canada, to study Microbial Dark Matter (Phase II) - Paint Pots PPA... ...
CCCGTTGAGGGAAGCGCCGAGAGCCGACGCCTCGGTCGCATACGTCGCGATGCGCTCGCCCATCAGCAATACCTTCGCCCGCTACCAGAATGCGGAAAAGCTCAAGCGCAGCGCCATGGTCAGGAACAACACGACGTTCTTCGTCCCCTGGGACACGATCCACGAAAGCAATCCGCAGGAAATCCTCGACCGTCACGAGACAATCACAAAGGTGCCATTCTTGATAATGCAGGGTGCTCTCGACGACAATGTTCTTCCGGCGGTACAGGAGAGGTTCGCGCAGACCTATAGAGAAGCCGGCGGCGATATCCAGTACCAGTTGTTCGAAGGTTGCGAGCATGAGTGGGTTGCGCAACCGGGGCCACAAACTGATCACGCACGAGAGATGGTGAAGGCCTTCATTGCCCGCCAGGTGAACGCATCGTAATCGCAGCTACTTTAATCTAGCGCCGCTGCCTTCGCTGATCGGTGTGCATCCGATTACGGTGGGCGCGTCGGCGGAGCTGAGGGTGGTGACAAGTGATCAGCCGCAGCGGGTTGTTGATGGACGCGATCCCGTTTGTGGCTACTGGCCCAAACGCTCGCTCAATAGGCGCACCTTGGGGCAGCACTACACTTGGGGCAGTACCACAAGGTTCAGACATGGCCGCCGGTGACGCGCAAAGAGTATGGTTTCTGGGGATGATGGAGTGGTTGCACTGCGAGTGGCATCCGGGCATGTCCCTCGATGCAATTATAGATTTGCGCGATGGCCTGGATGCGATGCTGCAACGAATTTCGATCCGATCGACACATCCGCCCTCCGATCTTTAGATGCACGAACGGTCTGGGCACGTTGGCGAAGGTGCGGAGCCTCATATCACTGTTCGTGCCATGATCTTGTCGCTCAGTCGATTCGGTATCGCCAGCTCCGAGCTTACACACGCTCTTGAGAAAGAATGGGCAGCATAGCGGCAGGGGAACGGGCTTGAGGTTGGGCAGACCGGCGATGCTTACTTAAAGGCTCTTCTCAGACAGGTTGCGACAGCAATATGAGATAGCGAGGGACTCGGCAACGATCGCGGGGCCGATCTAGAGCAGGTTCAGGTCATCGCCGAACAGGCTGCGGAACCTTAAGACCGACGAAAAACCAGCTTGGTCAGTGGTATGTTCCTTGGACTCCAGACGAGTTTACAAAACGTCGCTAACTTGGCTCAGGTTCCGACGCTGGTAGGCCCGGCGTTAGCTCAGCATTTCGGCCTCACTTGAGCCTGGCAGCACCGGCGGGTTCCGACGCTGCGACCTGGGCGGCGGATTCATACTCGGACCTCGCATTGTCAAAACAACAGCTTCAGGGCAAATTGAATTTGGCGCGACGGTCGCGCCGTGGCGGAAAGGGTTTCGTCAAATGCACTGCCCTCCGCATTGGCGAGCCAGTTCTGTTGCCGATCGAAGATGCGACGTGCAGGAATCAAAAATGGTTTGAGCCGTTGGACCTGGGTTTCCAACCTGGAACGCTCCGCGGGAAGCAGATGGTTCAACGCCTGGAAGACTTCACGCCTCCAAGAGCTCGGAAACTCGGCGACCAGCCTTCCTTGTTGCACTCCGATGTTATCCGCTAAAAAGCGGATGCTTTCGAGACTGGATAGTGAACCAGGGTCAACGGCGAATTCGTACACCATAGCTCAGAACAGCTCCTCCACGCGTTCTGGGAAAAAACCATCCGGCCAATCGGTGATAAACTCGCCGTCCGGTCGAATCGGAATCTCAACCACCTCGGCACCGTTCTTGCCAGGGCGAACGTAAAGAACTGCCACATCTTCTGGACGGACGGCTGTAGCACCCTCCGGAAGTTCGCCGTTTGTTGTCTCACGAACACGCCTGAGCATTCTAAGAATCAAGTGCTCACTATCGGGTTTCCAGAAGCAGCCGGTTTTTGTTCTTACCAAGGGACGACTCAAGGAATACGTCGGCCAATGCGGCCTGCAATCCTGGGTGTAGATGGATTTCGGGTTGCTCCATTGCAAGAATCGTGTTCTTCAGCGCATATGAGTAGACGAGAACGGGCAGGACCTGGCTGATTCCGACACCTACGTTATGGCTCACGAATGTTTTGGAATTCAGGTCAAGAAGCGTTAGATCGCGCATGCGATCCACATCAGATAGTCGAAGCCAGTTCTCCAAGAGTGCTTCGTGATGATCGGGATCGAACAATGTTAGCGAGCGTCCTTCCGTGCTTTGCCACAGCTGGGGGTCTGCCGACTGATGAAGTTCTTTGGCGGTCCGCTCGGCTTCTTCGTGGATGATCTGAAGTCCTATGCCGGGATCTACTGTGCGAAAGTCAGGAGGTCAGATAGCGAAAAAAAAGCCCACCAATTGCCCTGCCCATCGCCAAAAGTATCTCCGTGCCCAGCACACTCACTTTAGGCGATGGACGGCGGATCCTTTTTTGGGAATTGGCTGCCAAATCAGCCAAGGGGAGAGCCGCCGACATAGCTCGAGTTCGTGAGCCTTACTGCAATAAGCTTGTCATTGATAATCTAATTTCTATCGGCAACGCGGCGAAACTACCATTCCGCGACCGATCCGTCCTCGTGAAAGACACGGGCCATCGGTCTGGTACCTCCGAAAGGAAACTTCTGCAGGCTGGCTTCGGAGAGTTCAAAACCGAGGCCGGGCCGGTTAGATAACGGGAACCGGCCGTCGACCATGCGCATGGCCGGGAAGCCTAGCCATTCTTCCCAGATCTGATTCTGCCGCGTGGGTTGGACGAAGCCGCAGATTTCCTGAACCACGAAATTGGGGATGGCAGAATCGACGTGAAGCGTGGCCAGCCCGCCGATCGGGCCCTCACAGGCGTGTGGCGCCATCGAGACGCCGGAGATGCCAGCGAGCGATGCCGTTTTCCACAAACCGGAGATGCCACCCACATGGTTAATGTCGGTTTGCAGAATATCAATGACACCCATCTCGATCAACTCGCGGCAACCGTAAGAAGCGATCAGCCGTTCGCCCGTAGCAATCGGTGTAGTGGAACGCCGGGCAATGCGGGCCATGGCCGCAACATTTTCAGGCGGGCAAGGCTCTTCGATGAACAGCAGGTTCAGCGGCTCCACTTCCTTGACGATGATGGAAGCGACACTGGGACTGGTTTTGGCATGGAAATCCACCGCGATATCGATATCGGGCCCAAGGTTCTCCCGCAGATTCTGCATGGATTTCACCGCGCGCTCGATTTTCTCGTGCGTTTCAATGTATTCGTATTCTCCTGGAATGCCATATTTGAAGCACGATACGCCCTGCTGGAGGGCGGTTTCGCGGAGTTTTATAAGATCTTCCCGGCTACTGGCGTTCGAGTGATAGTACCCACGAACACCCCGCACGTCGAGTGGTCCGCCCAGCAACTGGTAAACGGGCATGCCCAGAACTTTCCCGCGAATATCCCATAGCGCCTGATCAATCCCGGAAATGGCTGAACCGATGACGGGTCCGGCGCGATAGAAACTATGGATGTACATCGATTGCCAGATATGTTCTACCTGCATGGGATCGTGGCCAATCAGGAAATCATGAAAGTCGTTTATGCAGGCCATGACGGCGCCGGCCTTGCCTTCCAGAGTGCCTTCTCCCCATCCGACGACGCCTTGATTGGTCTCTAGCTTGACGAAGACATAAGGCCGGTCTGATTCGGGCGTGAGCGAAACGCCGAATACCTTCATTCCGGTAATGGTAATGCCGGAATGCAGGCCGTCGAATGCGTCGGCGACGGCCGGAGGAGGGGCCAGGGCGCAATCGCAAGAATCGGCTACCCGGAGCCCGTGATGTGCTCCCAATGCGAGCCCGGTGCCACCTAATGCTAAGAATCCTCTACGCAACATGATATTTCTCCAGCGCTGCTTCGTTGACGGTAATGCCAAGCCCAGGAGCGGTGGGCAGCGCCGCGAATCCATTACGAACGCTCTCTAGGTTAGTGCCGGCCACCTCCGCACGCATGCGGCGATCCTCATCTGTCGCTGGAAACGGGATGTGCTGGATGAAGAAGTTTGGCAACGTGGCGGCCAAGTTCAGGGCCGCAGCCGTGGCAATCGGCCCTCCTTCATGGTGGGGCGCCACTGCGACATAGTATGGCTCGGCCAGGGCGGCCACGCGGCGGGCGCTTGTAATGCCCTCCCGGCAGATATCGGGCCGCACCACATCGATTAGGCCCTCACGCAACAGCTCCTGGAAAGTACCGGGATTGGTAATGGTTCGGCCGAAGCCCAGTGGCACCACAGACTCTTCGCTGATTTTACGGATAGTCTGAAGATTCGCGACGGGGCACGGCTCATCGAACCATAGTGGATGCATGGGTTGAATGGTGGTGGCGACGCTGCCGGCATCGCCGGGTGTGAGAAATCCGGCGCCATCTACGACGAAATCGGCTTGGGCTCCTCCCTTGTCTTTTAGTTGTTGCAAGCGAGCGCGGATGGCCAACTGGTATGCCTGACCCTGATTGCGGGTGGCGGGATCGGGTGCGGGGACGCGAAAAGCCCGATAGCCGGCAGACATCGCGCGTTCCATACTGGTCAGGAGATCGGCATTAGCGGACCCTTCGAGAGCTGCCAACGCGCGTACCTTGTTGCGCGTCGGCCCTCCGAGTACGCGGTAGACCGGCGTTTTGCAGGCCTTACCCACGAGGTCGAGCAGGGCCATGTCGATGGCTCCCGACAAGGGCGAAGGCTGGTTCAAAGTGACATAGGAAGTCGCTGGCCGGCCAACCCACTCTCGTTCCGCTTGACGAAGGTCGGCGGCCGTTGCCTGGGCACATTCGCCAAAACCCGTCAACCCGGAGCGCGTCGTTACCCGGAGCACCACGTAGGAGCGGCCCGACACGGGTTCGCGGACAGGGAAGAGGCGGAGCGCGGTGACCTCGAGCCTGGCAGCACCGGCGGGTTGTGCCGCGGCGACTTGGGCGGCGATCAGGCCCGTCAGCCGGGCACGTCGACGGGTTGTGATTGGATTCATATTCGGACCTCGCATTGTCAAAACAACAGCTTCAGGGCAAATTGAATTTGACGGGACGGCCGCGCCGTGGCGGAAAGGGTCCCCACGCCGGTCGCGCCGATCGTGCTGGCCGGAAGAAGGAACTGCGGATGATTGAACGCGTTAAAGAATTCCGCGCGGAACCATAGTTGGCGCGCTTCGGTAAAGAGAAACTTCTTTTCGGCGGTTAGGTCGAAGTTCGCGGCGCCGGGACCGCGCAGAATGTTACGGCCCGCATTCCCCCAATTGTAAGGTAGCGGTGTGGTAAACGCAGCGGGATTGAACCAAAGGCTCGGGCCCTGCGAACTCGGATAGAGCGGCACGCCCGGCACCACGTTCGCGCGTCCCGCTGTACCGGTGTTGGTGGGGGAAGACGAAGTCGTGACGGTGAACGGCTGGCCACTCTGCAAGACCGAGATGGCATCGAGTTGCCATCCGCCGACGGCATAGCGATTGAACGCCGACGTGCCGTTGAGGTAAGGCTTGCCGGGACCGAACGGAAGCTCGTAAGTGCCGTAAGCGTTCAGCCGGTGGCGGGAATCGTTATTAGAACTGGCCCAGTCCGCGCGCCGATTCGTGGGATCCTGCGGGATGGGACCATCGGCGCCGCCATCGTAGGGCGCGTTGTCCATGCTGTGCGACCACATCCAGTTTGCGTTGAAGTAAAGTCCATGACCCAAACGCTTTTCAAATACGGTCTGCAAAGAATTGAATTCGGAATTTCCCGCTGACTCCAGGTAGCTGATCGCCGTAACGTTGGGATAGAGCGCATTGAAGGGGCGCCGTGCCTGAATCGCTCCTGGGCCGGGGGCAGGCTGATCGATCGGATCGCTCCAGGTGAGATGCCGGCCCAGCGTGCCGACATAGGTTACTGTCAACACAGAAGTTTTGGTGAGCTGGTGCTGAATTCCGAAGTTGAACTGCTGAATTGACGCGTTGCGGAAGTCGAATGCGATCGCCTTCAGGCTGCCGAAAGGGTTGTTGAGGTTGAGCGGTTCAATCTGCGCTAAAGTAATGAACCCCTGCGAAACTGTGTTGCCGGGGAACAGCGAGCCAGGCGTCAAGGTATAAATCAAGTCGAACGGAAACTGCCTCTCCTGGCGGATGGTGGTCCCCTGGTTACCTTGGGGGTCGTAGAATATGCCGTAACCTCCGCGGATAACCGTATTGGTCCCCAACTGGTAGGCGAAGCCTATCCGCGGACCGATGGCGTGATAGTCGGTCTGAACGTTGGCGGAACTGGAAACGCCGTTTTGACCGGCGAGGAGCAATTGCCCGGTAACAGGATTGACGTTGGCCCAGTAATTGTTCTTCTCGGTGAATGGTGTGTTGATTTCGTAGTGGATGCCCAGGTTAAGGGTGAGCCTCTTGGTAACGCGCCATTCGTCGCGCGCGTAGAAGTTGATCTCGTTCGTGAACACGTGCGCGGTCCCCGGGATGAACAAGTCGCGTACCGTTGATGCCGGGTTGCCGAGCAGCATGGACGCGATCGCGTTTCCGGTGCCTCCGGGGGAGAGTGGGTTGTTGGTGAACGAGCTGTCGAAATTGAAGCGTCCGAAAGCGCTTTGTCCGGGCGGGCTGGCAGTCTCACTGATTTCGCGATGGCGAATATCGGTCCCGATTTTGAAGTTGTGCGATCCGCGTTGAATCGAGACATCGCCCATGTTTTCGATAGTGTGCTCGCGCCGGATCAACGGATCGGAACGGGAATTCCCCAATCCACCGTAACCGGAAGGGCTGATGATCGGGGCAGAGGGTTGAAACGGGTCGGAAGTTTCGCGGCCGGGAATTTGGCTCCAAACGGGCGCAGTCAGAGTCGTAGGCAACAGAAAATTCTTGAACTTGGTGAAGCCAAGCCGATATTCGGCGACCACGTTGGGGCTGATCACATAGTTGTAGCCGACCACGGCGTTCTGGCCGAGGATCGAGTCGGGGCCGGCAAAAGCATTCTCGTTTCCGCCGATAACTGTGTTGAAAGTGTCCGGGACGATCAAGCGGGATGAGTCGGCCGAATAACGACCGAAAAGGTTTTGCGTGGATGTGATCTGATGATCGATGCGGACGTCGCCACGGTCCGTGGTATTCTGCCGGAGCGGATTAGCGACATAGTTATTAGCCAACGCCGATGTTTGCGGCGCGGGGTACAAAGCAACGATCTGGGCCGCGATAGTATCGAAGCGCGAGGCCGGAATAATGTCGTTGGGGAATCGCACGCGCGAGTAGCTGCTGCCTGATGGCGTCGTGGTGGTTGGATCGTAGATGCCGTTGGCCGCCACACCTTGGAAATTGCCCCCCTTCATGGCAGCGGTCGGAACCGTAGTAACGATTGTTTGCCCCAGACGCTCGCGCGTTCCCTCGTAATCAACAAAGAAGAAGGTCCGGTTCTTTAGGATTGGCCCCCCGGTGGTCACGCCGAAATCGTTCAGACGATATTCGGGGATCGGGAACGGGCTGGGGCGGTCGAAGAAGTTCTTAGCGTCCAGATCGGAGTTGCGGAGAAACTCGAACAGTGAGCCATGAAACTGATTTGAGCCTGACTTCGTGCTGGTTATGACGACGGCTCCGCCGGCTCGGCCGAACTCGGCGCCGGCATTGTTGGTGAGCACCTTGAACTCCTGCAAGCCGTCGACAGTGGGCCGGACGATGAAGGTCTGGGCGATCATTTCGGTGTTGTCGACACCATCGATGAGGAGCTGATTGCTGCTGTCGCGCGCGCCATTTGCTTCGAGCGTAGTGCCGCCGGGACGTAATTCATCCGGCCGCGCGCCGGCGTTGATGGTGCCGGTTTGCGCGTAGCTAAGACCCGTAACGCCGGGAGCGAGAATCGCGAGCTGTGCGAAATTGCGTCCGTTCAAAGGCAGCTCGCCAATGGGTTGCGACGAGATGACCTGGCCGACCGAGGCGTTTTCCGTCTGCAGCAGCGGAGTTTCGCCGGTTACTTCGACAGTCTGTTCGACTGCGCCGACGTTCAGCGCGATGTCGAGACGCGCCACCTGGGCGACCTGCACGACAAAGTCGCGATAGACGCGGCGGGTGAAGCCGCTCTTTTCGGCTTCGACCGAGTAAGTGCCGGGCGTAAGATTGGTGGCCGAGTAGTCCCCGGCTGAATCTGTTTGAAGGTTTTCAGTGGCGTTGGTGGCTTGATTGATGACTTTGACCGCGACGCCCGGCACTACTGAGCCGGTGCTGTCGCGAATGGTTCCAACAATGCTCGCCCGTTCGACTTGGGCGAAGGCGCGGGTGCCTCCACCAAGGCAAATCAATACGAATAGTACAGCACAGTACCATTTGCACATCCCATTCCTCCTAGATCCTCATCCCCACAGGCCAGTCGTCTGGGCGCTGGTGTTCAGCTACGCGCCAAAAACACCGTTAACGGAAGCATTGTATCCTTCTCACCGCACGCCGTCAATGCATGCCTCAACTCACGGCTCGAAAATCGCAACTGATTTCAGAGTCTATGAAGTGTAAACCCGTTTGCCTAAGAGCTAGGTAAGATTCTCGGCCTGCACCTACGGCCTTATCTGAGTGCCATCCGCTTTCCTGATTGGGAACCTGAAGCCTGTCCCTGCCGGGAACGGTTTGAAGGGATACTTCGCTGCTAGTTTTTCGTCGATGTCAACTCCAATGCCCGGTGCCTCATTGAGGTACATATATCCCTTCTTCATCTGCGGACAGCCGGGAAAGACTTCCTGAATTATCTGGCCCCAACCGAGATCCACATCTTCTTGAATGCCGAAATTCGGTATCGTGAGATCCACATGGCCTTGGGCTGCATGGTTGACAGGGTCGATGTTTCCTGGGCCGTGCCAGCCGGATCGCACTCCGAATGCTTCCGCCAGCCGGGCGATCTTCAGACCTGGAGTTATGCCGCCGATGTGATTAAACCCGACTCTGATAAAGTCAATTTGCCTGTTCGATATCAGGCCGGTCCACTCGAGCGGATGGCTAAACAGTTCGCCCATAGCGATGGGAGTGCTGCACTGGTCCCGCATCATCTTGAAATAGCCTATTTGCTCTGGCGACAAAGGGTCCTCAACCCAAAACAAGCGATACTGTTGCAGTGCTTTCACCAAATTGACAGCCTCGATGGGCTCAATACGTTCGTGCATATCGTGGATTAGTTCGAGACCCCCGCCGTGTACTTTTCTTATGTATTCGAAAAGCTTGAGGGTGCCCTCTACATACGGCTCGTTATCCTGATACTCGTCTGTAGGCAAACCGAATCCGGCTCCTTTGAAATCAGGTGTCTTCCCAAGGAATGGCGAACCATACCCTCCGAGCTGGATTCGCACATGTTTCCAGCCCGCTTCCACGAATTTACTGACATTATCTGATGTCTCTTCGACCGTTTTGCCATCGGCGTGACAATATGTGGGAATGGCAAAACGACTCTTGCCTCCCAGAAGCTGATAGAGGGGCATATTGGCACGCTTCGCCTTGATGTCCCACAGTGCCTCATCCAAACCGCATAAGGCGCCGTTCAAGACCGGACCGTTGCGCCAATAGGAACTTACATAGGCCGTCTGCCACATGTCCTCGATATTGTCTGGGTCGCGTCCGATAGCAAAGGGGGCGAGGAACTCAGTTGCGGCGGTTGCCACTGCCTCCCCCCTGGTGGTGAGCGTGGCCGACCCTACTCCGTACAGACCGGGCTCGCTCGTTTCCACTTTGATGACAACGTAGTTGCCACCCTGCGGGCAGGTCTTGATCGTTTTCACGTTCGCAATCTTTAGCGCCGGCAATCCCCGCGTCGCGTTCGAATATCTTTGAGCGAGCGCTTTATCCTGCTCGGCAAGAACGCCGATGGCACCCGTTGCCACGGCCCTGCCCGCGATCTTTAACAATTTACGACGATTCATTTCGTGCTCCTTATTGATGCTTAGTCGAAATTTCCGATTTGGCTGAGTTTCTGGTACATAGTACGCCTCTTCTATGCTCAATACAACGTTGCACCATGCGATGGCGAACTCGACGGCAACAGGCTGCAAACTTCGATGGAGGTGGAGATCACCGTGGACCTGGTCTCGATCTGGGATAAGACTCCTGTTGTGAGTTACGATCGGTGCTGCGAAATTCTGACCCTATGCTATACTCGACTCGCTTAAGATAAGGAGGCCCCGATGCGTCTCGTTTGTATGATTTTCTCCCTTACCTTGGCGGCGATGGCACAGATCGATCTTGAATACGTGATTCCCAAAGAAAACCCGAACACGACGGCCACCGATTTGAAGAATGGCCAGCAGTTGTTCATGGCACAATGCGCTCGGTGCCACGGTCCGAAAGGCGAAGGAGGCAGGGGTGCAGTCCTGGCGCAATCCCGATTGCCCCACGCACTGGACGACCAATCTCTGTTCCTCGTGATCCGGGATGGCATAAAAGGATCGGAAATGCCTGCAGGTTATGCGGTAGATACCCGTGAGACCTGGCAGCTTGCGGCGTATGTTCGCAGTCTGGGGCGCATGGCTCTCGAGACCGTCCCGGGAGATCCGAAACGCGGACAGGAGTTGTACCAAGCCAAGGGACATTGCTCCCAATGTCATATCATCGGCGGCCAAGGTGGAAGTCTGGGACCTGAACTCACCGAGATCGCCTCACGTCGCAGCGCGGCGCACTTGCGCGCGGCGATTCTCGAACCGGCATCCACGCTGCCCGAGGGATTCTTAGAGGTGCGGCTGGTTACCAAGGACGGCCACCGCATTTCAGGCGTGCGACTCAACGAGGACACCTTCACCATCCAGGTCCGAGACCTGAACGGGGGCGTTCACTCCTTCTTCAAAGAAGACCTGAAAGAGTTGCAAAGGGATCCCGGAAAGTCCCCGATGCCGAGTTTCCGCGGAATGTTTTCTGCGTCCGAAGTGGATGATTTGGTCGCCTATCTGGTTTCCTTGCGAGGTAATCAATGAGACTCACACTTTGTGTCTTCACCGTCGTGCTGCCGCTAGCCGCGCAGGTTTCCTATGACCGCCTACGGCAGGCCGATTCCGAGCCTGGCAACTGGCTCACCCATTCCGGCAACTATAGCGCGCAGCGCTACTCGCGTTTGAATCAGATCACAGCTGCGAACGTTCGGCACCTGCGGCCCGTCTGGGTATACCAGATGCACACGACCGAGAGAGTGGAAACATCGCCCGTGGTGGTCGATGGCATCATGTACGTGAGCGAGCCAGGTGGAAGCGTGACGGCTCTCGATACTCTCACCGGACGTCCGCTCTGGAAGTACACGCGAACCATGCCCAAGGGCGTTCGCGGCTGCTGCGGCCCAGTGAACCGCGGCGTGGCGATTCTCAACGACATGGTGTATAGCGGCACCTTCGACGCGCATCTGGTGGCGCTCGATATCAAGTCTGGAATCGTGCGCTGGGATGCCGAGGTGGCCGATCCGAAGTTGGGCCATTCGATCACCGCAGCGCCACTCGCTATCAAGGACAAGATCGTAGTCGGCATGGCCGGCGGCGAGTACGGGGTGCGCGGCTTTGTCGATGCTTATGATGCCAAAACCGGCCGGCGGGCCTGGCGTTTCTGGACGGTGCCGGCGGCTGGCGAGCCCGGCAGCGAAACGTGGTCCGGCGACACCGCGAAAACCGGCGCTGCCACCACCTGGGTTACCGGCGCTTACGATCCTGAGCAGAACACCGTCTTCTGGGGCACCGGCAATCCGGGGCCGGACTGGAACGGCGATGCGCGCGTTGGAGACAATCTCTACTCCGATTGTTTGCTCGCCTTGGATGGCGACACGGGCAAACTTAAGTGGTATTTCCAGTTCACTCCGCATGATGTACATGATTGGGATTCAACCGAAGTCCCGATCCTGGCGGATGCGGTGGTGCGCGGAGAAAAGCACAAGGCCGTCCTGTTCAGCAATCGTAACGCGTTCTATTATGTGCTGGACCGCACCACCGGGAAGTTCCTGGCCGGCAAAGAGTTCGCCAAGCAAAGCTGGGCCAAGGGACTGGACGATTCAGGCAGGCCGATCGTGGTTCCGAATTCAGAGCCGGCAGTGGAGGGAACCAAGGTATACCCCGACGTGACTGGCGGTACGAACTGGTTCAGTCCCTCCTATAGCCCTCAAGCTAACCTGTTTTTTGTGGCCGCGCGGGATGTAGGCGGCGTGTTCCTCAAAGGCAACGCGGAGTACAAGGCAGGCGCACAATTTAATGGGGGCGGGCAAAGCCCGATCGTCGGCGAAGATCCGGTGGGCGCCATCCGCGCACTGAATCCGAACACTGGCGACTTGAAATGGGAATTCAAACTACACTCAGAGGCTGAGGCTGGTGTACTCTCCACGGCGGGCAATCTGGTGTTCGCTGGTACCAATGAAGGCGACTTTTTCGCGCTCGACGCCCCCACGGGTCGTCCTCTTTGGCATTTCCAGACCGGCGCTACGATTAACGCGAACCCAGTCAGTTATCTGAGCGGAGGCAAGCAACAGGTGGTAATCGCTTCCGGCAATTCGATCTTTGCATTCGCGCTTGAGGATTAGCCTCAAGTCAGGGCGACTCGCGGGGCAGAAACAACGCCGAGAGCCTCGGATGTGTTGATTCGAGTCTCCCGTCAACATTCCGCCTGATTAGTCGGGTTCCCGTCGGTTGGTGGTCGCCTGCCAGGGCGCGCCCGCACAGAAACCTGGTCATCCTCATCGTTCTCAACATACTCGTCGCAACTGTTCGCATTAACATTCTTCTGAAGCCCACCGTCCCTGAATACGTCCCTTGCTTTCGTGTTCAGACAAGCGCAATATCTTCTCTATGACACCCGCAACGAGAAACGCGAAACCCACCGAGGGCGCTTTACGCGCGGCCAAGCAGATCGAGCGCAATCCGTCCTTTATCGAATCAACTGCTGAGGTTATTGATCGTGAAACCGGCGTCCGGGAACTGGTCGAAATACTAGAGAACATCATCGCCGAAGCCGGCGATCTGATCGAGGGCCGCAGCCCCGAGCTTGTTGCCCAAGCCCACACTGTGCTCCGGTATTACGGCGACGAATCCCGCCAGCAAGCTGAGTGACGCGCGGTTTCAGATGAGCCGGCAAACTTCTTCAACCTGAATCAAAACGTTTCGCCTGCGTAACCGTCGTCTATCCTGGACCCCACCTGCCAAAGAGCCATTGAACTTGCAAACGCGCCCGCCGCTGCGCTTATGAACTCTACATCCATTGGCTGCAAGCCGAAGGGGAGATTCTTCGGGCCGAACGCTGCGCCCGTGTCGACGAATCGTCTGAACAGTCCTCTCTTGGCCAGCGACTCTCCCGCTTACTAATCTTTGAGCTGACGGAACGATTCCAGCTTCCATTCGTCGGACGGCGGGTGATACGTCGTCCTCCTTGGACTACCTGGTTCCGTCCGGATACGCCGTGATCAGGAAGTTGGCGCTTCTCCGCTGGCTAACTATCCGGATTATCGATGTCGGCCACGACTTTCCATTTTCCGTTCTGCTGCTTTTTCCAAACGCACACGTACTTTCCATTTGTCGTTGTGGCCCGTCCGTTTTTGTCGACGGTCTTGAGGACAAATCGACCAGTTTCGTATGCTAAGTCTCCGGACTTGGAAACTTCCACCTTGGACGTGTTCCACTGGAACGTTCCTGGGGAGGACAGATATTTTCGCCATTCGTTGCGAAGCGCAGCGGCTCCACGAATGACGGGCGATCCCGTAGCAAACCTCTCACCTTCGTCGGCGTAGAACGATACGCATTTTTCCAGGTCTTTAGCGGCCTCAGCAGCGTTCCACTCCTGGGTGGCCGCGCGAATGGCGGCTTCATCGTCAGCCCGAGTGTCACGCCGGCAGGACACCGCCGAACTGCACACAACAGCAATCATGAATAGATGCATCGGATGCCCACCGCGCATGGACCCTCCTGTGAGCACATGGAGCAAGGCGTCGCTTCCGAACCTCACTGTGCCGGCTTAAGCGCAACCATACTATCAAACGCGCCCAATCCGAGCGGACCGCCTGACCCGCTGAATCGAATGGTTTGCGGGGGAGTTCCTTAGGAGGAGGAGAGGGGCTGCCGCCCCCTAGCGAGAGGGTTCTTGAGCGGGCCACCTGCATAAGAAGCTTGGCCTGTGCATGAAGTCGTACCAGCGCGACGGCAAGCGCGTATACGTCATCCGCGGCTAGGCTCGTGGCCGTTCTGTTGGTTTCCGAGCCGGGTGTCTGCGCCCTCGTTTTCATTTTCGGTCCATTCGCACCGTCACCAATCCTGCTATTTCCTGCGGCCCACCTCGGAAAGCAAAATCACTTGGGCAAAGAGGCCGGTCGTGTCACTGAAGTTCGTCTTGTTTTTCCCGTACCCACATGCAAACGTGACGGTGTCGTTCGCTTTCAGGTCGATCTTGCCGGAATAGGCGGCGGTTGGGCTTATGCCCTCCACCGCGTGGAAGGCGGGGTCGCCTCCATAGCCTTCAATCTCAAAATCAAAAAGTGACGTGGCGTTGTGCAGCACATGTACATCCGTTGAAGAAAGGCCGAAGTGGATGCCTTCAAACCGAGCTGTTACCTGGTAGGTGCCTGGCGCCGGGGCCACAAAACGAATCAGGCTGTACTGTCCGGAGTTACTGGCTTCCATGGCGACTTCGCCCGCTCGCGCAGCCCATCCATTGCTTGAACCCAAACGTGTTTGTTTCGCGCTGTTATAAGCGACATAAGGATAATACCCAGGGCCCGGCCGATCGCTGACGCTCGGGTGCCAGAAGCCAATCTGGCCGAGGGCGCCTGTAGACTTATCGATTCGAAATTGCGCCGGATCGAGCGAGTTCGTCTCAGAGTAACCATACTGCCAAGCCTCGTTGGGATTATTCCGCAGGGAGAAGTCAGCAGACAGGTCGAAGGTTGTTGCCGCTTGGGCGAGTAAGCAAAATAATATGACAATACCCACAGGTCGACCCATTCTTAATCCTTCGGCATTCAAGTTTAGGATAACGTCCGCCCGAACCAAGTGCGCGCAAGTCGGGGATGGTCGGCAATCCACTCCGTGCTGAAGGACGACAAGACGTTGACTTCGACCGGGAAAGGTATCGGAGCCGATGGCAAGCATTCACAACGGCCATCCTTACATGTATAGTGGCTGCAAGGAGGCATCAGGCTATGAAGATCCTCTCGATCGCGATCGCCTTGACTGCATTCGTGACACCGCTAGCGGCGCAGTGGTTGCAACATCCTACGCCCGGAATCCCGCGCACGGCCGATGGCAAACCGAACCTCAACGCGCCGCCGCCGCGCACCGCCGATGGACAGTCCGACCTCACGGGTCTGTGGGACATGCCCCTCGATACGGCGGTCGGCAATATCGCGGTCCGCAATGTCGGGGACCTCAAGCCCGCCGACGTTCAGCCTTGGGCGCAAGCGTTGGTTCAGCAGCG
>Ga0185299_10005019_pt1 | contig 15359 bp, 15 predicted proteins | sample PaiPotPPA55metaG_FD_128002 | JGI IMG/M metagenome (GOLD analysis project Ga0185299, IMG submission 128002) | Iron sulfur acid spring bacterial and archeal communities from Banff, Canada, to study Microbial Dark Matter (Phase II) - Paint Pots PPA... ...
TGACTGCGCATCACGAGATTGGCGAAACGGTGAAGGGCTTTCTCCGCCGAGTTGGCGTGGATCGTAGCCATTGAACCCGCATGGCCCGTGTTGAAGGAATCGAGCAGCGTTCGTGCCTCGATTCCGCGGACTTCCCCGAGAATGATGCGGTCCGGTCGCCAGCGGAGAGCAGACTTGAGAAGGTCGTCGAAAGTTATCTTGGCCTTGAACGTATCCGTCTGGCATTCCGTCGGCAGAATGTTTGGCTTCTGGATCTGAAGTTCGGAGGTGTCCTCGATGACAACGAGGCGATCCTGTTCGGGAATAAAGTCTGCGAGTATCCGCAATAGCGTGGTCTTGCCAGTACCGGTTCCGCCACTGATAAGGAGCGTCTTACCGGCGCGAATCTGCTCGGCTAGGAAGTCCGCAAGCGCCCGCGTCAGCGTGCCGCGACCGATCAGATCATCAACTGTGTAATGGCGGCTCGTGAATTTCCTGATGATGAGTGCTGGTGTACAGCGCACGACCGGCGGGATGACTGCCGCCAAACGACTCCCGTCCGGGAGTTGTGCGTGCAGAAGTGGGTTGTCCTCGTCGAGCTTCTTACCGAGTTGATTGGCAATAACTTCGAGGCCGGTTTGTAGCTTGCCGGCGTCGAACGAAATGTTCTGCTCGTGGAACATGACGCCGTCGCGTTCGTACCACCACGAGGCGTCGGGGTTGCCCATGATCTCGCTGACGTTTTCGTCGAGCAGCAGCGCCTCGATGGGCCGAAGGAATGGAAGGATCAATTCGAAGGTCATAGTGGGAACCTCACAGCGATGGAAGCCCAGCGGATAGCCGGGCTTCCGAGAGTGAAGAGCGAGGGCTTATGCGGCCGTTTCCTCCTGGGGCACTTCATCGTGATCCTGATCTTCCGGGGCGGCCTTTTCGGCGCGGTCCAGCTTCAGGATCGAAGCGACCCGAATTTCCCAGACGCGCTGCTTCGCGTCCGTCTTCTTGCTCTCGTACTCCCGGCTGCGCAGTTCGCCTTCCACCTGGACATGTGCGCCCTTGGTGAGGGTCTTGGCGAACTCCGAGAGCTTGCCGAAGACGACGCAACGGTGCCATTCGGTGTGCGAGATGTACTTGTCGTCCTTCTTGTAGGAGGACTTGGTCGCCAGCGAGAGTGTCGTGAAGCTGCGGTTGTTGTTGCTGCGCACTTCTGCGTTGCTGCCGAGGAAGCCGATGAGGGTTACTTTGTTCTGGTACATAAGAGTGTCTCCGTTTGTTGAATTCGCCCGTTGTTGCTCGGGTCATACTGGGCGGAGCTTAGCGAGTGGGCCCGGCTCCCAAGTGCCGAAGGTCTGCTTTCTGGGAGGGGCCCGAAAGAAGTTTGAGCGGCGTTCTTTGCCGTGGTTCTCAAGCTTGTTTTGGGAAGACCCGAGACCCCAAAGGGGCGCAGAATGCGAAGCAGAAGACCGAATGCCGCAGGGCGCCGGAAAGGCCCCGAAGCTGTGACCGAGCAAGAGACGGGATACATAACGGCGGACACGCTCCAGAGCAAAGTTGTCATCTGCACAGTGGCTGCGGAAGTTCACCGCAATTGCAGCGCGATTCGAGCGGCAAGGCCCCCCGTAGGAAGGCCGCAATTCGCCACCGTAGTTGCGCGTCGGAAGGCTCTTGTTCGCTGACTCTACCGCATACGAGGACAGGTAGGAAAAGCCAGCCGGATTGGCAGCATGAAGGGACATTAATAAGCCTCTGGGCTGGTCGATGAATCCCTAGCTGAACGCCTGGTCGGCCCGGAAGCGCACGATGGTCAGACCGAGGGGGTTCACGGCAAGCTCGTTGTTCTTCACATTCTCGCGAAAGACATAGGTGACGCTAGCAGTCCATCGCTCCCGCTTGAGTTCGGAATGATCCGCAGGGTTGGTGTATACCTTCTCGAACTCGATGCGCGCCGAATACGGCGACTGTCGCAGGTCGTCAAGGATGACGTTCTTGATCTCCACATCGACGTACGGCAAGGTGCTGTCTTTTACGTAATTCTGAATGCTGTTGTCCTTTCGTTCTTGGTCGATCACGGCGCGTTGTACGTCGCTATTGAGGAAGTAGAGCGACTGGGTTCGATCGCGTTCGATCGTGAAGCGATTGCGGCTGAAATACAGTTCCGCCCAGCGGGTGAGGTAATACTTGTTCTCCGCTTCTTGCGGGCGATACTGGAAGTTCCGATAGTCGATTGCTTCCGCGTGGCCCACGTCGTTAATCCGCACGATCAGTGGGTGCATGTTGGCGAGGGCTTGCTGACTCTTGAAGGTGAGCACCGCGAGGCTGATACACACCGCGGCGAGCACAAGAATCGTCACCTTCAAATACGTATTCATCGCCAGTGGATCGCCGTACTGCTCCAGGTAACGCTCTGCGGCTCGGGTGATCTCCGGCGTCGCTTTGGTTTCCATATTTGTCGTTTCTGTGGTCATCTGTGACCTCGTTTCCCTTGCCGTTTAGATCGCTGCCCGTATGGCCATTACCGCAACGCCCAGACCTCCACCGTGTCCACCAGTACCGCCAGTGAATAAGCTGTGCGTCATAGTTGGAATTTTGAAGAGGATGTAGATGTTGACCAGTACCAGAAGGACGAGAAGCGGTAATGTCTGCACGATCAGTGAGGGGTCCGAGAGGCTTTGGCCGAGCTGGATGTAGTAGTTGGTCAGAACATGAGACAAAACGTTCAGCGTGGCTGCGGCAACGACCTTGTAGAAACTGAATCCGAGATATGCCTTCAGCCATCCCCAGAACAACCAATCGAGCTTATCGAAGACAAGAAATGGGATAAAGATCGGTCCGAGTAGTCCGATGATCGTTGCCGCAATGGCTCCATAAGCTACAATGGCGGATACGATCGCGGCCAGCATGGCTAACAGGAATTGCACAACGAAGTACACGATCGCGTAGTAGGGATTCATCATGCTGTTCAATATTGACGGCCCTGTCTTGGACGATGCTGCGTGAATCTCGTTCAGCATCGTGTTCGAACCATCCGATCCAATGAGGTTGACTAGACTGATTGTTCCGCCGTCGATGAAGCCCTTGATGGAAAAACCAAGTCCGGGAATAGAACTGTCGTAGTAGTTCACCATCACGTATGCAAAGGTGAGCAGCATGAAGAGGTTAAGAAACCTCCCCATGCTGAACCCCGGTCCACCATGCGCGGATGCCAACGCCTCTTGCACACCAAACCAAACCATCATGATGGTTGCCAGTGCCAGAACGATGTGAACTCCCATCGCGGTAATTGAGGGAGCGGCGGTTGCTGCGAGCGATTGGCACGCCTGCGCGATGTATTGAAAGAGACTCATATATTCTGTCCTTCAGATTCTTCGTGTCTTCAGTACGTCTGCGTTAGGAGGTTGGCGGAGCCGCTGCTGGTCGTGGTGATATTGGCGTTGTAATAGCTCTCGTATCCTGCCGAGTCACGAAACGTCGATTTCATCGCGTCCTGTTGCTGTTTTTGGGCAACGATCTGTTGCAGGGCGAGATTGGCGTTGATTTGGTTTGCGTCTTGCAAGGTGCGCAGTTGCAAGAGCAGAGCTTGGTTAATACGTTGCAGTTCAGCCATGATGGTCTGCTGCGACGGGTCCTGGGTTTGGGTTGCCGCCTCCAGATTCGCGATGTCCGTCTGTCTTGCGGTCTGGTTGGCGCGGATGGTACCGAGAGATTGCAGGTTGTTGGTCATCACCGAGTCGCTGATATCAACGGTGGCGCCCTGTGCTGCAATCTGGAGCTGTCCGGCCATACTCGCCGTGCCGTAGCCGGGAATCATGTTATTGGTGTTCGGAACGCTAACTTGTTGGTACGCGGATGCAGCACCCTTCCCTGTGTTTGCCGAATTGAGCCACCCCATCGAATTGCCATACGTATTCGAGATTTGCTGCAGGAGTAGCAAGTCAGAGGTTGGAGACAGAAACCGCGCATAGAGCATCCTGGGCGCGAGGATCATCTGGTGGGTGAGGTCGTATTGCTGCTTTGCGACGTTGTAGGCTTGTAGCGCCGTAGTGGCGATCTTGACTGTGTTGGTGAAGATTTGTTGGCCTTGCTCAATCTGGCGGACTTCGTTGGCGATGGATCTTTGTTCGTTTTCGATCTGCGTGACGGCGTGACCTGCCTGGGTAGGATCGAAGACGATGCCGGAACCGAATTGTGCATTTGCGAACGGTTGCAACGCCGCAAACCCAACGGCGAGCACGATAAGGGTTAGGTTCTTCATTTGTCTCATCCCTTCGTCGCCGTTAGTTTCGTTATGCTTTACAGCGGTACGGCTCTACTGCTGTGCAGCAATAATTTCTTTCTGGAGCTGCGCAAGACGGTCGGCTTGTGGCTTGCACCGTGTTTCGCGTTCTTTCTTCTTGGCTTCTAAAGCTGCGATCTCTTCTTGAGTCAGATTCTTTCCGGTCAGAAGATCCGCCGATCCAGCGGTCTCCGGATCTAGACAGTCCTTGGCATAGGCCGGGTATTCGGCGTTGTATTGATCCTGCAACTGCTTTACTTTTGCGGCTTTGCTTTGACAGCCGGCAAGGGTGAGTGTCCACAGCACTAAGAGGGAGAGGGCAACGATTCGCATGGAGATCCTCCTCAAAACGTCTGTGGAATAGTGTGGTTGGAGTACGCAGGAAGAAGCAAGTCCTGCGTGAAAAACACTTTCACGCGGTGCCCCTCCCGGATCGTGATCGTGGGCGGTATCTGAATGAAGCGATCAAGGATGGTGGCCGCAGACTGCGAAACACTAGCTGCAGCCCCGTTGGTGAATCCCTGGGAACCGCTCGTCGTGATGGAGCCGCCGCCCTGCGTGATCTGGCTTGCTCCAGCAACCACACCCAAAGCTATCGAGGTGCCGAAGATTTGGAGGTAGTGGTTATTAACCTTGTCTTTGAGCCCTTCCTCTCCAATCTGGTCGAGGCCTTGGAACTGATCGAGATCCACGGAATAACCGTCCGGCATAATCAGGCGGTGGAAAACCACGGCCATCCGTCGCTGTTGCCCGAAGCCGGCCGCTCCAATCTTCTTCGCCTCGCCTAAAACAACCGTTCCCTCGGGAATGATGACGTGTTGATGATCGTGTGAGTACAACGGATTTGAGACAAGGACTTTAACCGGCCCTACGGCGTCTCCATCCAGACGATTCATGAGAACGGTGTCGAGAACTGAACCCTCGTAGAGGAGATAGGGCTGACCGACGGCCGAATCGATATTGGCCTCCAGTGGGCGTTTGTACCCTCCGGGCGCGTCCTCCTGTTTTCCTTCGGCTGTTGGGGAGACGAGACTGCTGTTTGTCTGCCGTTCGGCAGGGCCATATTGGGCGGGCATCGTCTGGCCTTGCTGTTGTTGCTGCGGCGGATCGGCAGAGCGGGAGTACACAAGATTGGAAGCGAAACGGGAGTTGTCAGCGCGCTCGCGTTCTTTCGCAGCGATCAACTGTGTCTGCTGTTGCACCGGCGTGAGTTGCATCTGCATGTTGCCCTGCTGCGCTTGCGGGCAGGGCTGGCCCGGGATACAGGGGACGGCAACACCGGTCGGACCGTAGGCCGCGGCGGCCGCCCGCTGCTGGGGCGTCGCAGATGCGAGGGCTGAATCTCCCATTGCAGCAGCGGCCAGTGTCGCCTGCTGTTCCTTCTGTCGTTCGGCCTGAAGCTGGTTCTTCAGCTCCTGTACGTTGCTGTCGGTGTTGTCCTGCAAGGCTGGTTGCGGTGGTTGCCCTTTCGTGCTGGCCTGCTGTCCCGGCGTTTTCTTGCCGGATGAGCTGAAAAGCGCCGCCACAATCACAAGCAAGGCCGCACCCAGATAAACGAAGGTCTTGAGGTTCTTCTGCAAGACGCCTTTGGGCAGTTCCAGCTTGCGGCGCAACGTTGGCTCGGCTTGCGGTTCTGTGTGCGGAGTGAAGACGTTCTCGGTCATGACGGTGATCCCTTGCGCGTGAATTCCATCCGCTTCTTGCCAAGCTCCACGTATCCGCTGTCCATGATCTTCGGGATGATGTACGTCCCTTCCCGGAGGTCGTAGGTGACCAGGTTGGGTTTGCCGTCTTTCATCTCATAGACACTGAACTTCTCAGGCGCATTCGTCTTGATGTAGGTGAACCTGTCGTCGTGATAGATCGACTGAATGTCAAAGGGGGCTTCGTTTGCCTTGTAGGCATAGTCGAATTTGAGCCGCGTTGGATAGGCGCTTTTGTACTCATCCACGGCCTGCTCAACGTGCGATTGCAGGGCGGCAAGCTGCTGCCGCGATTGTTCGAGTTGGGCGGCGGGCACGAACTGCGGAGGGCCGCTCGCAGCCACAATCGCAGAACGATCGGCGGGCTCGACAATCACTTTCAGATCGGGGGTCGTCGATAAGGCAGAGATGTCCTGGAGGGTGAAACTGTAGATGTTCCCCTTGTCCGTAATGAGATTCAGGTTGGAGCTGATGCCTTGCTTCGCCGGATGTACAAAGCAAAAGTTGCCGACCACGTCCACGATCCAGAACTCCTTATCGCCGGTGGCGGCTTCCATGATCTTCTCGGTCGTGGGCAGTTCGATGAGGGTTGTGTATTTCACCTTGGCGCGGATGGGAATGATGTCCTGCGAGTGGTACTGCACCGTGCGCGCGGAGTCTTGGGCGAAAGCACCGATGGAAGAAAAAAGCAAAGCGCAATTGATTACGAATTTCAGATGCCGCATAGCAGCTCTCCTTAGCGGTTGTTGCTCGAAGTTGATACGGCCAGCGCGCGCGGCTGGAATGGCCACTCTTCCGCGAGATGGCGAAGGCCATCCGCCAAACCGTGGCGGTCGAAATACTCCTGCTTCTTGAGGTTGTCACGAGCGTTGTTAGTTGCCATCCAGTGCGAGACCGAATCGACGTTCAAGTGCACTTTCTTGGAGGTCTGCGCCTTGCGAATCAGCATTTGACCCGGTGGAACAAGGCCGTCGATAAGGTCCAGTTCGGTGTCGTTCAGATGAAACGCCTCGCGGTAAACATCCCGGTTCATGTCCGGGTTGGCGAGGAAGATTTTTGTCGGGCAACTCTCGGCCACTATCGCCAGCATCCCCGACTCCTCAAGCTCTTTGATGGATTGCGTAGCAAGGATCATGGCCGCCTTGTGCTTGCGCCACGTCTTCTGCGCCTGTACCACGTAATTGCGAATCGTCTCGTTCTTGATGAAGAGCCACGCTTCGTCGAGCAGGAAGATCTTGAAGGTATCGAGGTTCTTCGGGTCAGTGATCTCATTCGACGCGCGGTGCAAGACATAAAACAGCAGTGGTTCTAAGACTTCCGGTGCATCGTTCCAGCCGTGGAAATTGAACGTCTGAAAGCTCTTGAACGAAAGTGTGTCCTCGGCGTTGTCGAAGAGGAATCCGTACTGTCCACCGCGGGTCCAGCGGTGGAGGCGTTCTTTCAACTCGCCAATGATGTTCCCAAAATTCGAAATCGTGCGCTGGTTGGGCTCCAGTACGTAGATGCGCTCGATCGCGTCCCACAGGCGACGTTCTTCCTTGAAGTCCAGCCGGTAACGCTGCTCGTTGCCCTCAATGAGTACGCGGAAGAAGCTGAAGAGAAACTGCAGGTTCTCTTTGGTTTGAGGCAGTGAGAAGGGGTTGATGGTGAAATCCCGCGCTTCCTGACCCACATTGAGATACGAGCCCTCGAATATCGTCGTAAGCGACTGGAAGCTGCCGCCGATATCGAAGATGAAGGTCAGCGGCTCGTACTTCTGCGCGTTCTGCAGCAGAAAAACGCAGAGATAGGACTTGCCGCTGCCTGTCATCCCGAGAATCAGCGTATGAGCAACGTCGCGGGTATGCAGGTTGAGGAAGTAAGGCGTGCTGTTGTCTGTTTCGAGCACTGCCCAGTACTCCGTGCCGAGATGCTCGTTCGTCTTCTCGCCGGGAAGGATCGTAAACAGAAAAGACAGGTCAGCGTAGTTCGTGTTCAGCATGTACAGCTGGCGGAGGTTCATCGCATGGTTGCCCGGTACAGTAGCGAAATAGGCATTCAGCTGGTTGTAGGTTTCGGCAAACAGATTGCCGTCCGCGTTGGTGAAGACGCCAGTAAACTCGCCTACAAGCTGATCGATATCCGCTCGTGACCGGCCATACAGCACAATCGTGAGCGAGAAATTGCCAAGCGATTGACCGTCACCGAGAGCTCGCAGGCAATCGCCAAGATTCTCAATGTCGGCCTGCTTGGACTCATCCACCAGCACATCGCGTGGGTTCGTCTTCGTGGCGTCGTTGCCCATCTGCGAGACAAATGCTGTTTTGGACATATTGAAGTGGCGGCGGCGCTTGTTAACTTCCTTGCGCGCCTTGTCCGCCGGGAGTGGCGTCCACTCTGTAACGACATAGAAGTTGGCTGGAATCTTCAGCAACGCGTCCAGCACCAGGGGCTTTGTTTCGGTGATGGCCTCTTTCATCGTCAGGACACGGACGATGTGCTCGCCTACCCGCAGATGATCGCGTTCTGCTTCGATGTCGGAATTGACGACCTGATAGTCGAGAAACTGTGTTGACTGCGGCTTGCCGGCAACACGCCAATCGTCATAATTCAGCAAGCGGCGGAAAAACCTGAACTGCCCCTGCTGGTTCAAGACCTCGATTTGCATGAAATCTGCGAGCTGCCGGGCGAATGCCTGCACGTGCTGGTCGAGCCGTTGAAGATCGCGCTCGATATGCGTCCGCAACAACTTCTTCATGCTGTCGTTGGTGAACTGGGATTTGAGTTCAGCAATGGCACCCTCTGGATCGCGTAACAGGCGAGCTAACGCCGTGCCGACGCCAGTCTTCGACCGGGCGCCTTCGAGCAGGATGCAGTAGAAAATCTCAACCTGATAGAGATGGTCCCTTTTCGCTTCAAAGAACTTCCGTCGCTGGTCAATAGCCGCTTGGACAATGGGGTCGTCATATGTTGCGAACGGTATGTCGGGGCGGTTCGATTTGAAGAGGTACTGGTAAACATGGAAGCCTGGGCCAAAGGCTTTCAGCGCTGCCTCCAACCGCTTCACCGCATACTCTTGCTGCGACCGGTCGAGACTTTCGTAGTCCACGCCGGGAACGCTGAGAATCATGCCGACATCCCCGCTCTTGGTAAGGAAGGCCGTCTCGTTCCAGAAACCGTACAGGTTGATGTGATCGTTCAGCGCCGCGCTCTCTTTCCACGGCTTGATGACTTTGTCGAGACGCAGCATCACACTACCTCCACGCGGGGAACTTGCTGCTTCGCTGCGTCATAGCGCAGCTTGTAGCGTTCAGACTTTGCCAGGATGCGGAGAAACGCAGGATCGCTGTTCGTTACCCAATGGCCGAAGGCGAAGCCTCCTACGAAGACGGCGATACCGGCGAGAATGGAATTGAAGAGATTGAAAGCTCCCACCGCGCCGACGCATACGAAGTAGAAGAGTGTACGTTCGACGCCCAAGTAGGTCAGCGGCTTGTGCAGGCTCTTAAAGACTCGATTTGTGCGGCGTTTCTGCTGTGCTTTGTCGGGCATATCGCTCTCGTTTCAGCGTGACACGCAACGGGATAGTGTGCAGAGCGAAAAACAGCCCTATACGCCCCAGAGCCAACTCAGGACATTCACCGCAAGCACAGCAATGCCCGTTCCGGCAGCAACGCCAGCCAGCGCCTTTTTCGCGCCGGGTTCGCCATGCGCGAACCCGTAGCCACCGATCACGATTGCTACCAGACTTGCAACCTTCGCAATCGTTCCGGTGAAAAGGCTTTGGATAGCGTTAAAGCCGGTATCGAAAGGTGAACCCTGTGCCAGTACTCTCATGGGCATGAAAACAAGCAGGGTGAACAGAGCGGCGGTCATAAGCGCCGATTTCGACCGTCGAAGGGGCTTGATTGGGTGACCGAAACGGAATCTTACTGAACGTGACATGTCCACCTCCGCAGCCCGCCTAATGCGGCTGCCTTTCGCGCAAAACTAATCTCACCTAATCAACAAGTCCAACGGCATCGCTGCGATCAGTTGTGTTGGAGAAGGATGTCTACGAAGATTGGAGCGACTCTATGGAAGGAGTTGTTGTCGGGGTGTGCGTGAGAACACCCTGTAAACAATTCGAAGTTAAGGACAACAAGCATTTGAGATCTCTCTGAACGTGGTCCTGAAGGGTCGCAAGGCATAGCTTCACATCTTTTTTCGCCTGAGAACAATGCGGGTGGTGACAACGTATGCTCGGCCATCGGCCATTTTGATCTTCCAGTGGAAGAAATGCAGAATGGCACTCTGGTCTGCAATACTTTCCTTATGTGCGGACGCTATCGTCTCTCGCGGAGGAAGCAGGTTGTTGAAGAGTATTTTGACACCGCCCCGGCGGAACACGACTGGAATCCGCGATACAACATCGCCCCTACCCAGAATGTGCCGATCATCCGCCAAAATCCGAAGGAGCCTGTCCGGGAAATGTCGTTTGTTCGCTGGGGACTCATTCCGTCATGGGCTAGCGACTCGGCTATTGCGGCGAAGATGATCAATGCAAGATCCGAAACTGCAAGCGTGAAACCTGCGTTCCGGGATGCACTGAAATGTCGAAGATGCCTGATTCCCGCGGACGCGTTCTACGAGTGGAAGAGGATCGACAAATCGAAGCAGCCATATTGTTTTGAAGTCAATGAAGGCGAGTTGTTCGCGTTCGCAGGGATTTGGGATCGCTGGAAGAACGCCAGTGGCAACGCAGTGGAAACCTGCTCGATTCTGACCACAGCGCCAAACGCCGTGACCGCGGTTGTCCATGACCGTATGCCAGTCATTCTTGATCTCGATTCTTACGATCTGTGGCTCGATCCGGGGATGAAGAATGTGGGTTTGGTCTCCGAACTGTTGAAACCTTGCAATGCTACGATTATGCGTTCTTATCCCGTGAGCACTCGCGTGAACCAGGTGGTTAACGACGATGAAGAATGCTCCGCACCTGTGAAACCCGTCCAGACTCAGGATCAACTGCTCTTCTAGACTGGGATCTTCATCGAATTCATCCTGCAAGTGGTCGTTCATCATCAGGCGAGTGCAGCGCTGTTGTCAGCTCGCATCAACTTGCTTGCTGATCAACACCAAAATGTCCGGGATCGCCCTGCGACATTGCTCCACGACACGCTGGGATATGTCCAAAATATCCGTTCCCTCGAATGCGGCGCTTGCACTTTGGGCAAGGTCTAACCACGAGCGCCGGTTTCTGCGAGGCGGCCACTGGGCAGGTTCGCTGCGTCGTCACTGTTTCGAGACCATACTCATCAATGAGCCACTTCGCGACGGCTGGGTCCATGAGGCCGAAATTTAATTCCGCGCTGTGCTGGAGACAGAATGCCTCGAATGCTCGGTCGGTCACCGAGGTATCCATTACCTTGAGCTCCCCATCGGCCACCCATTTCCCCACTTCGACGGTTGTGACGCCCAAGAGTTTCGCAACTCGTCCCCACGTGTACCCTTCGTTCTTGTTACACACGCCCGCATCGGTTCCCGCTTCCATCCCCGGTAGGGCCACGGCTCCGTGTCTGACACCGAATTCCGCGAGGGAGATTGCCGAGATCCGCGGGTCGCGGACTCTTAGAAGACCACTACCAATCAAACGCTGCAGCCGGCGATGGCTTACATGCAAAGTTTGCTGGATTCTTCGCAATGACCAGCCATCCGTAACTCTCGCGCTTATGGCCTGGCCTTTAAGCCGGAATCGAACTGATTGTTCTGAGCGTTTGAGCTTTTCGGCGATGGCTTTGACCGGTTCATAACCGGCACGCGCAAATAGTTCTTGTTCCTCTTTCCTTGTCCACGGTCGTCGACCTCCCTTTGGTTTGTCTGCTTGCTCTTTGTCCAGCCAACCTTGACTTCGGGCGAATCTCGACACCACATACCCCGCGAGTCCCGGATAAAGCGCCCTTACGGTCTTGATTGCTTCGGTCTTTTTCCGGCCTCCGCTTCGATAGCCCTCGCGAAGAATCTCAATCGCAGAGTCGCTCCAATCGACCGCTGTCGCACTCTTGCTGCGCTCCTTCTCGCGCAGGTGTCGCATACGGTGCCAGACCTGGGCAGGTACTAACTCCGGGGTTAGCTGCCGTACCCTTTTGACGGCCTCTTGAGTACCTCTCGCACCATATTTCATCCCGACGACGAGGATCTGGTCTATCTCGTGGAACCAACGGAAGGATTGGGTTTGCTTCTGTCTGTCGGGATTGATTCGATCTTCCATAGGCAAATCGACCGGTGCATCTGGCTTCTGCTTCCGAGAATCACAGTTGCCCCATACCTATAAAAGGAACCAAAACAGTACCGAACCTATCGAAAATATTTTCGCTACTTTCTGTTCTCGTTCGGGTTCTTCTTGACATCCCTTTCTGTCGGATGGCACGCTTGCGTTAGCCCTCTGGCCGGGTACCACGCAATTGCTGATGTGAGGCACTGGTATGCCAGCCCCCGAACCCGGTCCGGAGTGGGTCCTTTCAGGTGTCAACCCTCGTCCAGACTCGGCCACCGAAAGCGAACTCTTGAAAGCGGCTAGATCAGCGTGGCCGAAGGCATTGGCCCACGTCAGACAAGTTCAATTACAAAATCCATTCAATGACGACGGACTCTTGGTCGCTGAAGTGTGGGAGAACGTTCTGCAATCTGTTTCCATGACGCTCGATCGGATGAATGGAAGGCTGGGTGAGATCGGGGATCTGGAGGCTTATCTTCTCGGAAGCTTTTACCATCGGCTTAACCGTGCTCTGAAGAAGGAACAACGCCGCGAGGAAACGATCCGTCTTGTGTCTTCCATCGAGGAGTTAGAGGTTCTTGGTGCGTCGAATCAAGCGGAGCAGCAAAACATTGAAGGCACACTGCATGCTCAGGAGATTCTTCATCGAATGGACGAGTGGAGCCGCAAAGTTTGGGTTGCGCGCGAGTACGGCTACAGTTGGAAGCACATCGGTCGCGTTTTGGGAATTCCTGGCGATAGCGTCATGCTTCGCTTCCGACGCCGTATGAAAATTCTGCGAGCACGTCTGTCTGGAGGTAGATGAAATGCCAATGTGTCGTGAGGCTCTCCTTCAGTTACACTTGGGCTGTTTTTCAGATTGAACTGTTAGCGAGTGGACCCTCTCTGAGCAGCGAAAGCCAAACCAACGCGGCGGACAAGCGCTTGCTTGATATTCTCCGGCAAGGCTTAGCGACGGAGTTCCCTAATGCCGAGAGGATCGGCTGTCCAGGGAACTCTCTACTCAAGGGCATAGCACAAGGAAAGGTTTCCCTCACCGAAGCAGAGCCTTGGCTTGACCACCTTGGCTCGTGCAGTCCGTGTTTCCAGGAATTCAAAGAGTTTCGCAGGCAATCGGCGATGCAGCGCCGACGTGTCCTGACTTGGGTGGCCACTGCTGCTGTTCTGCTCTTCGCGGTGGGGGGATGGTTGTTGGTGCGAGGCCGACACTCCGCGGAGACAACTGACACGGCAGTCTTGGATCTTCGTGAGCGGTCGGTGGCTCGCGGGCAGGGCCAGTCTGAGACAGGTCACGCACCTCTGGAAATTCCTCGAACCGCTAATCACCTGATTCTTGATCTTCCGATTGGGAGCAAAGAAGGACCCTACGAGGTCGGTCTCCTCACAGAAACGGGTGACCAGATTTTTCGCTCGACGGGGATCGCGCAACTGCACGATCACATTACTGATCTGCGGGTTGATATTGACCTCAGTCAGGTTCGGGCGGGGGTATATTCTCTTGGGGTTCGACAGCCTGGCCTTGAGTGGACCCGATATCCCATCCGGGTGTTTTGATCTATTGATCCCTATACACTGGCGAACCAGACTGAGCACCCCAGTTCTGGCTCCAGTGATTACTTCCGCATTGCGGACCAACTACGAATTGACTCGCAGATTGGTGAAAACCGCACAGTCTAAAACGCAGAGTAGGGTCAAACGACGGTGGGGACAAGGGAAAGAGACGGTCTCAGAGACGCTTCCAATCGTGCGGGGAGTTTTAGCTGGATTCGACGAGGATGGTACGAAACCGCCTCGTCGAATCCCGTTGTCCGTAATGCCCTAGTCTGCAGCGGCACTGGTCGTGGCCTTTTCTTTATCCGCCACCAAGGCACCCTTCGCTGCCGCTTCGATGATGTGAGCGACAGCTTGTGGTTGCGACACATATACCGCGTGGCTGCCTTTCACTTCAACGACCGTTGCTCCGGCGCGCTTCGACATCTGCCGCTGGGCATCTGGTGGAATCATCCTGTCTTCGGTTGTCAATAGGTACCAGCTGGGTTTCGCCTTCCATGCCGGCTCGGTGACCGCGCCGCCAAGCGCGTTCACACTCCATGGCACTTGCGAATCAGCCATGAAAGCGGCCTCCTCCGGGCTCACATCGCCAGCGAACGACGCGGGGAATTTCGCTTTGTCGAGCATCAGGTAGCCGTCCACAGGCGGCAAGATCGGAGGTACAGGCGAACCGGGAGGGGCGCTTTTGATCAACAAGGACACCGATTCACCCCTGTCGGGCGCGAAAGCGGCAATATACACCAACCCAACCACCCTCGCATCGTTGCCAGCTTCGGTGATGACCGCGCCGCCATACGAGTGACCGACGAGAATGACGGGGCCGTCCTGCGTAGCAATCGCGCGCTTTGTGGTGGCGACGTCTTCGGCGAGAGACGTGGTTGAATTCTGAACGACGGTCACATTGTATCCGTTCTTCTTCAACGCCTTGTACACGCCCTGCCATCCAGATCCGTCCACGAAGCCTCCGTGAACGAGAACAATATTCTTTACTGCCGTAGATGCGTTTGTCTGTGCCATGAGATCTCCTCCTATGCTGAACATCATTGTCATGATCGCCAGCACACCGTAGATAATTCGTGTTCTGACGTCGATTGCCATTGCGTTGTGTTTCATGGGATATATTGTTCCTTTCATTTCATTTGGTTGCGATTACCGCAACTGACGCGATCATGCCCGGAGAGGCAGCTAAAAGTCCTTAATGCCTGACCTAAAAAAAGCTAAACTTTCCTAAATGAGCGACAGGGGAGAGATCTTCGAGTTCGGACAGTTTCGTGTCGACGTTCTTCGCCGATCTCTCGAGCGCAAAGGGCAAGCCGTCGCGCTTTCCGGTAAAGCCTTTGAAATCCTTAGGGTTCTGCTTGAGCAGAGAGGCGAGGTGGTCGATAAAGACGCTCTGTTGCGTCAGGTCTGGCCGGATACTGCCGTCGAAGAGAACAATATTACGGTCGCGATCTCATCACTGCGAAAAGCCCTCGGCGAGACTCCGGCAAGCCCCAAACGGATCGTTACAATCCCAGGTCGTGGCTACAGTTTCGTAGGAGAAGTGCGCTGCAATCCGCCAACCGCCGAAACAAGTCCCCAAATTGCCGCAACCACCGCGCCCCTTCCCCGATCCCGAACG
>Ga0185299_10005020_pt1 | contig 15356 bp, 14 predicted proteins | sample PaiPotPPA55metaG_FD_128002 | JGI IMG/M metagenome (GOLD analysis project Ga0185299, IMG submission 128002) | Iron sulfur acid spring bacterial and archeal communities from Banff, Canada, to study Microbial Dark Matter (Phase II) - Paint Pots PPA... ...
AGATAGGTCGATGTTCGAACTGCCCGGACCACGTAGAATGTCGCGTCCGGAAGTACCGGGAGCAATGAAAACTCCTCCTGCGGACGCCGGGATCGTGAATGGTCCGATCGCGGCATTACTCGCAGACCAAGTTTCTGTGATGTAACTTGTCAAGCCCCCAGGGTTCACGCCAATACTGCCGGTCACGTCCGCTCGCGTGGAGCTAGGACTGCCATCGACTGTCACGCTGAATGGCTGCCCGGCTTGTAACACGTAAATGCCGTTCAACTGCCAACCTCCGATGACGAAATCCAGCGGCCGGGTAATGTTACCCGCCCAGCGCTTTCCTTTGCCGAACGGCAAAGAGCTCAAGACGAGCCGGTAAGGCTGATCCTGATTGGATGGCCCGCGTTCAAGCTTGTAGTCCGCATAAAGTTGTGGCTGGCAAGTGTCTATCGCCCCGCAAGCATCGTCAATCGTCTTGGACCACGTGAATGATCCCAGAAACTGCAGACCTTTCGTGAGTCTGCGCTCGTATTGAGCCTGCAGAGAATGGTAGTCAGATTTCCCGCGGTTGTCTTGAGTTGTAATACTGCCGCCGAGATCCGGGAAGAATTCTGTTCCAGCCGGAGAGTCGAACAATTGTTGATTGGCATTGTAGTTTCTGGTGAGGTGAGCGCCATGGGTTCCCACATAAGCAAGGCTAACGGACTGGTTCGTACCCAGGCTGCGCTGCACCTGCAAGTTCCACTGTGAAACCATTGGCGTCAGGTTTGTAGGCAAGTCAGCGATCACGCTGACCCCCGTAGGAGCCGCCAGGTCCAGGCCGCTGAAGCTTCCACTTGGCAACGTACCAGTGGCGTTTGTCGCGATTAACTGGGCTTGCGTGCAGGTCGGCTCGCAAGGTAGTGATCCCGAGAAAGTGATCCGGGCGCCGGTGGCATAGGTCGCGCTGTTCACGCCGGCAAAAGGAGGATTCTGTGCCAATTGGTTGGCAATCCCCCCGCGATCGATAAAGTAAAACAGTCCATATCCACCGCGAACAACCGTTTTGCCATCATCGGTCAGTCTGTATGCAAAGCCAACTCGCGGTCCAAAATTATGATAGTCGTCGGGAATAAGTGTTCGCGACGCTCCGTTGCTGCCGGCAACGATCAGCGCGCCAGTGACCAGATCAAAGTTGGCTTGGCGATTCTCCACTTCGACGGGCCACGTGAGAATGTCGTAGCGCAGTCCAAGGTTGAGCGTCAGCCGTTGCGTGACGCGGAAGTCGTCCTGGGCGAAGAACCCGTTTTCCCAACTGCGCGTACCCAATCCTGTCTGCGGGATCAGATAGGGTCCGCCGTCTCCGGTGTATTGCACTGCCCGACCGTGTTGATTCGATCGGTCGGAATCACGTTGGGTTGAGAACCCGTCCCCATGAACTGCAATCCGGTGGTTGGGTCGAGAATGGTAATGGGATTTGAGATTCCCGTGCTCGTGGGACACGTTGGCGCCCCACCGCACAGCAGTTCGGAAAAATCTCCTTGTCGCATGGCGTCCGTGGGGAATGTGGCGAAGCCTACGTTGCTGGGCTGGTTTAAGCGGAGCCCTCCATAATCGCCAAATATGAAAAGCTTGTTCTTAAAGATCGGCATTCCAATCGTGCCGCCGAACTGGTTGCGATTAAAACTGGGTGTAGCCGTATGCGGCGAGGTGAAAAAATCTTCTGTGTTCAGACTGGTGTTGCGGTTAAACCAGAATGCGCTGCCGTGTATGTCGTTGGTTCCCGATTTTAGCGACGTGACAACCAGCGCTCCTCCTGCCCGGCCGAACTCAGCGGGCGCCACGCTGGTTTGCACTTTGAATTCATCGATGGCATCCGCGGGAGGGAAGAAAATAACCTCCCGGGGTGTGCGATCTCCGCCTCGAATGAGCACCATTCGGCCCGCTCGCGCTTCCCGACAAAATACCCGCTTACCCAGTTCCCAGTCCAGCGAATTTCCCCTTACACGATCTCGTAGCAGCCAGACGCGCTTTTACCTTATCTGCAGTAGCATACATCTGGAGACGACGGGGACGGACGACAGGAAGACTTGCTTGCCGAATGCCGGTTCGAACAGAGCCTTAGTCGTTAACTATTCTTCTTGATATATTCGTCAATTCACGAAATCATGCCTTTTTGCAGTGCGAGCCAGCCGGACTGGCTCCTCTTAGCTCTTTGCCAATCCCAATCCTCGAGTAAATTTGGATATTCGCTCAGGAACGCGGCCCGGACGCCTTTACTAGCCTCCCGCTAACTCCTTTGTTCTCCGCATTTACAAAAGTGTATAAAAACGAAGGAACTTTAACCTTCTTTAGAATGAATACTTACGAAAAACAGGCGAGGGGTGTCGAGGCACTCCTGCTCATCGCGTCAGGAAAATTGTCACTAGTCGCTGGTCGCTGGGATCTGCTCGCTTCCCCCCGGAAACTTTGCCCCATCCCGCGCATCAGATTCTCAGACACAAGACGCGCTATAATCATGGAGCCGAAAGGGAAGGAATCCATTGCCATGACTGAATTCGCTACATTTGCCGCCGGCTGTTTCTGGGGAGTCGAAGTAAAGTTCCGCCAGATTCCAGGAGTCGTGGACGCGCTGGTAGGCTACAGCAACGGCCACACCGAAAATCCCACATATAAAGACGTCTGCACCGACCAAACCGGTCACGCCGAAGTGGTGCAGGTCGAATTCGATCCGGAAAAAGTGAAATACGAAACGCTTGTCAGCGTATTTTGGCATCTGCACGATCCCACACAAGTAAACCGCCAGGGGCCGGACTTCGGCAAGCAATACCGCTCTGCAATTTTCACACATTCACTGGAGCAGGAAGCCATCGCGAGAAAATCCAAGGCCGATCTTGAAGCCAGCAAAAAATTTCAGCGTCCTATCGCGACAGAAATCACTCCCGCCGGCAAATTCTATCCCGCCGAGGAGTATCACCAGCGCTACCTGGAAAAGCGCGGCATGGCCAGTTGCCACATCTAATTGCAGATCGTTGCAGAAAGTTGTTCGGCACGCAGCAGCAAATTCGTTCGCTTCGCTAAAGCTCGGCCCGCTCCGTTTGGCCCTGCGATAAAATAAATTATGCTAAACTTTTATCACGGTGCGCCCGTAGCTGGGTTGGATAGAGCGTCTGGCTACGAACTAACTGGGCCAAAACTGTAAGCCTTTTCTCTGGTGTCGCTTACGGGCAAACTTTAGTTCTTACCAGCCTTCTGAATCGTACCGAAGATGTACCGAAAAAAAGGTCCGACTCAGCGCGAATGAGTTCAAACCTGCGCACATGTCTGCGGGCTCGTGCAACCAATACAGAAGGCACAGAAAAAAGAATCTGGCTTGCAGGTGACGTCTGCCTAGCTCAGGCTCGTGGCTTTATTCGGTGTTCGGAATGTTTACCGCGCGTAGTTCTCAACTCTTCGGGCTTTACTGCGCAGAAGCTTCCCAAGCTTCGGACGTGGGTTCGATTCCCATCGCCCGCTCCAGATTCTAAAGAGGCCATTGACGAGCCGCCAGATTTTCTCGGCCCGCGAGCGATGTTCACGCGTTTCAATTTGGGAAATTTAGACTGTTCTCTATGGCAATAAAGCGAGGATCGGACCGCAGCGGGTCGAGTTCGGGTTCTACCCTGGCAAACACCAGTCCGTTCGAATGGTCGGCGAATGCTTTATCGAGCCAGTTCATCGCGATGGCGTTTTTTCCCAATCCCAGGTATACGACAGCAATGTAGTAGGGAGAAACGTACTGCGTCCGCGATTGCGTCATGAGTTGCGCCAGCAGTTTCTGTGCTTCGGCCGTGTTTCCCTGCACCGCGTATGCGTGCGCGAGGGCGGAAACCATCAACGGGCTGTTGCGCGAGAGCTCAACCGCTTTTTTCAATTCGGCGAGCGCCAGATTGAATTCGCCTTTTTGTTCATACGCCTGGCCAAGAATCAGGTGCGCCCATTCATAAGTTGGATCCATTTCCAGCGTGTCGCGAAGTTGCGCGATGGAACGGTCATACTGCCGCGCCAGATACAAGCGCCAGCCAAAACTGGAATTGATGCTGATGGAAAGCGGATCGAGATCACGAGCCCTTTTGATCTGCTCGAAGCTGTCGTCAAAACGGCCCATGGCGATGGAATAAAGCGAGTAGCGCTGGTAAGCCGTCGCGTATTTCGGATCCATCTGAATGGCCTGCTTGAAGCCTTCCGAGGCGCCGGCCCAGTCCCAGTCATAATTGAATTTCGCGGTAGCGAGAGAGGTCTCTGCTTCCGCCAGCGAAGGATCGATTTCCAGGGCGCGAATGGCTGCGGCCTTGGCCTTGGGAGCCGCTTCTTCCGCGGGAACTGTTCCATAAATTGTCGCGCCGATGATGCCGTAGCAATCGGCCAGGCCAGCGTAGGCCAAAGCATATTGCGGATCCTTGCGCGTTGCGTCCTCAAAATATCCGATCGCTTTTGTGAAGCCGTCACCAGAGCGCTTGTTCCAGTAGTAGCGTCCCTTTAAGTAGTCTTCGTAAGCTTCGGGGCTGACGGACGGATTTTTGGCCAAGCGTTCTTTGTCTTCTGGAGTGAGGTTGATGCGAATTTCATCCACGATTGCTGAGGAAACTCGATTCTGCAATGCGAGCACGTCGCCGATCTGGCTTTCGTAAGTCTCGGCCCACAGGTGGTGATCGGTGGAAACTTGCACCAGTTCGGCGGTGATTCGAACGCGGTTGCCCGCGCGCAACACTGTGCCTTCGATTACTGCGTCCACGCGCAACTCTCGCGCGATTTCTGAAAGGGGTTTGTGCGTGCCCTTGTAGGCCATGGCGGTTGAGCGCGAGATGACTCTGAGTGAGCGAATCTTGGCCAGATTTGCCGTCAAATCGTCGGTCATTCCGTCGGCGAAATAGTCCTGCTCCTTGTCGCCGGTCAAATTCTCAAGAGGAAGCACAACGAGAGACATGTTATGCGCGGGATTCAGCTTGCCGGATTCCATTCCTCGTACGTAATGGACGGCGACTCCCGAAAGGACCGCAAATGCCAAGATCGCCGCGGACAGCAAGGCAATTCGCGGCAACGTCAGTCGCCGCTTTGCATTTGCACCAGCCGCGAGTTCGCCAGAGGCAGCCGCCGTCGCCGCCACTGGAGAGACGATGGCTGCCGTGGACGAATCGTCGCGTGGCTCGGTTGGGTGTGACCCGGCCGCTGAACTCGCAGCGGCGGGGTGTATCTCTTCGATCGGTGCAATGAATCGGTAGCCGCGGCGCGGCAGCGTCTCGATGAAACGCGGACGATCCGAGGAATCGCCGAGCACTTCGCGCAGCCGCATCACTGCGTTGTTTAGTCCATGATCGAAATCGACAAAAGTGTCGCCCGGCCAAAGACGCTCGCGCAACTCATCGCGGGTGACGATCTCGCCCGGTTTCTCCAGAAGTATGGTCAAAATTTGAAACGGTTGTTCGGAGAGCTTCAGGCGCAGCCCATGCTTGCGAATCTCGAACGCCTTGAGGTCAATCTCGAAGACGCCGCAGCGGGTTATTTTCGAAGGATGGACTGGTCTGTCCATGTTTTAAACTCAGGATGCGACGAAGTATAGCGCTGCAATACCCGCGGGTCAAAAAGTTCTTGTGAGTTCACCGGCTAAACCGCTTATTTTCATAGATAAAGCCTGAGATGCAGAAATGTTTTCGATTGGACGTATCAAGTATTGCATTGCTTTATAGTCTTGAGCAAAGTGGCGCCACGTTGATCATGCGGAAGTCTCCGCGCTCATTTTAATCTTTGCCCGCGGAGACTCAGCAACAGGGGACCCGGCAATTTTCGCCCATAGGCGAGCCGGGAAGGGGGAAGTGATGAACGTTTCTCGCCATTCTAAGTTAGCGCTAAAGCTATTGGCCATGGTTGCGTTGCTGTTGCCGCAAATTGCAACTTTTTCTTCGGCGGCCCGCGGTCAGGTCACTGGCGCCACGCTGTCGGGACTCGTTACCGATGAGCAAGGCTCTCCAGTGCCGGATGCCAACGTCAAAATCAAGAATTTAGGCACCGCAGTTATTCGCGAAGTTGAGACTAACTCCGACGGCCTGTACTCGGCGCCGAATTTGATTCCTGGCAGCTACGACGTGACGGTATCTGCCAAAGGATTTCAGACCGCTGTGCAGCGTGCAGTTACGTTGACCGTCGGAGCGCAACAGGCGTTGAACGTGAGTTTGAAGATCGGTTCGATCAACCAGACAATCGAGGTCAATGCCGCACCGCCCGACGTGCAGACTACTACGTCTACGGTCAGCGCCACGGTGGATTCGACCACCATGCGCGAACTGCCCCTGAACGGACGCGACTGGACGTCGCTGGCAACACTTGAGCCTGGAGTTTCCAGCATTCCCAACCAGGTCGGCACCGGGTTCAGCGCCAACAAGGGCAACCGCGGATTTGGGAATCAGTTAAGCAACGGAGGGCACCGCGCCAACGAAAATACGTACCGTGTAAACGGCATCAGTATCAATGATTATTCGAATGGTTCTCCGGGCGGCGCATCCGGGTTGAATCTGGGAGTTGACGGTATTCAGGAATTTTCTGTGTTGACCAGCAACTACACGGCGGAGTACGGCCGCACCTCCGGCGCGGTGATCAATGCCATCACCAAAAGCAGCGTGAATGAGCTCCACGGAACCGCTTTTATCTTTGACCGCGACAAAATTTTTGACGCGAAGAACTATTTTGATCCTGCCGGGCCCATTCCCTCTTTTCGGCGCGTGCAATTCGGCGCGTCCGGTGGCACTGCAATCGTGAAGGACAAGACGTTCGTTTACGGAACTTACGAAGGCGTTCGCCAGAATAAGCCAGGTTCCCAAGCCATTCACGTACCAACCGATGCGGAGCGCGCGCTGGCTGTTCCCTCAGTCGCGCCGTATTTGAAGCTTTGGCCCGAGGCGCCGGCCGGCACGCCGGTTGACGGCAACGGAATCACCCAGACCTTTGACGTGGCGCTGCCCACGATTTCAAACGAAAATTACGCCACCGGCCGCGTGGATCAGAAGTTTTCAGAAAAGGATTCCCTCGCCACCAGCTATTTCTTCGATTCTGGCCCGCAATCGCAGCCTGACCCGCTGAAGAACGCCATCCATCAGGTTTTCTCGCGCCGGCAAATGGCCAGCGTGGAGGAGACTCACATTTTCAGTCCGGCGTTGGCTAATACTCTTCGCGTCGGCCTCAGCCGCGTTCGTGGCGACATCAACGATCCGGTCTCGGGCGATGCCGTTGCAACTGACACGACTCTTGCAATTGCTCCCGGAGCTATCGGACCGCCGCAAATTGGCGTGCCGGGCGTTCTGACGACGGCAATCGGCTTGGGCGGCCTGAATCGCTTCCTGCATCGCTGGACTTCGGCGCAGGCTTATGACGATGCATTTCTGACGCGCGGTACTCATTCGATCAAATTCGGTTTCGCTTTCGAGCGAATGCTTTACAACATCACCGAGAAACTAAGCCCGAATGGCCGTCTAAACAACTATCCGACCCTTTCGGACTTGCTCAACAACACGCCCATCCGCCTAAACGCGCTTGCTCCCGGCGGATCCAATGAAGTTGCCATCCGCGAAAGTCTGTTTGCCGGATACGTGCAGGACGACTGGCGCTTTCGCCCGAACCTGACATTCAACATCGGCCTACGCTACGAATTCACCACCCTGCCAAAAGATGCTAATAACCGCATTCAGGAAATTACTACGATTGTGAATTGCGCAACACCTGGAGTCGCGCCCAGCCTTACAAGTCCCTGCGGTCCACAGCACGTGGACAGCTTCATTCACAACAATCCCACTGCCAAGAACTTCGAACCACGCATCGGCTTTTCCTGGGATCCTTTTAAGAATGGAAAGACTGCCGTTCGAGGGGGCTTCGGGATTTTCGATGTTCTGCCGTTGCCATATGAGTTCGGCTTGAATACGGCCGCTACTGCGCCTTTCCAGATTATCGGCGCCGACCCGAACGCGGTGCTTGGCGGCGGAATCGATCCCAACATCAGCTTCAATCCGAACAACATTCGAAATCGGTATGTTGATCAAAATCCTAAGCGCGCCGACGTGCTGAACTGGAACGTGAATATTCAACGGCAGCTCGGCACCAGTTGGACGTTGATCGCTGGCTATGTCGGCTCTCGTTCCGTTCATCTTTCCGTTGCCGCGGACGACATCAACTTGGTTCCGCCGGTGCAGACGTCTGCAGGACTTCTCATTCCTTCGAATACTTACCAGCTCGATCCAAACTGGGGCGGAGCCAATGGCGGGATTACGCCGGGATCTCCTGGCGGGGCCGGAATTCGTCCGGTGTTGTTTGACGGCGAATCGACGTATAACGGCTTCCAGGCGCAATTGAAGCGCGACATGAGTCACGGTTTACAGGGTCAGTTGTCGTACACGCTTGGGAACTGCAAAGACACCAGCTCCGCTCCGGTGACGGGAGATACCTATGTAAATTCAATCGCAGTGCCGCTGCTGCTGAGCAAGTCGTACAGAATCGGCGCTTGTGATTTTGACGTCCGGCACACTCTCGTCGGCACTGTAATCTGGGATGTACCGGGACCAAAAACAGGATTCGCATCATACGTTGCAGGGGGGTGGCAGGTTGGCACTATCGTTACCGCGACAAGCGGTTCTCCGTTCACCGTGACAGTCGGTGGAGGAGGCGATCCTCTCAACACCGGGTTCAACGGCGACTTCTCCATGGACTACGCGCAGCTGGTTTCCGGCTGCAATGCGACGCCCGGGGTTAAGACCGATCCTGTTTCCGGCAAATTGCTGGCGTTTGATCCGAATTGTTTCACCACAGCACCCGCAGTAGCGGGTGGAGTTCTAGTCGGCAACTCCGGCCGCAATCGGTTTTACGGACCGGGGTTAACCACCGTCGACTTCTCCACGTTTAAGAATTTCAGCTTCAAGGAACGGTACAAAGTTCAGTTTCGCGCGGAGTTCTTCAACATTATGAATCATGCGAATTTCGCCGCCCCGAATTTTCTAAACGACGCCAACAATTCCATCGGCAGTTCTAACGCCGGCGAAATCGGTTCCACATCCACTTCTTCGCGCCAGATTCAGTTTGGGCTTAAGCTTTCCTGGTAACCAAAGGGTTGCGGCAGAGAGAGGCTGGAGAAACTCAGCCTCTCTTCACCGCGTCATCCGCATCTCCGCATGTTCTGGACCGCGCCGCTCTGAGGTTGTCGCGTTCACGCATCGATAACAAGAAAGAGTTTCGGTACAACAGGCCTAAATGAGTTCCTCGTCTGAGCACAAATCGAAAATCTGGGCGGTGATTCGGGTCTCGAGCGGAAATTTTCTCGAGATGTACGACTTCATGGTCTTTGGCTACTACGCCGCGGCCATCGGTCGCGCGTTTTTCCCCAGCGGAAACGCATTTGCCTCGCTGATGCTTTCGCTGATGACTTTCGGCGCTGGATTCCTGATGCGACCGGTAGGCGCTTTGGTGCTCGGCGCGTACACCGACAAGCATGGCCGCCGCGCTGGATTGCTGCTTACTCTCAGCTTGATGTCGGTTGGAATTTTTTCCATCGCGTGTATGCCCGGGTACGCCACGATTGGTTTGCTGGCTCCTTTGCTGGTCCTGTGTGGACGACTGCTACAAGGATTTTCAGCCGGGATGGAACTGGGCGGCGTGTCGGTCTATTTATCTGAAATCGCCACGCACGGCCATAAAGGTTTTTATGTGAGTTGGCAATCCGGCAGCCAGCAAATCGCGGTGATGTTTGCGGCAAGCATTGGCGTAGTTCTGAATTCCGCTCTTCCGCCGGAAAAAATGCAGCAATGGGGATGGCGCGTGCCCCTACTTCTTGGCTGCGCCATCGTTCCTTTATTATTTAGACTTAGACAATCGCTAACGGAAACGGACGAGTTTGTGGCTCGCAAACGTCATCCGGGCACTTCGGAAATCCTGCGTTCGCTCGGGCATAATTGGCGCATCGTGTTGGTCGGCACTTTTATGGTCACCATGACCACCGTTTCGTTCTATATGATTACCGCGTACACGCCGACGTTTGGAAATTCCGTACTGCACTTGGCGAGCATGGACAGTCTCATCGTCACGCTTTGCGTGGGCGCCTCTAACCTTTTCTGGCTGCCCATCATGGGCGCACTGTCCGACCGCATCGGCCGTCGTCCCCTGTTATTCGCCTGCACGATCATCATGTTGATTACCGCGTATCCCGCGATGCTGTGGCTGGTTCGCGAACCATCTTTTGCCAGGTTGTTGACGGTCGAACTCTGGCTTTCGTTCCTCTATGGCAGCTACAACGGCGCGATGGTGGTTTTTCTGACCGAGATCATGCCCGTTGATGTACGAACATCAGGCTTCGCGCTTGCCTACAGCATGGCCACAGCAATTTTTGGCGGCTTCACGCCTGCGCTGAGTACATATTTGATTCACATCACGGGCAACCGTGCGGTTCCCGGCGTGTGGTTGTCTTTCGCCGCTGCCTGCGGTTTGGCGGCAACGTTCTTCGCCAAGCCCGTCACGGCGGAGCTACCTGTCGCACAACCCATAGCAGTTGAGCATCGAAGCCCAGTCTCTTAAGCCATCTGGGCTTAGGAAAGAGGTCGCGAGGAGAAGGCTTCTGCGAGGTTGGCTAGCACTGTTGACGCTTTTCCTTGCGCCCCTCATTGGAATCGACGCGCAGGACAAAGAATCTTTGCGCCTGGTGCAGACGATTCCTATACCCAACGTCAAAAGGACGCATCGATCACATGGATGTTAAATGTCCGGGCAGACCTTATTCGTTTTCGTTCCCGCGTTGAGCAGAGTGCAAGTTGTGAATACGAAAAAACACCAGGTGATATTCACCTGGCCAGTCTAGCCAACGGAATGGCGACGGGGCTTCGACGAAAAAACGCACAGGCTGTTTATTGGGACACGAACGCCCCCACAAATGATTGCCATGAATTCTCGCACCGGGAAAGAGGTGGCCAATCTCCCGACTGTTGAAGGCATGGATGGAATGTCTTTCGATGCGCGCATAAGCAAGTTTACGTTTCCGGTGGGCCGCGACAACAACGTTGGGTATGTTTTCACTTACCAGCAGAAAGATGCAGATCATTACGAAACGATAGGGAAGATATTGCCTCCTGCTAGGCCCTGCATATAGATGCTTGACCTAAAGTTGACTTTAAGTTCTAGCATTTTGCAATGGGGCGTGCCAGGTCTCACGGGAGGAAAATCATGACAGTGCAGCGGGAACGAAACGGAAGAAAGCGTAAGCAGCGTGTAGCGGTTGCGGCACTTGCGGCGTTGCTTTCGAGTGGCGCGCTGTTGCAAGCGTCACCGCAGGAAACGATGACCAAAGAAAAGGAGAAGCAGGTGCTGACGACGCAAAACAAATTCTACTGCAACATCAAAGCTCTGAATCCAGTGGAGCGCCAGCACCACAAGCAATTGACTGACAAGCTGATCGCGGCGCGGAGGGAGACCGTGGAAACAGAAAAGGGTTACGAATTCCAGTACAGTCCCTCGAATGTCTCGCTCGGTGAGCTGGCCGACTGGGTGGTGGCTGAAGGCAAGTGCTGTCGCTTTTTTGATTTTCATATTGACCTCGAGCGTGAGGGCAACTTGCTCTGTCTTCGGCTGACGGGCGAGGAAGGGATCAAACCGTTCATCCGATCAGAGTTTCAGGTACCGGCGAAATAACCGAGACGACAGCGCGATGTGCCCGGCGGAACAAAGACGTGCAATCTGTTTAACGGCGGACGGCGGACCGCAAATTCCCGAGTGCGGGGGGAAAGGGGCCCTTGCTACACAGCGCGAGCTTCCTTCCACTTCAATGACGGCAGCTCCAGGTTGCCGGCTTGTTTCGGATACACCTCGGCATAGGTTGCTGCTTTCAGTTTGCCCTGTTCAATTGTGTCGACGGATTCCGAAGGCGCTATCTAGTTTTTGGCGTTGACGTTGTAAACAGATGCCTGTACTCCCTGCGCATTTTGTTCCGAGAAGAGCCGCAGATGTTCGGAACCGACTTTGACTTCTGCACAAACGCCTTCATCTAACATGGAAGACTCCGAATCAGACAGATGAGTTCTGCGATGGTCGCAGGCGGTGCCCACCCCGTCCAGGTTCTTTTCTCCACCTGTGCTCACAATGGATCACGGATGCTTTGTTAAGTATTCTCGAATTAATAAGATGACTTTCCGAAGTGCATCCTTCAGATCCCCAAAATACACAGACACTCGAGGTTGAAACCGAATGGGAAACTGCGGTAAGCTGTTGATAGTAAACAGTGTACAGTGCGCCCGTAGCTCAGTTGGATAGAGCGTCTGGCTACGAACCAGAAGGTCGGGAGTTCGAGTCCCCCCGGGCGCACCATCTCCTTCATCTTCATTTAGTTACGGCCCCCTCGCAATTTGAGAGAGTTCCACTGTCACGGTAATGTCACAGATCATGGCTGGAATTGGGGTGTGCACATCAGGACCAAAAAGCCTGGATTCGGCGGCCACGAACGGCCACGAACCGACCGACTTGCGTTGATATATATCTTGGGTATATACTACATTTGGAGGGTTTTGCAATGGCCAAAACCGGGATCGCTAAACTATTCCGCAATGGACGCAGTCAAGCTGTTCGGTTGCCGCAGGAGTTTCGCTTCGAAGGTGATCGGGTACGTATTCGGCGTATTGATCAAGGTGTTCTGCTAGAGTCACTCATTCCCAACGCAGCTGAATGGTTTGATGAACTGGATCGGTTTAATCCGGAACCGTTCATGGTCAAACGTCGCAATCAACCCGTCACCCCACGCCGCGAGATCTTTGAGTGAACTATTTACTCGATACAAATGCTTGCATCGCACTCATCAATGGGAAGCCACCCGCTGTCCGTGGCAAATTTCAAAAGGCCACAGACGCAGGAGCCCAGGTTTTCGTGTCTTCCATCACCTTGTTTGAACTTTGGTACGGCGTTGCAAAGAGTTCGCGTCGAGAATTCAACAAGAAGCGCCTGGAGGTATTCCTTGCAGGCCCCGTTCATCCGCTTCCTTTCGAGGATGTGGACGCCGAACTCGCCGGCGCAATTCGAGCTGATCTCGAGAGCATTGGAAAGCCGATAGGTGCTTATGACCTTCTGATTGCCGGACAGGCGATGCGTAACAAGCTCACGCTGATTACCGCAAATCTCTCAGAGTTTGCCCGAGTCAAAGCGTTGGCCTGGGCTGACTGGGGAAAGCCATGATCGCCATCCCCAGCCGGTCGCAGAAAAAACGCTGGTGGCGAAAGGATGAGAGTCTCGGTTCGGAGGTTTCTCTTAACCCATCGCAACTATGCTTCGCGAATGCCGTTTAGTTACTTTTGCTCGACCCCGGAATCGAGCGCCCAAGTGCCGAAACCTGGAGACATTTTAAGCGCAGTTCCGCTGCTCAAGGAGATGTGCTCAGGAAACAACAGCTACTAGCTGCCGAATCGCTATCGTGCAAACGAAGCGCTCATGGCGTGAAGAGCGAGCATATCGACGGAGCAGTGGTGATCATTAACATGAGGGGCTGCTCTGCCACGCGCGGATTACGGTTCTCGTAGTCCGGGCAGGAATGTGAGGGATTCGCAGATTCGGTACGCGTGGGAATCACCGTGTTCTTCAGCGGGATCAGTCGTCTGACGATCTCCTTGGCGGCCCGAAAATTAGTTGCTCAAACCGCTTAATCGCAAGAATCGGTATTGAATAGTTCGAAGGAGTGCTAATCCGTGACACCTGGCTCCGGCATTCGAATCGGGCGAATCTTCGGGATCTCGATCTGCCTGCACCCCAGCTGGTTCCTTATTTTTGCACTGATTACGCTATCTTTGCGCACGCAGTTCACCGCCCAGCACCCCTCGTGGAGTCCCGCGCAGCACTGGATGCTTGGAGTTATCACGAGCCTCCTGTTCTTTGGTTCTGTATGTTCCACGAATTGAGCCACAGCCTGGTGGCCAAGCACTACAAGATTCTTGTGGTTTCGATAACTCTTTTCGTCTTCGGCGGCCTGGCACGGATCGGTCGCGAACCATCCAGCGCCAGGCAGGAATTCAACATTGCGATTGCGGGGCCTATTTCGAGTTTTTTCTATCGGTCGTGTTTTATTTCGGCGGCCGTTATTCCGGCAACCTCGAAATGGTCGGAGCCACTTTCCGTTGGCTCGCTCAAATTAATTTCATGCTTGCGGTTTTCAACTTCGCCCCAGGATTTCCGCTCGACGGGGGAACAGTCTTGCGGTCGATTGCCTGGAGAATTACAGGCAATTTTCGAAGGCCGCGCGCATTGCTTCGCAGACCGGCCAGCTTTTTGGGCTATGTCATGATCTTCGCCGGTATTTGGATAGCACTCCAGGGCAATTGGTTCGGCGGGCTTTGGTGGGTTTTCATTGGATGGTTTCTGCTGTCGGCAGCGCAAGAGAGCTACGCGCAAGTGGCGATCCGCAACACGCTCGAAGGCGTCTGCGCTGCCGACATCATGAGCCGAGATGTACCGACGATGCCGCGGGATTTCTCCCTTGAAAACTACGTGCACGAGGTGCTGCGGACGGGTCGGCGCTGCCACATCGTGACCGGCAACGGCGCCCCGGTTGGACTAGTGACATTTCATGCAGCCCAGGGGATTCCGCGCGACGAATGGCCGAACACATCGATTCCGGGCGGCCATGCGCCCGATGGACAAATCAAACGGGCTTCTCGTTCCGAGCCTGTTCTCAGCGTTCTGGAACGCATGCAGGCAGAAGATATCAATCAGATGCCCGTTCTTGAAGACGGCCGCGTTGTCGGGATGATAGCGCGCGACGCCATCCTGCGCGTCCTCCAGGCGCGTCTCCAGATAGGTCACCTCGCCGAACAGTGAGCAGCTCCCGAGGCCAGACATCCGGTCTCAAGGTGGTGTCGCGAGCTATATTGACAAATGAAAACGAATTACTTTTCTTCGGAATTTGGCCTAGCGCAAGCGCGGTTGAATGAAGTGCGGCTCCTGCTGGAGAATCTCGCACTACGTCAACAACTCGCCGTACGGAAGCGTCGGCATCCGCGGCCAAGATTAGACCTGCTCGACAAGCTCTTCTGGGTCGCCGTTCGTCGATTCTGGTCCGGATGGCAACAATCCCTCATTGTGGCCACGCCCGAAACGGTGGTGCGTTGGCACAGGGCCGGATTCCGTTTGTACTGGAAGCTGATCTCCAAGGTCAGGAGGCCGGTCGGGAGACGGCAGACGTCGAAGGAGATTCAGGAATTGATCTTCCGAATGGTCGTTGAGAACTCCACGTGGGGAGCGCCACGCATCCATGGCGAGCTTCTCATGCTCGGCTTTGATGTCTCTCTGAGCGAACGATCTCTCGTTGGATGAAACGGGCGCCTAGAGATCCGGAGCCGGCCAGGCGCTGGCTTACC
>Ga0185299_10005021_pt1 | contig 15351 bp, 11 predicted proteins | sample PaiPotPPA55metaG_FD_128002 | JGI IMG/M metagenome (GOLD analysis project Ga0185299, IMG submission 128002) | Iron sulfur acid spring bacterial and archeal communities from Banff, Canada, to study Microbial Dark Matter (Phase II) - Paint Pots PPA... ...
TTCGCCCTTGCGCTATTGAGTCTCGTTTTCTTCGTCGCAATCCAGAGCATCACAACCAGTCTCCAGCGCATCTACCTGAACGCATGGATCGCCAGGGAGCGCGAGGCCGCGCTCGCCGGCCAATTCGACACCGCCCTTAACAACATGCCGCACGGCCTGTGCATGTTCACCGCCGACGGCTGTCTTGCGGTGATGAATCATCGGTTCAGCTCGATGATGAATCTGCCGGACGATCTCATGCATAGCGGCGCGAGCGCGTCCGACATCGTCGCCGCCTGCGTTGGCGCCGGATCGATCTCGACGGCAAGCGGAAAGATCATCCTCTCCGAAATCGAGAATTCGCAGGCCAGGGATATCATCACGACCGATCCTGACGATGTCAGAGGCCGCTCCCTGTCATGGAAGTTCCAGCCGATGGCCGGCGGCGGCGCCGTCGTGCTGCTCGAAGACATCACCGAACGGCGCAATGCGGAAGCCAGAATTACGCATTTGGCGCGTTTTGACGAACTGACCGCGCTTCCCAACCGGGTCAATTTCCGCGACGAGATCGAGCATCTGCTCGCGGTGTCGCATGATGCCGATCAACTCTCGGCGTTGCTGTTTGTCGACCTCGATCAGTTCAAACAGGTCAACGATACCCTGGGTCATCCCTGTGGTGACCAGCTATTGTGTGCCGTCGCCGATCGGTTGCGTGCAATGCTGCGCCCGGAGGATTTCGTGGCGCGGTTCGGCGGCGACGAATTCGTGGTGTTTCAGCAGAACATCAAATCGCCCGAGGAGTCGGCCGCTCTGGCCCGCCGTATCGTCGATCACCTGAGCGAGCGTTACAAGATCGACAATCACCAGGTCGAGATCGGCGCCAGCGTCGGGATCGCGATGACGTCGCCGGCGGTCATCAGCGCCGACACGCTTTTGAAGAATGCAGACATGGCGCTCTATCGTGCCAAGGCGGACGGCCGCGGCACCTTCTGCTTCTTCCGCGACGAGATGGCGCAAACCGTCGAGGCGCGCCGCATTCTGGAGCTCGACCTGCGCAAGGCGCTGGCGAACGAGGAATTCGAGCTGTTCTACCAGCCGCTCGTCAATCTCCAATCGGGGCGGATATCGACCTGCGAAGCGCTGTTGCGATGGAATCATCCGGTTCGGGGCACGGTTTCGCCGATCGATATCATTCCGGTCGCCGAGGATATGGGGTTGATCGTCGACCTCGGCCGCTGGATCCTGCGCAAGGCGTGCATGGAGTGCATGCAATGGCCGGAAGCCGTCAGCATCGCGGTCAATTTTTCGCCGCAGCAGTTCCATCAGCGCGACGTGTTGAGCGAGATCCGATACGCCCTGGAAGTTTCCGGTCTGTCTGCCAATCGCCTCGAAATCGAGATCACCGAATCCTCGCTGTTGCGCAATACGCAGCTGACCCATGATGTCCTGTCGCAATTGCGCGCGCTTGGCGTGCGAATATCGCTGGACGACTTTGGCACCGGCTATTCGAGCCTCAGCTATCTGCATAATTTCCCGCTGCAGAAAGTGAAGATCGATCGCTCGTTCCTGGAAGGAATCGATACCGATCGTCCGCTGACGCTGTTGCGCGGCGTGGCGCGGCTCAGTGCGGATCTCGGCATGTCGGTCGTGGTCGAGGGCATCGAGACCAACGAGCAACTGGAACTGATCAATGCCGAAGGTACGGTCACCGAGGCGCAGGGCTATTTGTTCAGCCGGCCAGTACCGGCGGTCAGGATTCGCCAGCTGTTGAATGCGTCCCACGGCCGCCGGCCGGATGACATGTATCTTGCGGGTTCCTCGCGATCCATCGCCTGACTTTACTCGATTAATCCCGCCGCTGGTCCCGCCGCGTCTTGCTCTCGGCTCCTCCGGGTTTTTGCGGGTCCCAAAGGTTAACCCTAACGTCTCGAACCCTTTGCACTTGCGGTAAGGAACAATTAACCTTCTAGTTGTCGGCAGCGTTGGTCGCTGCGTAGGAGGCTTAGGTGGGTCCAATTCAAGAAAAAACGAACCGACCACCTGAGCGGAACAGCAAGATCGAACTACTCGATCAAGTCGACTATCGCCTCGCGGAGACAGAGGAAGAAAAGGACGAGATCTATCGTTTGCGCTATCGCGCCTATCTCAATGAGGGAGCGATCGAGCCCAATCGCGACCGCAAAGTTACCGACCCCTTTGATAATCTGCCGAATTCCTGGATTTTCGGCGTCTACTTTGAAGGCGTGCTCTCCAGTTCGCTCCGGATCAGCGTGGGGTCCCCGGAATGGCCCGATACCCCTTCAATGAGTGTCTTTCCCGATATCCTGGAGCCGCAACTTGAGAAGGGAAAGGTCATGATCGACCCGACCCGTTTCGTTGCCGATCCGGAGCGGGCCAGACGCATTCCGGAATTGCCGTACATGACGTTGCGGCTGGCTTACGTGGCCTGCGAATATTTTCACGCAGATCTCGGCCTTGCCTCGGTGCGGGCCGAGCATCAGGCGTTCTATCGCCGCGTCTTCCTGCATACGATTTCGCCACCCCGGGATTATCCAACCCTGACCAAGCCGATTTGCCTTATGGCGATCGAATTCCCGAGCATGCGCGACAAGGTTTTTGCCCGCTATCCCCATCTGCGCTCGAGCTATTTCGAGCGGCGCATGCTGTTCGAACGCCACAGTGACCGTCTGTCGCCGGTGGCGAACCTGCCTGAGTTCCCGTTCGAGCGGGCGTTGGTCGTCCCCCGATCCTAAGGAAACAGGCGGCGGATGATGTCATCCCCGAGGGGGAGGTAGCCAGCCGCGCTGCGAGGGTGAAGTTTTTGGGAAACACTTCCCCGCCGATCGGCTTGAAAGCGCGCTAAAATCGCCCTTTCGCACTTGCCTTCACCCTCGTGCCACATTTACAACTCATTAACTATCGCGGTTGCTTTTCGCCGCTTGCCGGCATTTGATCGGGTTTGGCAACACCCCATCAAGGTTGACGGAACGTTCGCTTAACCATCGCCCTGTAGACCGGATAACAGTCGAAAACGTGAGCGCGGAGGCTCCGGAATGAAACATCAGATGCGTATCCTCCAGGGATTGAAGCTGGCCGCGGTGCTCGCGGTAGCGCTGGCGATGGGCGCTTGTGCGAAGAACCCGCTCGCCGATGGCGCGATGGCAAGTGCCGCCACGCCGGGCAGCCAGCAGGATTTCGTGGTCAATGTCGGCGACCGCGTATTCTTCGAGAGCGATCAGACCGACTTGTCGCCGCAGGCGATCACGACCCTGGAAAAGCAGGCGCAGTGGCTGCAGAGCTACAACCGCTATTCCTTCACCATTGAAGGCCATGCCGACGAACGCGGCACCCGCGAATACAACATTGCGCTCGGTGCACGGCGCGCCCAATCGGTGCGCACCTTCCTCGCTTCGCGCGGCATCGATCCCTCAAGGATGCGGACGATTTCTTACGGCAAGGAGCGCCCGGTCGCGGTTTGCAACGATATCTCATGCTGGTCGCAGAACCGCCGAGCGGTCACGGTGTTGAACGCCAGCTCCTGAGCCGTTCATTTTCGACGGAGCTTCTCGCCGGCGCCCCTCGGGCGCCGGCTTTGTTTTGGGGCTTTGCGCGAGGTCTCTGGCCTGAAGTTCCGGGCCCGCTCTGCGTGTTTGTCTCAGTCACATTTTTGGCGTACTCCCTCTCTCAAGGTGATCCGTTTTCGATCTCACGTCGATCTCGTCCGTCAGGCCACAATGTCATCCAGGTTTCATAAAGTTACGCGCGCCGTAGCGTTGTCCGCGATGCTGGCGCTGTGTTCGCAGGCCTTCGCGCAATCCGATGATGTCGATCCGGAGGTCCGGATTCAGCAGCTTGAAAACCAGCTGCGGCAGCTCACCGGGCAGAACGAGGAGCTGCAATACCATAACCGGCAGCTCGAGGAGCGCCTGAGGCTGCTTCAGGGGGGCGCGCAGGCGGCTCCCGGCGGCCAGCCTCCCGCCTTACCCAACACTGCCGCAATGCCCCCGGTGCAGCCGAATCCGCCTTACCGGCCGGCCCAGGCCGGCTATGAGTCGCAGATCGCCGCTCCGGCGCCGATCGTCCAGGAACCTGCCGGAGTGCCTCAGGGCGGCCCGCAGCCGCAAGGCCGCCGCCGGGGCGACGCCTTCGATCCCAACCAGAACCCGACCGCTCCCGGCGCGCCGCGCGCGCTCGGCGGCGGTCAGCTGCCGATGCCTGCCGAAGCGCCGATCGGCGCTCCCGGCGGACGAGGCGCCGGGGAGCCGCTCGATCTTGCCAACACCGGCGGGGCCGGCAATCCGGCGGGAGGCCTGCCGCCACCGCCGCCGCGCAACACCAACGGCACCGGGGCGCTTACCACGCTGCCGCCGTCGGCAACTCCGAGGGACGAGTTCGATCTTGGCGTCGGCTATATCCAGCGCAAGGACTATGCGCTGGCCGAAGAGACCATGCGCAACTTCACAAAGAAATACCCGAGCGATCCGATGCTGGCGGATGCGCAATATTGGCTGGGCGAAAGTTTCTTCCAGCGCCAGCTCTACCGTGACGCGGCCGAATCCTTCCTTGCGGTGACCACCAAATTCGATAGATCGGCGAAAGCCCCGGACGCCTTGTTGCGGCTCGGTCAATCGCTGGCGGCCCTGAAGGAAAGGGAGGCCGCCTGCGCGGCGTTCGGCGAAGTGATACGGAAATACCCGCATGCCTCGGGCGGCGTCAAAGCGGCTGTGGACCGTGAACAGAAGCGGGTTAAGTGCTAGGGCATGCTCTCGGGCAGAGCCGCGTCATCGCGCTGCATGACGCGGGGGGTATCACCGGCTCCCTTTAAGACTTCAGGGCGCGATCTCGGGCAAATGAAGATATTTGCCCGCAGGCCCCGCATCCAGCTTTACTGACGGCGTTGTGGTATTGCGCGAGTCCTGAGCAAGCTTCGACATCAGCCGGCGGCATCATGCCTGACGATGACAACTCCCCGATCTCGGCGCAGCATGCGAAACGACTGTTCGCGGACTGGAAGGGCGCCCCCGCGATCATTCTCGCGGTTTCCGGTGGTCCCGATTCGATCGCGTTGATGTGGCTCGCGGCCCGCTGGCGCCGGGCCCTGGTCCGCGGACCGCGTCTCATCGCCGTCACGGTCGATCACGGCTTGCGTGCGGAGGCGGCGGCCGAGGCGCGCGACGTCAAGCGCCTGGCGCGCACGCTCGATCTGCCGCATCGTTCGATGCGCTGGACCGGCGCCAAGCCGAAATCCGGTGTGCCCGCCGCGGCGCGGGCCGCGCGCTACCGCCTGCTCGCCAAGGCTGCGCGGGACCACGGCGCCACGCATATCCTCACCGCCCATACCCGTGACGACCAGGCCGAGACGCTGTTGATGCGCTTGCTCCGCGGCAGCGGCATCGCCGGTCTTGCGGCGATGGCGCCGGTCACCGAGCGGGAGGGCGTACTGCTGGCCCGTCCGTTTCTGAATGTTTCGAAATCGCAGCTCGTCGCGACACTCAGAAAGGCGAAGGTCGGCTTCGCCGACGATCCGACCAATCGTGATACGCATTTTACCCGGCCCCGCATCCGCGCGGTGATGCCCGTTCTCGCCGCGGAGGGCGGCGACGCGCGCAATCTGGCGCGGCTGGCGTCGCGGCTGGCCCGGGCCAATGCGGCGATAGAAATTCTGGTCGACGGCGCCGAGCGCTATCTGGCGCTCAGGGATCGCCCCGCCGCGTCACCTTCAGGGATTGGCGCCAAGACCTTTGCCAAGACCCTTGATGCCAAGACCTTTGATGCCAAATCCTTTGATGCCAGGGTTTTTGCAACGATGCCGGGGGAAATCCGGCTTCGGGTGCTGCTGCGTGCGATCGATCGGTTCGGTCATGAGGGACCGGCGGAACTTGGCAAGGTTGAAGCCCTGCTGTCGGTTTTGGACCGGGCGCTGGCGGAAGCAAGCCATAGGCGCCGGCCGGCGCTGAAACGAACCCTTGCCGGTGCGCTGGTCAGCTTGATCGGCGATCGGATCAGCATCGCGCCGGCACCGCCGCGCCGCCGCCGGGCCGATTGAGGCGGAAAGCATTGTCGTAAATCCGGTTTGCGGTCTTAACCACCCCGGAAAACACCCCTGCCGGCGCCATGATTTGAACGGGAATCGCGCTAAGATAGGCTAAATAGTCCTATGTGGTTCCCTTGGCAGCGACCGCTGCGACACCTAGATTACAACGCAGTCGGCGTTAGGGAGTTCTTTGGGGATTCCTTCGCGCCTGCCAAGGGATATAAGGCCGCGATCCGCGCGACCACGAAGGAAAATCGATGAACGCCAATCTGCGCAATTTCGCCCTCTGGGTCATTATTGTCTTGCTGTTGTTGGCATTGTTCACGCTCTTCCAGAATCCTGGTCAGCGCGCGTCCTCGCAGGACATCTCCTTCTCGCAGCTTCTGACCGAGGTTGACCAGAATCACGTTCGTGACGTCGTGATCCAGGGGCCGGAGATTCACGGCACCTTCACCAACGGTTCGAGCTTCCAGACCTATGCGCCGAATGACCCGACGCTGGTCTCGCGCCTGTATAACGGCAAGGTCTCGATCACGGCGAAGCCGCCCGGTGACAACGTGCCGTGGTTTGTGTCGCTCCTCGTCTCATGGCTGCCGTTCATCGCCCTGATCGGGGTGTGGATCTTCCTGTCGCGGCAGATGCAGGGCGGCGCCGGCAAGGCGATGGGCTTCGGCAAGTCGCGCGCCAAGATGCTGACCGAGGCGCACGGCCGCGTGACGTTTGAGGACGTCGCCGGCGTCGACGAGGCCAAGCAGGATTTGCAGGAGATCGTCGAGTTCCTGCGTGACCCCGGAAAGTATCAGCGGCTCGGCGGACGGATTCCGCGCGGCGTGCTGCTGGTCGGCCCCCCCGGCACCGGCAAGACGCTGATCGCGCGCGCGGTCGCCGGCGAAGCCAACGTTCCCTTCTTCACGATCTCGGGCTCGGATTTCGTCGAAATGTTCGTCGGCGTCGGCGCCTCGCGTGTCAGGGACATGTTCGAACAGGCCAAGAAGAATGCGCCCTGCATCATCTTCATCGACGAAATCGACGCGGTCGGCCGGCATCGCGGCGCCGGCCTCGGCGGCGGCAATGACGAGCGCGAGCAGACGCTGAACCAGCTGCTGGTCGAGATGGACGGCTTCGAGGCCAACGAGGGCGTGATCCTGATCGCGGCGACCAACCGGCCGGATGTGCTCGACCCGGCGCTGCTGCGCCCGGGCCGTTTCGACCGCCAGGTGGTGGTGCCGAATCCGGACGTCGTCGGCCGCGAACAGATCCTCAAGGTTCACGTCCGCAAGGTGCCGCTGGCGCCGGATATCAACCTCAAGACCATCGCCCGCGGCACGCCTGGATTCTCCGGCGCCGACCTGATGAACCTCGTCAACGAGGCCGCCCTGACCGCCGCGCGCCGCAACAAGCGCATGGTGACCCAGGCCGAGTTCGAGGAAGCAAAAGACAAGGTGATGATGGGCGCCGAGCGCAAGTCGCTGGTTATGACCGAGGAAGAGAAGATGCTGACCGCCTATCACGAGGGCGGCCATGCCATCGTCGGCCTCAACGTGATCGCGACCGATCCGATCCACAAGGCGACCATCATTCCGCGCGGCCGTGCGCTGGGCATGGTGATGCAGCTGCCCGAACGCGACAAGCTGTCGATGTCGCTGGAGCAGATGACCTCGCGTCTCGCCATCATGATGGGCGGCCGCGTCGCGGAAGAACTGGTGTTCGGCCGCGAGAAGGTGACTTCCGGGGCCTCGTCCGACATCGAGCAGGCAACCCGGCTGGCGCGGATGATGGTGACCCGCTGGGGTCTGTCCGAAGCGCTCGGCACGGTGTCCTATGGCGAGAACCAGGACGAGGTGTTCCTCGGCATGTCGGTGTCGCGCACCCAGAACGCCTCCGAGGCGACCGTGCAGAAGATCGACACCGAGATCCGGCGGTTTGTGGAAGAAGGCTATAATCAGGCGACCAAGATCCTGACCGAGAAGCGCGCCGACCTTGAGGCCCTGGCCAAAGGCCTGCTTGAATTCGAAACCCTCAGCGGCGACGAGATTCAGGATCTGCTGAAGGGCAAGAAGCCGAACCGCGAGTCGGTGCTGGAGCCGACCACGCCGCGCACCTCGGCGGTGCCGCCGGCCGGCAAGCCGCGTCCGCGCCCCGATCCGGATCCCGGGCTGGAGCCGCAGCCGCAGGCCTGATGCTGCGGCGTCAATGGCTGGTTATTCCGGCAAACCGTTAACGCAAAAGCTCGGCATCCAGCCGGGCTTTTGTATTTTTGTCGACGGCGCGCCGGCGGCGTATGGCGACATCGTCGGCAAGCTGCCGGCCGGGGTGACGGTGGCGGCCAGGCCGAAAGCGCCGCTCGACATGGTGCATGTATTCGCAACGGAAGCGGCAGGGCTCGCCGGCAGGCTGCGCGGCTACCGTGCCGCGATCGCGCCGGATGGCATGATCTGGGTGTCGTGGCCGAAGAAATCTTCCGGGTTGCCGACGGACCTCACGGATATTGTCGTGCGTGACACCGCGTTGCCGCTTGGCCTGGTCGATATCAAGGTCTGCGCGGTCGATGAGATCTGGTCCGGATTGAAATTCGTGATTCCGAAAGACCCGCGGATGGGCGGGCAGCCGGGCAAAGCGGCTCGGCGGATCATGCGATCGAGGTGACCCATCGGTCATTCCGTTGGCGCCGCTCCGCAACGACGGCGTTGGCGCGGGACTTGCTTGAAAACGTCTGCCAGTCTCCGGTGTCAAGCCGCAGGAGCCGCCGATGTCAGGTCACTCGAATGCGTCGCCCGTCATTGCCATCCCGGGGGCGGACCCGCGGCTCTATAACCACGATCTGGCGCCGGTGGCGCCGGCGGGGCGGACCTGGGGCGTCTTCAGCATCTTCGCGATGTGGATGTCGGACGTGCATTCGGTCGGCGGCTACACCTTCGCCGCGAGCCTGTTCTTTATTGGATTGACGGGGTGGGAAGTGCTGCTGGCGATGGTGGCCGGCATCACCGCCGTTTATTTCCTGATGAACCTGATCGGGCGTCCCTCGCTGAAATACGGCACGCCCTTTCCGGTCGTGGCGCGAATGTCGTTCGGCGTGATGGGAGCCAACATCGCCGCGGGTCTGCGCGGCATCGTCGGGATCGTGTGGTACGGCGTGCAGACCTATTTCGCGTCCAAGGCGGTGCAGGCCCTGGTGCTGGCGTTCTATCCCGGCGCGGAAGCGTTCACGCATTCCAGCTTGCTCGGCCTTTCGGCGCTGGGGTGGTTTTCCTTCCTGTTCATGTGGCTGTTTCAGCTTCTGATTTTCCTCAACGGCATGGAGACGATCCGCAAGTTCATCGATTTCTGCGGGCCGGTCGTCTACATCGTGATGTTCGCGCTGGCGATATGGATCCTGGCGCAGACCGGCACTTCGAGCCTGTCGCTGCAGCTCAGCCCGCGCGCCGAAGGCTCGGCGATCGGCCATATGGCGAATGCGGCGATGCTGATCGTCGCCTATTTCGCGGCACTGTTGCTTAATTTCGGCGACTTCTCCCGTTTCGCGCGGGACGAGAGGGCGATGAAGGTCGGCAATTTCCTGGGGCTGCCGGTCAATTTCATCGTCTTCGCCGTCATCACCGTCATCGTCACGGCGGGCACCGTCAAGGTATTCGGGGAGGCGATCATGGACCCCGTCGCCATCGTCGAACGCATCGGCAATCCCTGGGTGGTGGCGCTCGGCTCCATCACCTTCATCGTCGCCACCATGGGCATCAACATCGTCGCCAACTTTGTGTCGCCGGCCTACGACATTTCCAACCTCTATCCGGAAAAGATCGACTTCCGCCTCGGCGGGCTGATCACCTCGATCCTGTCGGTGATGGTGTGCCCGTGGATTTTCGTCTCAAGCCCGCAGGCGATCACGATTTTTGTCAGCATCTTCGGCGCGGCGCTCGGCCCGATGTTCGGAATTATGGTGGCCGACTATTATGGGGTGAAACGCCAGCACATCATCCTCGAAGACCTCTATACGATGTCGCCCGACCGCTCGCTGTATTTCGAGAGCGGCTGGAACCGGATGGCGCTGATCGCGCTCGCAGGTTCCGGCTTGATTTCGATCGGGCTGTCGCTGCTCGGCGCCTACGGGCTCATCACCAATATCGGGGATTGGGGATGGCTGATCGGTGCCTCCCTCGGGGCTCTGCTGTACACCGGGCTGATGCGCCGCCGCGACGAAGCCCCGTCGCTGTCGCGGCCCGGCGGCGCCGTCGCCTGACGGCGCAGTCGTTTAACCGAGCTTGCCGACTTCGGCCTCGACCAGCGACCAGCATTTGGTGCCGAGCTTTTGTTTCCAGATCGCATAGACGTCCGGGAGTCTGGCGCGGAACGCGGCCTGGTTGACCTCGTTGAACACCAGCCCGCGCCTGACGAAATCCTGGCGCAGGGTTGCATTGAGCGCGGCCTGATCCTGGCGCTGCAGGCGGACATATTTGGTGAAATTGCGCTCGATCACCTCCCGGATATCGACTGGCAGCGCGTTCCAGGTGGCGCGGTGCGCCATCGCGTTGAATCCGGACCACATGTGATTGGTCATGCTGACATACTTCACCAGTTCGTAGAGCTTGAATCCCTCCAGGATCGCCAGCGGGTTTTCCTGCGCGTCGACCTTGCCGAATTTCAGCGCGTCGTAGATCTGGTTGGCCGAGGTGGTCACCGGCTCGGCGCCGAATGCGCCGAAGGTGTCGAGCATCATCTGTCCCGGCGGCACGCGGATTTTCATGCCGGAGAAATCCTGCGGCTCGGCGATCGGGCGCGAGATCGAGGCGACCTGCCGCATGCCATTGTCGAAACCCGCCACCGGAAACAGGTGCATGCCTTTGGCGGCCATCTCCTCGCCGATATAGTTTCCAAGCGGGCCGTCGATCGCCTTGTGCGCTTCGGCTGATGACGCGAACGCGAACGGCAATTGCTGGGCTTCGGCCACCGGCACCACGGTGCCGATGATGCCGCCCATCAGGGTGAAGAACTCGATCTCTCCCGCGATCAGCATTTTCAGCGCATCGCGGTCGCCGCCCGGCAGCTTGTTGTTCTCGGCGTACACCGTGGTCTCGACCCGGCCGTTGGTCTCGGTGTGCACCGCCTGCCACATCGTGGTGAGGTTCTTGTGCAGCGGGCCCGAAGCCGCCTGATTGTGGTACTGCGAGAATCTATATTCGGCGGCGAGCGTCGGCTTGACGATCAGGGTCGATCCCACCGCCGCTGCCCCGGTCAATACCGACCGTCGTGTCCAGTTCATGTCGCGGTCTCCTTGTTGTCCCGCCTGGTGTCGGGCGGCGTGCTCTTCGGCCGGAGGACTGTCGTCGATATCAGGCGATTTCGCCACGAAAATCCGGCCGGAGGGGCCTTAAGTCTTAAGATTTCCTCAAGCCGTCCGGCCTATTGCTGGAGCACGCGCATCGCAACGGCGCGAAAGGACCTCGCATGGCCACGCCCGGATTTGCCCCGACGGTTGCCTCGGAGCGCGGCGCGATTCCTCCCGCGCTGTTGATCGTGTGCTTCGCGCTGTGCGTCATCAATTTATCGCTGCTTCAGACCGGCTTCCTGGCGCACTGGTGGATATTCGACGAAAACGGTCTGGGCATCCCGACCGATTTCGTCAACGTCTGGTCTGCCGGCCGCCTCGTGCTCGATGGCCACCCCGCATTGGCCTATGACTGGGACATTCAGAAGCAGGTTCAGATCGGTGTCCTCGGCCAGAGCTATGACGGCAACTTCGCCTGGCATTATCCGCCGCCGTTTCTGTTCGTCGCGGCGGTGCTGGCGCATTTTCCTTATGGCGTGGCCTTTATCGGCTGGGCGGCGATAAGCCTCGTGCCCTATCTCGCCGTCATGCGCGCGATCGTCGGACGCAACTTCGGCCTGTTGCTGGCGTTGGCGTTTCCGGTGGTGTTCACCAATGCGCTGGTCGGGCAGAATGGCTTCCTCACCGCGTCGCTGATCGGCGGCGCGCTGTATCTGATGCCGGCGCGGCCGGTGCTGTCCGGCATCTGTCTCGGGCTGTTGAGTTACAAGCCGCAATACGGATTGCTGTTTCCGATCGCGCTGATCGCCGCCGCGCAGTGGAAGGTGTTTTTTACGGCCGGCGCGGTTGCGATTTTGATGGCATCGCTGTCATGGCTCGCCTTCGGTACCGAAAGCTGGCAGGCGTTCTTTCACTGGATGCCGATGTTCAGCCAGGCATTCCTCACCGAAGGGCGCGCCCCCTGGGGCAAGATGCAAAGCATCTTCGCGCTGGTTCGCTATTTCGGCGGGACCGAGCAACTGGCCTGGGTGTTCCAGTGGATCATGAGTGGCGCGGTGGCGGTGCTGCTGGCGCTGATGTGGCGCAGCCGCTGCGTCAGCTATCCGTTGAAGGCGGCAAGCCTTGCGGCCGGTGCCTTGCTGATCACGCCCTATTTGTTTCTCTATGACCTGACGGTGCTGGCCATTCCAGTGGCGTTCCTGGTCCGCCTCGGATTGGACCAGGGCTTTGCGCGTTATGAATTGCCGGCGCTCGGACTGGCCGCCATACTTCTGATGATCTTCCCGTTCGTGGGCGCGCCAACCGGCTTCGGCGCAACCCTGATCGTGACCACCCTGATCGCGCGCCGCGCGGGGCCGTGGTGGCGACGCGAGCCAGCGCCGTCCCTGGCGGCGGTCGCAGGTTAACGGCCCTCCAAATCATCCCATTTGCGTCTTGTCATCAGGTCTGAATTATTGTTCAGTTCTTGGCAGCGGTTTGGTACAAATCGCCCAAAAAACTGAACAAGCGCATCAACGAGCCCCTTTGGCCCGAGTGCGCGCAGGGGACGAGAAGCGCGCCATGGTCTATCGGCGGACCCATCAAGTCGTAAAACGCCTCGCGGCACGCCGCAGCGCCATCCTGGCGGCGGCGCGGGATGCCGCCGCCGAGGGCGGCATGGCCGCGGTGCAGATCGCGCCGGTCGCGGTCCGCGCCAACGTCGCCGCCGGAACCGTCTACCGCTATTTCCCCTCCAAGGCGGATTTGATTTCCGAATTGATCGCGGACGTCTCGCGTGACGAACTGGCCGCGATCCGCCGGGCCGCGGATGCAGCCCCCGGGCCGTCGTCGGCGCTGGCCGCCGCCGTCACCACGGTCGCGGTGCATGTCCTGTCGCAGCGCAGGCTCGCCTGGGGCATCCTGGCCGAACCGGTCGATGTCGACGTCACGGCGTCGCGGCTCTTGAGCCGCCGCGAGATCGCCGGCGAGATCGCCAGCCGGATCGACGCCGCGGTCCGTGCCGGCCATCTGCCGGCCCAGGACACGGCATTGGCGGCGACCGCACTGCTCGGCGCGTTGCATGAATCGCTGGTCGGGCCGTTGGCGCCGGACAATGCGGACGATCAGGGCAAGTTGCGCGACGCCGTTCAAACCGTGACGCTGCTCGCGCTGCGCGCCGTCGGCGTGATGGACGCCCGCGCCCGCGGGCTCGTGGTGCAAGCGGTGCTGCCGGCGAGGGCGCTGGTCGGCGCGTAGTGGGTGCTCCGCGTGCCCCGGGGGTCGCATGTCGCCCTCGTGAGTTGACATATTCCGCCGCATTGGTCGCTTAAGAGGTCTCAGTTATTCAACCCAATCTGAGGAGCCTCGCATGACGACGACATCCGGATCGGCCAAATGGCAGGGCGGCATCAAGGACGGCAAGGGCGCGATCTCGACCAAGAGCGGCGCGCTGAACGAATATCCCTACGGCTTCGCCAGCCGCTTTGAAGGCAAGCCGGGTTCGAACCCGGAAGAACTGATCGGGGCTGCGCATGCCGCCTGTTTCACCATGGCGCTGTCGCTGATCCTGGGCGAGGCCAAGCTGACCGCCGAGCAGATGGAAACCAGGGCCGATGTCACGCTGGAGAAGCAGGGCGACGGCTTTGCCATCACCTCGGTGCATCTCATGCTGAGCGCGAAAATTCCCGGTGCGGACAAGGCGAAATTCGAGGAACTGGCCGGCATGGCCAAGGCCGGCTGTCCGGTGTCGAAGCTGCTGAACACGAAGATCACGCTGGAGGCGACGCTGCTTTAGCCGAGCGGCGATTGTCAGTGCGGCGGCGATGGCCGCTGCCGCGCAGGCAACGCCCGTAGCGCAAGCCAAAGCGCCGGTCCCGGCGCAGTCATCGGTCGTCCGCGGTGAGCGGGCGGCGCTCCCGCTCACATATTAGCGTCGCCGTCCGGGCCGACGGAGGCGATGCGGAGCATGTTGGTGGTGCCGGGAGCGCGGAGCGGAACGCCGGCCACGATGATGACGCGCTGGCCGGCGCGCGCAAAACCATCACGAAAGGCGATGCTGCCGGCACGGCTGACCATGTCGTCCAGATCCTGGGCGTCTTCGGCGACCACGCAATGCACGCCCCAGACCGCTGACAGCTTGCGCCCGGTGGCGAGATTGGGCGTGATCGCCACCACCGGAGGTTTGGGGCGCTCGCGCGCGACCCGCAAAGCGGTCGATCCCGAACTGGTCCAGCAGATGATCGCGCTCAGGTCCAGCGTTTCGGCGATCTGCCGCGCGGCGTCGGCGATCGCGTCCCCGACGGTTGGCTCAGGTTCGGCGCGCTGCGCAGTGAGCACGCCGCGATAGGTCGGGTCGCGCTCCACCTCCTCGCCGATGCGGTTCATGGTCGAGACCGCCTCAACCGGAAATTTGCCCGCGGCGGATTCGGCCGACAGCATGATGGCGTCGGCACCCTCATAAACCGCGGTGGCGACGTCCGAGACCTCGGCGCGCGTCGGCACCGGCGACTGGATCATCGATTCCAGCATCTGGGTCGCAACCACCACCGGCTTGCCGGCGCGCCGCGCCAGCCGTGTCATCTGTTTCTGGAGGCTCGGCACCCGTTCCAGCGGCAGTTCGACGCCGAGATCGCCGCGCGCCACCATCAAGGCGTCGGAGGCTTCAAGGATTTCGGGGAGCCGGTCGATCGCCTGCGGCTTTTCGATCTTGGACATCACGGCGGCGCGGCCGCGGATCAGTTTCTTGGCCTCGACGACATCCTCGGCGCGCTGCACGAACGACAGCGCGATCCAGTCGACCCCGGTCACCAGCGCGGCTTCAAGATCGGCGCGGTCCTTCGGCGTCATCGCCGATACCGGCAGGTCGGTGTCGGGCAGGCTGACGCCCTTGCGATCCGACATCCGGCCGCCGATCACGACCCGGGTGACGGCGCGCTCGGGAGAAGTCTCTTCCGCGATCAGGCGCACCTTGCCATCGTCGAGCAGCAGCGCGTGGCCGGGCCGCAGCGCTGCGAGAATTTCCGGATGCGGCAGCTGGACGCGGCTATTGTCGCCCGGTGTCTTGTCGGAATCCAGCACGAAGCTCTGGCCGTTATTGAGC
>Ga0185299_10005022_pt1 | contig 15348 bp, 14 predicted proteins | sample PaiPotPPA55metaG_FD_128002 | JGI IMG/M metagenome (GOLD analysis project Ga0185299, IMG submission 128002) | Iron sulfur acid spring bacterial and archeal communities from Banff, Canada, to study Microbial Dark Matter (Phase II) - Paint Pots PPA... ...
GGGCCGCCAGCGTATCTCCATCTACCGCCTCCGGACCCTTCGCCTGCGTACTGTCAATATCCACATAGGTTTCGCCAAGTATCCCCGCGGTGCTCAATATCGTCACCGAGTCTTTGCGCAGATTGAAAGAATACTTGGTATTGACCTTCATCGTGAGTTCGACCGGCGTCATCTGCTTGCCGTTCACGATCCGGACGCTCGTCACGTTCCCGATATCCACACCCGCCAAACGCACCGGCGCGCCCTCGCGCAGGCCACCGGCATGACCGACGTACGATCGCAGTGTGATCTTGTGGGTGAACCATCCGCCAGTGCCGCTCATTAAGAAAATTAGGACGGCCAGTGTGACGCTGGCGAACAGGACGGTGAGTCCTACGCGTAGTTGCGACCATTTCAGCTGCTTCTGGCTAGGCAAGGTGGTCAGTTAACGACAGAACATCATAGCAAACGCCGTCAAATTTTAATGGGGGCGAGTTATTGATTGGTTATTGAGACCGATAATGGGGCGGAAATTGCGCCAAAACAAAGGCTCCCAGCCTTGGCGCCCGGTGCGAAGAGTGGGAGCCCCTTGATGCGAACATTGCCGGTCGAGATCGCCGGTTCAGATCGCCGATTTAGTGATGCTGCTCGGGGGGATTGCGCTTCTGCTCAGGTTTTGCCTGCCCCCGATTCGCGTTCACCATCCGCTCCTGCCCTGCCCTCTGCTGGTTCTGGGCCGGTCTTTCCTGCCGGTTCGGCCGTGGGTTGTCGCGGGATGACATTTGTTGCCGGTTAGGCGGTTGATTGTTTCTTGCATCGAAGCTTCTCGGTTGAGGGTTTCTCGCTTCTTGGTTTCCTACTTTTGCGTCATAGTTCCTGGGATAGTTCCTGGAATCGTTCCCGGGACGAGCCGTTGCGCGGCCACTACCATTGCCGTTACCGCCATTTCTGGCCGTCTCATTGAAGCCGCGATTACCGCCGCGATTGCCCGGCGCCTGCACTCGCGCTTGCTGCGGCGAGATCTTCGGCGCGCGATACGGCTGTCCTGCTGCGCGGGCTGGTTGCACGTGAGGTCCGTTGAACTCACCCGGCCTGGCCGTCGCGGCTATCGGCGGACGTCCGTGATTTTCTGACGCAAGCAGCTGCCGGTTCTGGCGGGCGGCGTGTTCATGTTGAATCTGCGCCGTCAACGCCGCGTTGTGCGGCTCACGACTAAACCTTTCCTCTTGCGGATTGGGCCGCGCTTCGACACCGCCTGGGCCGTTGTAGCTTATATTCCGCGTGTTATTCACGATAACGGTCCGGTTGTACACGTTCGTCACATTGGTCACGTTCACGTTAGTGACCGAGCGGTTGTAGAAGAAGGAGCCGCCTCTCCACTCACCGCCGAAGAAGCCGACGCCGCCGTATCCAAAGCCATAGTTGATGCCGCCGTAGAAGCCCACATGTGGGCCCCAATAACCCGCGTGCCAGCCATAGAAGCCACCCGAGAACGCCCAGTAGCCCGGAGTCCACAACATCCCTACCGGCGCAATCACCCATGTGCCCGGAACCCAGTAATAGCCGTCGTCGTCACTCCACGCCCAATAACCCGGCGTCCAGAAATAGCCCGGACCGGGACAGATGGGCTGTGCATACACCGGCAGCGCCGGCGGACCAACCCGCACCGAGATGCCAATCCCGATTTCCGCATACGATGCCATCGAGAGCGACACCACCGAAACCGTCAACATCAAAATTCCGAGTACCAACCCGCGAACGGAGCGTTTCATTCTCATTAGCCTTTCCTTTAGCCTAGCCTATTTTGGCCCAACGTCTGAAGCCCGGCCTAATTACGTTCCGCCCATATAAACCCTGAACTTTCGAGCATGTTGCGAGGGCGAAGAAACTTATGTTGAATCAGCAAGTTGCTAGGTTGCTCTACAAACGACGTGGGGATAGCTGAGAGCTGACGGCGAAAAGTGAAAGCTGATTATTAATTTTCCAGAATGACGTGGGCCAGGGCTTCCTGCGAAGTGTGCGTTATCGAGAGCGCAATGTTTTTCGTGCCAAGCTTGGCCGCAATGGCCGCCGCCACACCGTGAAATTGAATGGTCGGACGCTGCCCTTTCGGGCGCACCACTTCGATGTCGCGCCACCGGACGCCGCGACTCCATCCCGTACCCAGCGCCTTCATCCCGGCCTCCTTGGCGGCGAAGCGCGCGGCGTAGCTTTCAAAACGGCGGGCTTTTCGTTCGCAGTAACGAATTTCGCCCTCAGTGAAGATGCGGCGAAGAAAGCGGTCGCCGAACCGCTCGATGGTTTCGCGGATGCGAGGAACTTCGGCGATGTCCACCCCAGTGCCGAGAATCATGACGATATTGTTAATTGGTAATTTGTATTTGGCAATTTGGCACTGCTCCTTCTCACGTAGAGTCGTGCTTAGGAGAGCCCTGCTTAGGAGAGCCCTGCTCAGCAGAACCGCGCTAACAAAGGAGCCGCGTTCAAAAAAGATTGTCGCCGCGGTAGATCATCTGCCCATCGATCACCCGTGCTTCGGCAAAGAGCCTGTGTGAGCGTGCCGGGCCTTCAGCGTCAATGTGAAGAACTTCGTGCCCATGAGCCACCAGCCAGTCCGAGACGATCATGCGATGGCAGCGGAAGTACACTCGCTCGGCGCACATGTACACGGTGGGGCAGGCGTTCGCAATTTGGAGAAGTTCGGTCGCGGCCTGCTCGAATTCGGGCGTCAGCGCGTAGTCCGCGTAGTTGCGAAAGCTGGCATTGCGCAGCGCAGTGTGGGGAGAGTCCGTGCGAGTCGCCTTGCGGTATCCGCCAAGAGCTTTCATCCAGATGTAGTGAATGCCTTGCTCGGGCAGTGAACGCTCGAGCGCCTCGCGATTGAAGTGCGGCAGGCGCCGTGACATCGGGAAGGCGCGGATATCCACCAGTGTCTCGATACCGTGCGTCTTCAGAGCCGATACAAGTTCATCGAGCGAGCGCGTGGAGTGGCCGATGGTGTAGAGGGTTGCCACGGGAGTCAGGTGTCAGGTGTCAGGTCTCGGGTTTCAGGTCTGAGTTTAGGGATGCTAGTCCAGTGGCAAGGTTTGCATCCTGCTCCGGAAAAACGGTACGCAGGTCGAGCAGGACACGTCCTTCTTCGACGCGGGCGATCACGGGTGGAGTGGACGCGCGGAGACGGGCGCAGAGTTCATCGGCGCTGAGATCGGCATGGGTAACCGCGATCAGGCGCGTGGGCAAGACAGCCGATGGGGCCGCGCCGCCGCCGATCACAGACTCGCCGTCAACGAGTTCCAGCTTGAGGTGCGCGGATTTTCCCTGAGCGGATCGGACCTGAGAAACGATTCCTTCCGCGCGGCGCGCGATCTCATCTTTCGACAGGCGCATCATGCGCAGCACCGGCACGGCGTCATGGTCGCGTTTGACGTAGGCGAGCAGCGTGGCTTCCAGCGCGGCATAGGTAAGCTTGTCCACGCGCAGCGCGCGGAAGAGCGAGTTCGAGCGCATACGCGCGACCAGATCGGCGCGGCCGCTGATCAATCCGGCTTGCGGACCGCCGAGAAGTTTATCGCCGCTGTAGGTAACGATATCGACACCGGCGCGCAGGCTATCGAGCACGCCCGGTTCGCCATTGATTCCGACCGAACGCAGATCGATCAGCGCGCCGCTGCCCAGATCTTCCATAAGCGGAAGGTTGCGACGATGGGCGAGTGCGACCAACTCGTCGAGCGCGGGCTGCTCGGTAAAGCCGGTGATTTCGAAATTCGAGCGATGCACGCGCAGCAAGAGGCGCGTGCGGTCATTCATGGCACGTTCGTAATCCGCGATGCGTGTGCGGTTGGTGGTGCCGACTTCCCGCAGCGTTGCACTCGACTTCGACATCACGTCGGGGATACGGAACGAGCCGCCGATTTCGACCAGCTCTCCGCGCGAGACGATAACTTCGCCGCCCTCGGCAAGCGAGTTCAACGCGAGCAGAACCGCCGCAGCATTGTTATTGACCACAATTGTGGAGATGGCGGTCGAAGTGCCGGCCGAGATCGTCTGCTCCGATCCACGTAGGGACAGCCGCCCTCGGCTGTCCGGCCGAGCGAAGCTCGGCCCCGCATCGTCGAGCAGCTTTTGGAACAGCCGCTCGACATGAACATCGCGCTTCCCGCGTTCACCCGTTGCAAGATCGTATTCGAGATTAGAATATGCGCTCGCCGCGGCGCGGACGTGATCGAGCGCACTAGCAGCCAGCGGAGCGCGCCCAAGATTCGTGTGCAGGATCACGCCGGTGGCGTTGACGAGCGGCAGCAAGGAGTAACTCAGCGACTGGTGGACTTGACGTTCGACTGCCGCCGACAAGCCGCCGAGTGCGATGTCCAAGGAGTTCTCGTCCAACTGGCTGTTGGCGACCTCTTGTCGAAGGTTTGCAATTACAACACGGATACTCTCGGTGACTGCGACATGTCCCTCTCGTTCGATCAGCGCCTGCATATCGGACCGGCGGAGCAGCTCGTCAGTCGAGGGGAGCTTCTGAAATAGAGCGGATTTGTTCGCACTTGGCATCGGGGAATTATCGCACTGTCGGCGAATAGGGAAACTGAGAAGCTTCGGACATCATTCGCAGATGCATTGAGGGTGTCTTTTTCGGTATTTTACGGAGAATTGTCCCTCAAAATGTTGGCCGTTAAAATCCACAACGTATTTCCCCGTAATGCGTCGCTTGGTGGCCTTCAGCACCTGGATGTCCGCTCCCGTGCCGTCTTCGCATTTGTCGGCACGAGTGCACCGCTGCCCTTTGATAGTTGCAACCTTACTCCACCAAAGATCCGGATATGCCATAAGCTGGAGGTATCCGCCGCTATGCATCCGCAGCCGGAGTTCCTCTCCGGGCGCGCGTCCTGGAAATTCGACGATGTGAAAGTCTACTGTGGTGCAGCATCCTTCGTACCACCCCTTAGCATCGCCCGCAAATGCTGGCATGACGCTTGTAATAAGAGCCACGACCAAAGCAGCCAACTCGCTAATGCGTGTCATTAACGCCTCACAGCGTGTGCAGGTAGGCCAACAGGTCTTTGACCTGCTGGTCGGTCAGAACCTGCCCGAAGCCTTCCATTTTCGCCCGGCCAAACTTCACGATGTCAGTCATGCGCTCGTCATTTGCGGGCAGTCCGCTCTGGGACAGGTACTGGCGCTTGAAGACACCCTTCAGGCTCGGGCCTTTTTTCCCGCGGGACGAGTACGGTTCATGGCACCGGTCGCAATAGTTGTCGTAAAGTTTTCTGCCTGCCGCCTGTTGCGGGTTGAGACCGAGTTCGGCGTCGGACTTGCGGCGCTCGACATCACAGCCGGTGAGCGCGACAAATGCAAGTATCGCGACGCAGGCCCGGAGACACGGAGAAATCCAGTTCGAGAAGTTCATGATGATGGCGGCAGAGGTAGGATAATACGGAAAGCATGGCCGTTGCCGTCAAACGCGTTTACGAGGCTGCCTCTCCGCCGGACGGAGTGCGCGTGCTGGTCGATCGTTTGTGGCCGCGCGGACTGAAGAAAGAAGATGCGGCGCTTAAGTTCTGGCTCCGCGAGGTGGCGCCTTCGAGCGAGTTGCGGCAGTGGTTCCATGAGAATCCGGAGGGATGGCGCATGTTCCGCAAGCGGTATCTCAAAGAGTTGGTAAGCGAAGAGGGTTCTGCGGCCGTGGAGAAGCTGCATCATCTTGTCGAAGGCAAGCGGCGAGTCACGCTATTGTATGCATCGCGCAACGAGGAGCACAATAACGCGATTGTGCTGAAAGAATTGCTGGAAGGAATGCGCAAGCCTCCGTCGAGCGTGGGTCGCGGCGCGCTTGGTCGCGGACGGTTTCGGAAAGCAAAAAGACAGTAAGACAGTTCCCAGTTCTCAGTTCCCAGTTCTCAGAAAGACCGGCTTTGTCGGTTTGGGTTTTACTGGGGACCGAGAACTGGAAACTAAGAACTTCTATAATTCCCCAGTCATGTCCACTCCCGCCATGGATAAGAAAGATAAGAAAATAGACAAGACGATCGAAGCCCTGCGCGAGAAGATCCGGCACCACGAGTATCGCTATTACGTGCTGGACAATCCTGAACTTTCGGACGCTGACTTCGACAAGTTGATGAACGAGCTCAAGCGGCTCGAGGCGGAGCATCCGGAGCTGGTGACGCCCGACTCGCCGACGCAGCGCGTGGGCGGCAAGCCGCGCGAGGGATTCGTGAAGGCAAAACATTCTTCCCCGATGCTCTCGCTCGACAACGCTTACAGCGAAGAGGAACTGCGCGACTGGGAGCGGCGGGTGCACGAACTCACCGGACGCACCGACCTCGAATACATGTGCGAATTGAAGCTGGATGGAATGTCGCTTGCGCTCATCTACAGCGACGGGCGCCTGGAGCGCGGCATCACGCGCGGCGATGGCAGCATAGGCGAAGACGTGACCTCGAATGTGCGGACGGTGCGCTCGATCCCGCTGACGATTTCGAAGGACAAGCTAAAAAAGGCCGGCATACCCGCTGATTTCGAAGTGCGCGGCGAAATGCTGATGCCGCTCGCCGCCTTCCGCAAGCTGAATGAAGAGCGCGAGCGGCAGGGGCTGGCGACCTTTGCCAATCCGCGCAACTTTACGGCAGGAACAGTGCGGCAACTCGAACCGTCGATAACCGCGCAGCGCCGCATGGACTTCTTCGCATACATGCTGCTGAAGGACGGACGAACCTATTTTGACCGCCAATCAAAAACCATGGACGCGCTGGAGCAGGCCGGGTTCAAGGTGAATCCGAATCGGAAGCTGGCGAAAACTCTGGCGGAAGTCTGGAAATTTATTCAGAGCTGGGAGTCGAAGCGTGAATCGTTGCCGTACGAAATCGACGGCATCGTCATCAAGGTGGATCGCACGGCTTGGCAACGGGAACTGGGCTTCACCGGGAAGGCTCCACGGTGGGCGATTGCTTACAAGTACGCGGCCCGCGGAGGCGTGACGCAGATCGAGGACATCGTCCCCCAAGTTGGCCGCACCGGCAAACTGACACCCGTTGCGTGGCTAAAGCCGGTTCCGATTGGGGGCACGACGGTCTCGCGCGCCACACTGCACAACATGGATGAGATCGAGCGCCTCGGGGTGAAGATCGGCGGCTGGGTCGAGGTGGAACGCGGCGGCGATGTCATTCCGAAAGTTGTGAAAGTCGTCGAGGATAAAGAGCACCCTCGCGGCAAGAAGCAGTTCGTGATGCCGGAGCATTGTCCGGTATGCGGCGGCAACGTGGTACGAACGCCGGGCGAGGTGGACCATCGCTGCGTGAATGCGAATTGTCCGGCGAAGCTGCAAGGGACAATTCTGCATTTCGCCTCGCGTCACGTGATGAATATCGACGGCCTCGGTGATGCGCTGGTGAATCAGCTCACCGAACGCGGCCTGGTAAAGAATGTTGCCGACCTCTACAAGCTGACGAAAGACGATCTGCTGAAGCTTGAGCGCATGGGCGAGAAGTCAGCGGAGAACGTGCTCGCCGAGATCGAGGCCTCAAAGAAGCTGCCGCTCGAGCGCGTGATTTACGGCCTGGGGATACGGTTTGTGGGCGAGCGCACGGCGCAGTTTCTGGCGGAGCACTTCGGAAGCCTGGACGCAATCATGAACGCTAGCGCCGAGGAACTTGAAGAAGTGAACGAAGTGGGCCCACGGATCGCGGAGAGCATCGTGGAATTTTTCGGCGACGAACACAATCGCAAACTGGTGAGCGATCTGCGTAAGGCGGGACTGACCTTCACTGGGCAGAAAAAAGAAAAAGGCACAAAGCTGGCTGGTAAGACCTTTGTGCTGACGGGCACGCTCGAACGCCACACCCGAGATGAAGCGAAGAAGATGATTGAAGATGCAGGCGGCCGCGTTTCGGGGTCGGTAAGCAAGAAGACGGACTATGTCGTTGCGGGGAGCGATGCGGGATCGAAGCTGGACAAGGCTCGGGAGTTGGGGGTTAGCGTGATTGGGGAAGAGGAGTTGGAAGAGCTGGTGGGCTAGATCCGCATGTGGAGAGACGGGCGTCTCGCCCGTCCCCGGGCGCAGCCCGGCTCGACTCTTTCCTCCCACACTTCCTACTTCATTTCTTCGCGGTCGGCGGCGTCAGGCCATTCAGGCGCAGATACATTGCAGCCTCAGCATAATGGTCGGCCCAGTTGCTGGCGATGCCCAGCGCGAATCTGGCGCGCGAGAGTGGCTGAGGGCCCATGCCGGCGATCATTTCCCCTAGCTTCGAATCATCCATTTTTGAGAGTGCGTCAGCGCAGAAGTCGAACGACGCCTTGAGCGCGGCGACCAGCTTGTCTTTCGTGTCCGTCTCTTTCACTTCCTCGACCTTGGGAGCCGTTACGGCCGCTGCACCGCTGCACACCGCATAGTTCGCCTCGACCATGTGGGCGACGAGGTGGCCGAATGTCATCTGGTCGGCGCTGGGTTTGTAGTTGAATTTGTCGGCGGGCATGGCTTCGACCGCTGCGATGGTGTTTTTCTGGCGGCCCGGCAGGATGTCTCGGAGGGCGCTGCTGACGGGGTTCTTGGTTTGTGCGGGGGTTGTTTGTGCGGGCGTAGTTTGTGCAATCGCTGACGCGGCGAGCAACAGCAAGGCCGGGATCAAAAGTGTTTTTTTCATTTTATTCTCCTGGTGTGGAGAGAAGCATAGCGCGAGCGGGAAGGTCAGCGCCAGCGTTCTTGCCACAGGCACGCGGACAGGAGTGTCCGCGCCACACGACCTTGCGCTATCCTAATAACATGCACGCGCATGGCGGACACGGACATTCTCACGGGGCAGGGCGGGTGCTGCGCATCTCGCTGGCCGTCACCATGCTTTACGTCGTCCTGCTGGTCGTTGCCGGCATCCGTGCGCATTCGTTGGCGTTGCTTTCCGAGGCGGGACACAACCTGTCCGACTTTCTGGCGTTGCTGTTGTCGCTGGTCGCCGTTTATCTGGAAGGCCGCCCGCCGAGCGCGACCAAGACCTATGGATACCGGCGCGCCGGAGTGCTGGCCGCGCTGGTGAATGCGCTGTCACTGGTGGTCGTGTCGTTTTTTATTTTCTACGAGGCGTTCCAGCGGATCCAACATCCCGAACACGTGCGCGCCCGGGTGATGATTGCGGTAGCAGCGGCGGGAGTGGTGATGAACGGCCTGATCGCGCTGCTGCTATGGCGTTCTCCGCGGGATGTGAACGTGAGGAGCGCGTTGCTGCACGAGGTGGGCGACACGCTCTCAACCGCGGCTGTGCTTGTGGGAGGTTTTGCCATCCTGTGGACGGGCCAATACTGGATCGATGCCGCTCTGTCGGTCGGAATCGGCGCGCTAATTTTGTGGTCGAGCTTCGGCATCGTGCGCGAGACGCTCAACATTCTACTGGAGGGCACTCCGCGCGGGATGAGCCTGGACGCGGTCGAGTCTACAATGCGGAAGATCGCGGGTGTGAGCGATGTTCATGATCTCCATCTCTGGAGTATCGGGTCGGAAAATCACGCGCTCTCGGCGCATGTGAAGATCGCGGACATGGCAACTTCCGAGAGCGACACGATTCTGCGCGAGATCAACGAAAAACTCGGCCAGGGGTTTGGAATCCACCACACGACGATCCAATTGGAACACGTGGTGTGCGAGACAGCGCACGGATGCGTGATCGCGGTGCGCGAGGAAGAGCACAGCGAGCACGACCAACATAATCACGCCCGCTGATTGGGGTTTAGAGATCCCAGCACGAGACGAACACAGGCAAAACTCAAGCCTTCCCCTGTGTTCCTCCGTGCTCCCTGTGGTAAAGATTTTGATCTAGCCGCCATCGTCCGACCGAATGCTGCCAAGCGAGTGCTGCCGCCCATAAATTTCCCTCACGGTTTCGATAGTGTCGGCGTCTTCTGGCCGCTTGTCCGGGCGCAGCCGCACGATGCGCGGAAAACGCAAAGCGTAACCACTCTCGTGCCGCGTCGAACGCATCATGTTATTGAATGCCACCTCAAGAACAATCTTCGGCTCCACCTCCAGTCGTAGCCTTTCTTCGCTGATCTTGTGTGCGAGAAACCACTGCGTCATTTCCACGATTTCGGCATCGGTGAGTCCTGAGTATGCCTTGCCGATATTTGCTAGGCGCTCCCCGTCCCACACCGCAAATGTGTAATCGCTGAGCACTCCGATGCGCTTTCCATGTCCGTACTCGACAGCCGTCACGACCACGTCGAGTGTCGCGAGTTCTCGCTTCATTTTGAGCCACGACTTGCCGCGGCGCCCAGGAGTGTATAGAGAGTCGAGGTCCTTGATCATCAGGCCCTCGTTGCCCCGATCGCGAGCGGCGGTGAAGAGCTCGTCGAGATCCTCCGCCGAACTGGCCATCGCGACCGGAGCGCTAAGGACGGGGGAGAGGGAACCTTTGTCTCGATCTTCGTCGTGTACATCGGCGAAGTGGAGGCTCGACTGTGCCTGGGGTTGGTGAACAACTGCGGCGCGAGGAGCGGCGAGGAGATCGTCGAGAATTCGAGCACGCTCACCAAGTGGACGGTCGAGAAGCAACTCGCCATCCACATAAAGAACATCAAAAACGAGATAGGCGACGGGGACATCGCGCAGCAGTTTAGCGCTGACTTTTTTCCGCCCAAGGCGCTGTTGGAGCGTGCTGAAGGGAAGGGCTCGAGCTTGAACGCCGGCTTCGCCCGAATCCCACGCGATGATTTCGCCGTCAAGGATCGCTTCTTTCGGCAGCCCGCCAAGGGCTATTGGCAATTCGGGAAAGGACTCCGTTATCTCATCGCGAGTGCGCGAAAAAATACGGACTTCACCCCCGCTGACATGCGCCTGGGCGCGGATACCGTCGTACTTGTCTTCAACCGACGCATTTTGAAAATAGCTCAGCGCGTCTTCGGAAGACTCGACCGGGCTCGCAAGCATGAAGTCAATAGGATGAAAAAGCCGGAGCCGTGCTTCGGCTAGCTTGCCCGCAGACGCAAGCCGCAGAGTTTCGCCGAGATCACCGAGCAACATGTTCGCACGCTTGACTTCGCCAAGCGGCGCTTCGAACGCCCGGGCAATCGCTTCCTCGACGAGACTCGCTTTCAGACCGATGCGGAGGTCTCCGCTGATGATCTTCACGATGTACTTCGCTTCGAGCGGTGTCGCTCGTTCTAAAAGCTGGCGCAAAAGAAGGGTTTTCGCAGCAGGCCCGCGGGCCCTGGCAATCTCGTAAAATGCCCGCTGGACTTCGGTGAGGGTGAGTGCGAGGCCGGATTCCGGCCTATTGGGAAGCGCCTCAGCCGCCACCGATCCCGCGTCGCCGTGCTTGCGATAAATCTCGGTCAGTTCGTGCTCCGATTTCCCAGAGAGCTCTCCGATGACGCGCCAAAGCAGCGCACCGCCCACCTGCAAAGTCGCTTCTTCGTACGCAGGGAAAGGGCGCCCGGAAAGAAAAATTGCTGCAGTCGCGGCTTCGTTAAGTGGCGACGATTGCAAGGACGATTGCAAATAGGCAGCAACCAGCGCCGTCTTTTCCAGCTTCTTGGTGGTTGCGGCGATCGCGTCGCAGGTCCGGGCGAAGGGCAGCATCCGTCATTCGATGCTATGGCCGATCACCGCGATTGCGGCAGCCGAAGGCGCAGAAGGCCAGGCATAAAGCTCCCGGTAACCAACTGATACATAAGGGGATACTTGTCTCCGAGCCCACCAGATGATGCGCGTAATTTTTCGCGTTCTGTGGTAATCTAAACGTTGGATTTGGAGTCGTCCTTCCTCGAAGCAACATCCAATTCATTATGCGACGTTGGCGGCAAAACTTGCGCTTTTTGGCGGCAGTCCAGTTGCTCCCAGCTCTGGAGAGCGGCGAGGAAACCCTCGTCGGCGGGCAGGCCGTGCTGGAGGGCGTCATGATGCGTTCGCCGCATGCGTGGGGCATCGCCGTGCGCAAGCCGTCGGGCGAGATCGTTACGCATAGCGAGCCGCTGGAGCGGCCTTCCGAGCAGCATAAGTGGATGGGCTGGCCAGTCGTACGCGGAGTGATGACGCTAGGCCACGCGATGACGCTCGGATTCCGCGCGCTGAAATTTTCCGCCAATGCCGCGCTGGACGAGATAACCGCCGATCAGAGCAACAATGTTAGCAACGAAGCCCGTGCCAATGACGATCAGGGCAAGAATAAAAAGAAGTTTGAAATCACTGGCTGGATGGCGGGATTGAATATGGCGTTCTCCGTCGCCTTCTTCATCTTCATGTATAAGTACCTGCCGCTGGTCGCTGCCACCGAACTGAAAAAGGTGAATCCAGTTTTCGGGCAGCAGTTCTTGTTCAATCTGGTTGACGGGCTGATCCGGATCACGATGTTCCTGCTGTTTGTTTGGGGAGTGTCTCTGTGGAAAGACATTCGGCGCGTGTACGAGTACCACGGGGCCGAGCACAAGACGGTATTTGCGTTCGAGAATGGCGATCCGCTCGACACTGCGGCGGTGCAGAAGTATTCGACCTATCATCCGCGGTGCGGGACGAGTTTCCTGATGACGGTGATGATCATCTCGATGGTCGTGTACATGTTCATCCCGGTAACGACGTTCTGGGCGCGCTTTGCGGAGCGCATTATTCTCCTGCCGCTGATCGCGGGCGTTTCCTACGAAATCATTCGTTTCGCCGCCAAGCATCGCGGCTCGCTGTTCGCGCTGATGACGGCGCCAGGACTCTGGCTGCAGCGGATCACAACCCAGCCTCCGGATGACCGCGAAGTCGAGTGCGCAATCGTCGCGCTGGACGAAGCCATGAAGCTCGAAAAGCAGCGTGGCGGCGAACTGGTAATTGCCTAGCGGTGCCCACCGCGACTCTTGTTTTCTTTCCCCTTCCAAATCATTAAAGTAGAGACGCGGGTTGCCGCTTCTCACTCCTGCTGGCTGAGACGAAGCAAGCCCCGTCTCTACGGATGAATATTATGTTTGAACGCCTGGACCAGATCGAAATTCGCTACGAGGAACTGACGCAGGCGCTGTTGTCGCCGGAGATCACCAACGACTCGGCGAAATACCAGAAGACTGCCAGGGCCCATGCCGAAGTCGCGCCCATCGTCGAGAAATATCGAGAGTACAAAGACCTGAAGCGCGGCATCGCCGAGAGCCGAGCCGTTCTCGTGGACGAAAAAGATCCCGAAATGCGGGCCTACGCCGAAGAAGAACTGACAAAGCTCGACGCGCGCATCGTCACCGTTGAAGAAGACCTCAAAGTTCTGCTGCTGCCGAAGGATCCGAACGACGAGAAAAACGTGATTCTCGAAATTCGCGCCGGGACGGGCGGCGATGAGGCGACGCTTTTCGTGGCGGAAGTCTTCCGCATGTACAACCGCTATGCCGAGACCCAGAAGTGGAAGGTGGAAGTGCTCTCCACATCGGAGTCGGGCGTGGGCGGGCTGAAGGAAGTGATCGCGCTGATCGAGGGCGACCGCGTCTATTCGCGCCTGAAATATGAAAGCGGCGTGCATCGCGTGCAGCGCGTACCTGCGACCGAGCAGCAAGGTCGAGTGCATACCTCGGCGATCACCGTCGCAGTTCTGCCGGAAGCGGAAGAAGTCGACGTCAAGATCGAAGCGAAAGATCTGCGCATCGACACGTTCTGTTCTTCGGGGCCGGGCGGACAGTCGGTAAACACGACGTATTCGGCGGTGCGGATCACGCACATTCCCACAAATACGGTGGTGAGCTGTCAGGATGAGAAGTCGCAAATCAAGAACCGCGAAAAAGGCATGCGCGTGCTGCGCTCGCGCCTCTACGAAGTAGAGATGCAGAAGCAGCAGGACGCGCTGGCGAAAGAACGCAAGCAGATGGTCGGATCCGGCGACCGCTCGGAAAAAATCCGAACCTACAATTTCCCCCAGAACCGTCTCACGGATCATCGCATTGGCTTCACCATCCACCAGCTAGAGCAGGTGATGGACGGCAAGCTGCAGCCGATTATCGACGCGCTCATCACGCACTATCAGGCCGAGAAGATGAAGCAAGAGACGGCAAGCGTGGTGTGAGGTTGTGGTTGTGTGGGGACGGGGCGCCCTCGCCCGTCCAAGCCGAGCGCAGCTCGGCAGCTGCCTGCGCTCAAAACGACTCTGCATTCGCGATAGAGACTCGTGCGATTCTTCAATCTTCTTTCGATTGTTTTTCGCCGTGCTCGTGTCTCCGTGGTGAAATAGACTCGTGCAACTTCGCCAGTCCCTAAATTCGGCAGTCGAGCGCCTGACATCCGCCGGTGTCCCTTCCCCGCGCATGAACGCGGAACTCCTCATCATGTTCACCCTCGACTGTGACCGTGCGTATCTCTACGCGCATCCCGAGCGCGAGCTCACCCCCGACGAAACGCAGCGCTGTGACGAAGCTCTAGCACGCCGGGCTACCGGCGTGCCGGCGCAGTACATCGCGGGGCACCAGGAGTTCTGGGGGCTGGATCTAATCGTTTCGCCAGCGGTACTGATTCCCCGCCCAGAAACGGAGCATGTAGTCGAGACGGTGCTGGAGCTGGCAAAACCCAAGCTTGTGGAGCGACGGGCGTCCCCGCCCGTCCGCATTGTCGATGTCGGCACCGGTTCGGGAGCGATCGCACTCGCCCTGGCCAAAGAACTGCCATCCGCAGAAATCCACGCCACCGACATTTCTCCCGATGCGCTCGAAGTCGCACGAGCGAACGCCGCCCGCCATGAGCTCACTTCGCGAGTCAAATTTCACCACGCGGATCTGCTAAACGGCTTGCCACATGAAAAGTTCGACTTCGTGGTATCGAACCCTCCCTACGTCGGCCAGTCGGAAGAAGATTCAGTGCAACTCGAAGTCCGCAAGTTCGAGCCGCGAAATGCGGTGTTCGCAGGACCAACCGGCCTGGAAGTCATCGAGCGGCTCATTCCGCAGGCACAGACGGTGTTAACGCCCGGCGGCTGGCTAGTATTCGAGATCAGCGGGACGATTGCCGAGGCCGTGCGGCATAGGCTAGCCGGCTGGACGGACGTTGAACTTACAAACGATCTGCAAGGGATTGCGCGAGTCGCAACCGCCAGAAAACCATCGCGTCGCTAGGGCCGTGACCACATAAACCGCATAAGTTGCCACCGCCCTCGACCCATCTCGCCGGTGGAGCGCCGGGCGCCCCTCGCCCGGCCACCTCTAAGCATGACCGGCGACATGTTTCTACAGAAATTCCTAGAACGTTACCCGCACTCCAAGTTGTGCCGCGAACGGAATTCCAACTGTGGTGCCGGGGCCAAAGAAATCGCCCAACCCGCCCGAAGGTATTTCAAGTTGCTTGAAGCTGGCGATTGGGACAGTTTGGGAGCAGTCTGTGACCGTGCAAATACTAGTGACATTGGTGATTCCGGTGACTGGATCTGGTTGTATTTG
>Ga0185299_10005028_pt1 | contig 15342 bp, 13 predicted proteins | sample PaiPotPPA55metaG_FD_128002 | JGI IMG/M metagenome (GOLD analysis project Ga0185299, IMG submission 128002) | Iron sulfur acid spring bacterial and archeal communities from Banff, Canada, to study Microbial Dark Matter (Phase II) - Paint Pots PPA... ...
CGGCGCTGAGCGGAAGCAAGTGACCTTCCCGATGAACTTCTGCTCACAACTCGAGAACGGTCATTCGCGCTAGGGCCATTGGACGGCAAAGATTGCCCCTAATCGGTTATCCACCGCCGCGCCGATAAATGACGGGGTCGGGGTGGGTTGCTGACCTTCAGCAGTCCGGTCCTAAGCGGGCAACTTGCGCCGTTTCGGACCTTGCAGCCTTTCCGCCGCAGTCAAGGGGTTTCCGACTTCGACCTACACGGACCCTGGAAAATCTCGGGACCGCGGCCTGTCACCGGCAAGCCGCTCAAAAAACACGGGGGAGCTACATGGGCCGCGAGGACGGCGCCGTAGCGGTCATAGGTCCTCGCCGGTCGCCAGGCGCAGGCCCGACAGGAAAAGCTCGCGGTGCTCGGGGTTCCGCAGGTAGCTGGCGTCCGGCATCACGACAGAAGTGCTGGCACGCAGCCGTGTGACGATCTCTCGTGCCTTATCGAACCGGCCCATATGGGCGTAGCAGGCGGCGAGAAAGCGACATGGGTTCGGGAAGCTTGGATTCTCCTGGATCGCGAGGAGCAGTTTGGGCTCCGCCTTGTCGAAGCGCCGGCTGACGAAATGCGCGTAGCCTATTACAGCGAGCGAGTTGCCGACGCCGGCGCGGGGACTGAGGCGCAGCGAGGCCTCGACATGCTCAATCGCGGTGTCGGGCTGGCCCGCCCATAGCCTGAGATTGCCGCTGATGTGCCAGCCGCGCGCGAAGCTCGGATTGAGGGCGAGCGCCCGATCGACCAGCGCCATCATGGCGCCGATGTCTTCCCCGAAACCGGCCAGCGCGAAGGCGGCATTCGCCAGGATGCCGGGGTCGTCGGGGGCCATTTCCAGCGCTCGCCGTGCGAAATCGGCGCCCTTCAGGGCGTCTGCCTCCCGATCCTCGCTCCGACCGTCACCAAGCAGCCGAGCACAGCAGAACGCGGCCCAGGCAAGTGCGGGGCCGTAACGCGGATCGCGCGCGATCGCCTGCTCCAGCAGACGCAGCGCCTCAGGGATTTGCCTTGCGGACGACAAGACCATCGCGTAGGCGCGCAGATAGAGGTCGTAGGCGGTCAGGTCGGCGGTCGGGCGGCTGGCCGAGCGGGCGGTCTCGGCGGCCTGCAAGGCCGGCTCGATCACGCCGGCGACGTTGGCGGCCACCTTGCCCTGCAGCTCGAACACGTCTTCGAGCAAGCCGTCGAACCGATCGGCCCACAGATGTGTGCCGGTGGCCGCGTCAATCAGTTCACCGCTGATCCGCACCCGGTTGCCGGCCTTGCGCACAGACCCGTCGAGCACGTATCGCACGCCAAGCTCGCGCCCGACCTGCTTTACATCGACGGCCCGGCCCTTATACGTGAAGCTGGAATTGCGGGCGATGACGAAGAGCCAGCGGATACGCGACAGCGCGGTGATAATCTCCTCGACCATGCCGTCGACGAAATATTCCTGCTCCGGATCGCCCGATATGTTCTGGAACGGCAGTACGGCGATCGACGGCTTGTCGGGCAGCGGCAAGATGGTTGCGGTGTGTGCGGACGACATCGGCGCAGTTGCCGACTGAGTGTGGTAGACGCGCACCCGCCGGGCGATGTTTTTCAGCGCCTGCTCGCCGCCATCGAAAAATTCGGCCTCGACCTTGCCGCGCACCTGCCGAAACACATCTTCCGAAATGCAGATCCCGCCCGGTTCGGCAATACCCTCAAGGCGTGCGGCCAGATTGACACCGTCGCCGAGGATGTCATCGCCTCCGACGATGATGTCGCCAAGGTTGACGCCGATCCGCAGCAGGATCTGCTTGTCTTGCGGCAACTCCGCATTGGCGGCGGCTAGGTCAAGCTGCACTGTCGTTGCGCAGCGCACCGCGTCGACGACGCTGGCGAACTCGACCAGCATGCCGTCACCCGTCGTCTTGACGATGCGGCCGCGATGCGCTGCGACCGTCGGATCGAACAGCTCGCGCGACAAGGTCTGGAGCCGCGCCAGCGTACCCTCCTCATCCTCGCCGATGAGCCGGCTGAAACCAGCGACATCGGCGGCCAGGATCGCCGCCAAACGGCGGACCGGCGACGGCGATGGTTCCGGCCATGTCACCGGCGCGATGAAGCGATAGCCGCGCCCGGGGACGGTCTGGATGATACTGCTACCGTCGAGGCCGGGATCGATCAACCGGCGCAGCGCCGCAACCTGGACGGTCAGGTTCGCCTCCTCGACTATCCTCCCCTGCCAAACCACCTCCATGATCTCGTCCTTGGAGACGAGCCTGCCACGCCGCTCGATCAACAACCCAAGCAAGGCGGTGGCGCGAGCACCGAGCGGGACAGGTGCGTCCTGGCCGGTCTGACCGAGACGAAACAATTCGCCGCTCCGACGGTCGAACCGGAAGCCTTCAAACAGAAGGATGTCTGGCGCGCACGCGCCTTCCCCCTTCATTGCGGTCTCCAGCGAGCGATGGGCAGGGTCGAAACTTAGCCCTTGAGCACCGCGAAAGCCATCAGCGTGTTAACGGCGCTGTTTTGGAAATTTTTTGCAGCCGCTTCGTAGCGCCAAATCTGCCGCAGATCCTAGGGATACACCACGATTTGTTGTCCACCCCTTTGCCGCGGAGACCGCCATGCGCAAGAGTTCCCCGTATCGCTGGATCGAGGAAGCGCAGGCAAGAAAGGTCCAGGATTTCGCCTCGCTGCGGCGCGCCATCGGCGAGCCCCCGATTACAATCACCTATTGCAAACTCGGTTCGAGCTGGCTCGCCAAGTTGCACCTACTGCGGTCGCGATCGCGGGCAGCTGCCTTGCTGACATCGCCCGAACAATCGGCAGACCGTGTGACAACATGAATTATTGTCGGCATTGGTGATCGCGAAATCGACTCCAGTTGCATGCCGCCATCCAAGGCAATCTTGTCGGCGTGTGCGCACTAAGGAAGTTGAGATGTAAGCTCATCGGAATCGCTCGCCGTAGGTTGCGGCACGCCGGCAGTCCGCTTCGTAAGTGGACCTGCGATATCGCCGAGTCATCGTCGGCTTGAACCTCCGCTCATTGGTCGGCACCGGCACCGAGCAATTACGCATATGGGGCATCGGCTGACGCCCAGATCGCTGGCCGCGAAGGTCCGCAGTGGGTCGAGTGCGGAAGCCCTGACGCTGGTCCCGTAGAGGTCCGCTTCCGGCGCGATTGAGACGCCTGTGAAGCGTCCTGCAAGCGGCAGAAGTTGCCCCACAGCCGACCCTCCACACTGCTGCGAAATTGACCGGGTTGGGTGGAACCCGGTCGTTCGCAGCGGCGCGTTGTGGTGGCATAGTCGCGCCGAAAACGGCCGTCCGCGTGCCGATGCTACCCTGTGCTGATTTGGATCAAGGCGTAAGGCGGCCGACGGCTTCAGCTAAACTCGTGCAACGCTTTGAGGGAGACAGGTGAGGGATGTACGAGAACGCCGCGATACTGGCCGTGTTCCTCCTGATCTACAGCGCGATAGCGGGGCGGATCGAGCGTTCTCTCATCAGCGGCCCGATCGTGTTCACCGCGGTCGGGTTTATCCTGGGCGCGGATGTACTCGGCATCATACGCATCCACATCGACGGCGAGGGGTTGCGCCTTTTGGCGGAACTGACGCTTGCGATGGTCCTCTTCACCGACGCCGCCAATTCAGATTTCACCATTGTCAAACGGAACCTCGGCCTCCCGGAGCGGCTGCTACTGGTCGGTTTGCCGATGACGATTGCGCTCGGCTTTCTTGTCGCCACAGTCGTATTCCCTCGGCTCGAAATTTTGGAGATGGCGTTGCTGGCCGTGATGCTGGCGCCCACCGATGCAGCGCTCGGCAAACCGGTCGTGACGAATCCGACGGTGCCGGCGGCAATGCGCGAAGCCCTCAATCTGGAAAGCGGTCTCAACGACGGCATCTGCGTGCCAATTATCGTGCTGTTGCTCGGACTGGCGGTTGGCACTCAGATTGAAGGCGGGACCGTGGCGCATGTCGCCCGGGTCGTCGTCGAGGCGATCGGCATCGGGCTTATCGTCGGCCTTGCGCTGACTTGGCTGACCACCGCAATGCTGCGGTTTGCTGAGGGGCGCGGCTGGATCAGCGAGCATTGGGTGGAGATTCCGATCGTCGCGCTGGCGGCGGCCTGCTTCGCAGTGGCACAGGCGTTGGGCGGCAGCGGCTTTATCGCGTGCTTTGTCGGCGGGCTGTTACTGAGCGGACTTGGCGCGCGCCACAAGCATGAGCTGCTCCGCGGCGCCGAGCACATGGGCGAAGCGCTGGCGTTGCTGACATGGGTCATCTTCGGCGGGATTGTGGTCGCTCGCCTGATCGACCGTGTTACTTGGTCCGCGTTGCTCTATGCGATACTGAGCTTGACCGTGATCCGGATGCTGCCGGTCTTTTTGTGCCTGACCGGCACGAAGACGAGTCTTGCGGACAAGCTTTTCATCGGCTGGTTCGGCCCGCGCGGGTTAGCCACGATCGTTTTCGCTGTCCTCGTCCTCGACGAAAAGCTGCCCGGCAACGACACCATCATGCTGGCGGCAGGTTGGACTGTGTTACTGAGCGTCATCGCCCACGGAGTGACGGCGAACCCCTTGGTCCGGCGAATGGCGACGCGTCCATCGACGCAGGCTGAGGATAGTGTTCGCGCGGCCAGCTGAACCCGGTCACCGGGCCGCACAGCGCGAGGGTCGGCTAAGGGTCGCGAGCAGGCGAATTTTCAACTCCAATGGGATGGCTCAAGTGGGTCAGGAAGCCGACCTTCGCCAGGCGCGGATTGAAGCCGCTGAAGGGTAATCGTGTACTGGTGGGCGCATTGAGACAGATTGTATAAGGAGTGACGGGCAGCTGATCTGGCTCATGATCGGTCGCTGGATGGCTGGCGATCCGGCGCGGCTAGTGCCATGGTCAAAGCCGGTGAAGCCTACCCCGCGCCGAGCCGCTTCAGCGCCGCGCGCGCCTGCGGGTGATCGTGCGCGGCGGCGCGCTCATACCATTTGCGGGCAGCGTCGGAATCGGCCGTGACGCCGATGCCGCGCTCGTACATGGCCCCGAGATTGAACATCGCGATCGCTTCGCTCCGAGCGGCGGCGGCCCACCAAAGCAGGCGCGCCGCCTCGGGATCGGGGTTTGCGATCCCCTGGCCGCGCGCGATCAGCGTGCCGAGGTTTGTCAGCGCCTTCGCCTCGTCATCGGCGGCGGCGAGCCGGTACCAATAGGCCGCTTCCGCCGGGTCGGGCCGGTTGCCCTTGCCGGTTTCGAAGCTCCAGGCCCGCGCATAGCGCTGCGGGCCGCCTTTGATTGCCGCTGCCGCAACGCCCTTGGGCGATGTTTGCGGTGTCTCCAGCAGGGCGGTGAGGCGCTGCGCCATGTCGAGCAGCATCGTGCGCTGCGCCGCTGACAGGATGCCGCTCTCCGGTTCTCCCGCGAAGGACTGAAACTGCTTGATCGCGGCGCGGGTGCGCGGTGCGAAATTGCCGTCGGGTTCGTCCGGGGAATGACCGAGCGTGCGCAATGCGCGTTGCACCTCGCGCTTGTCCTCGGCGGACCACGCCGCTTCGTCCTCGGCCGGGCTGAGGGCCTCCAGCCGCGGCAGCGAGCCGGATCGTTCGGCCGCTGCCGGCGGTTTTGCCGGCTCTATCGTGGCAATCGTCGGCGTGGGCGGCGTCGCCAGGGGAGCCGGGGAGGGAGCTGCCGAGACATCGGGCGAAGATGTCGCTGGTAATTGCGCTGAACCCGTCGCACTCGGCTGAGACGCCGCCTCCGGTTCTCTATTCGCAGCCGCCGTCGTCGTTGCCGGAGGTGGGGCCGCGGGCGGCGACGTCGCCGCGGTGGCCGCTTCGGGCAGCGGCCGCTCGGATGGCGCAACCGGCGCGGCGACAACCGTGGACGGGGCTTCGGCCGGCGCGTGCGAGGGAGTTGGGTTCGGCCACAGCAAGCTCGTGCCGAGCCCGATCGCCAGAATGGCGATCGCCGCACCAACCGCTGCGAGTACAGCGGGCTTGACCGCTGAGTGCCGGCGCGAAAGGTGTGGCGCCGCGCCGGTGGAAACAGCCTCGGCCCGCCGCGGCTCGCTACCGGTACGCTGCCGCGCGGCGATCGGCCCGGATTCAGACTCCGGCTCGGGTGCAGTTCGCTTCTCGACAACGCGGGTCGCGTCCGATTTCGGATCTTGAAAAACCTCGGCATAAAGCTGCTGCAGGATGTCGACCGACTCGCCGCGAAGGGCGTGGGCGCCGACCGCCCGGCCGAATTCCTCGATCGAGGCGAAACGGTCGGAAGGCTGCTTGGCGAGCGCGCGTATCAGCGCCGCTTCGGTGTCGTGGTCGAGTTCCGGCACCCGCTCTCCCAACGGCGGCGGTGGCGTCTCCAAATGTGCCGTCATCAGCGCGTAATCGCTGTCCGCCTTGAACGGCGGCGTCCCGGCGAGCAGCCGGTACAGTACGATTGCCAGGCTGTAGACATCGCTGCGCTCGTCGATCGGGTCGGCCCGGATCTGCTCCGGCGAGGCATAGGCGATCGTGCCGTAGAATTCGCCGGTGCGCGTCAACTGTTGCGCGCCGAGCACCCGCGCGACCCCGAAATCCATGATCTTCAGCACGCCCTCATCCGTCACCATCAGGTTCGACGGCTTGATGTCGCGGTGAATGACGCCGCGGCGATGCGCGTAGCGCAACCCGGCGACCGCCTGCGCCGCGACCGCGAGACTCTCGCGCAGGCTCAGCCGGTGCACCCGCGCCAGCAGATCGTTGAGCGTGCAGCCGTTGATCAGCTCCATGACCATGCACGCTTCCTGCGCCTCCATCTGCAGCGCATAAAGCGTCGTGATGTTCGTGTGGTTCAGATTGGCGAGGCTCTTCGCCTCGACATAGAAGCGCTCGATCAAATTGCGGTCGCGGGCCATTTCCGGTCGCAACGTCTTGATCGCGACCCGGCGGCCCAGCAGAGTGTCGCGCGCGGCATAAACTTGGCCGACGCCGCCTTCGCCGAGCAGTTCTTCGACTTCGTACGGGCCGATCCTGCGCGGGGTCACATCCATATCGCCCAAGCACAGCCTGTTGCTGGCGCCCTTGGCCTTTGCTCCGGTCGATGATCTTAGCAAAGCCGGGTTGCCGCCGGCTGCGTTTTCCTGGCTCAGGCGGCCCGCTCAGCTGGGAATCCGGCCGGCCTGGCCGCTGCGCGTCTCGGGACAGCGGGCGGTGACGCTCTTCATAACGATGCTGATCCGGTCGCCGGAAAACCGTCCGGAGACGGAAAACATTCCCTGCGACCGGGTCAGCGCCGTCCCGGTGAACGATCCGTCAGGCTGCCAGGCGAGACTGGTGATCGGATGCGAGCCGTCGTTATCCCCGGCATCCCCGACGAAGTAGCTTCCGCTCAACCGGCCCTGCGTGATCCCGATCCGAACCGACCAGGTGCCGCACTGCGTCGAGATCGGGCTGCCGCGGACCTCCCAGTTTCCATCGATCGGCCGCTGCGGTTGTGGCGGCGGCGCTGGCATGGGCGCAATGACGGCTGCCTGCGGCAGGGGCTGGGGGGCGGTGGGCGGTCGCGGCCGTGCCGGACGCGAAACAGCCGGGGTGGTCTGCGGTCTGCCGCGCTGGGGAGGGGCGGTTGCGGGCGCGGCGGTTGCGGGCCCTGGCGCCGATTGGAAGGGGTCCAACGTCTGCGCGACCGCCGGACAGGCGAGAAGAATCGATAGAGCTAACGAGAGCAGGCCGGATATCCAGCGGCGCCGCCTCATCCAAGTTTCCTCCTGGCGCACTATGAGCGGAAATTGGCTACTCCGGTCTGGACCCCTGCGCAACGCCTTCGCGCGATCTTTCTCGATGAGCTCGGTCGTCCTGGCCCACGGCGACAAGGTCGAGATCACTCGTAACGTCCGGCCACTTCGCCGTGGCGCCCGGTATTCGATTAAATGCGATGTCATGCTGGGGCGAAGCGCGTGTCGCGAACGAAGCTTATACTTCATCGACGCGATCTCGATCACCCATTCGAGGAAGCGCCAGCGCGTTCTGACGTGAGTGACCTGGAGGCGATCACCGAACCGGGGCAGCGTTTATCGCGCCCGAGACTCGTCAAAAGTTGCTGCTTAACTCTGGGCAGCGAGTCGAGGGGGAGCGGGCAGGACATGACGCAAGTGTCACGCAGGTCAGTCATCAAAGCGACCGGTGCGCTCGGCGCGGCGATGCTGCCGATTGCAACGGCAAGCGGGACACCCAAGGAAGTGAGCCAGGCCGGCGCGCCACCTACGCCCGGCTCGGCTCCCATCTGCGTCGCTAGGGCGGCATCGACCATTTACGTTTTTTTCAACTCCGAGGAAGCTGCGTTTATCGAAGCTGCGGTGGCGCGGTTGATCCCGGCCGATGAAACGTGGCCGGGCGCGCTTGAGGCATGCGTGCCGAATTACATCGACAAGCAACTGGCAGGCGCCTGGGGCGCGGGCGAACGGCTGTACCGGAGCGGCCCATGGCAGGCGGGAACGCCCAGCCAGGGTTATCAGCTCCCATATACGCCTGCGGAACTGTTCCGCACCGCGCTCGGCGCCATCAACAAGGATTTGGCGCTCAGCTCCTTCGCCTCGATGAGCCCGGCGGATCAGGACACCTATCTCAAGAAGCTTCAGGCGGGCGGCCATGATCTCGGCGGCGTGCCGTCCGAGGTGTTCTTCGCTCACCTCTGGGAGAGCACGCTCGAGGGTTTCTTCAGCGACCCGGTCTATGGCGGCAATTGCAACATGGTGAGCTGGCGGATGATCGGATTCCCCGGCGCCTACGCGTCGTATTACGACTTGATCGACAAGCACGGGATCAAGCTCGACCGCGCGCCGATGAGCCTGGCGGAAGACGCGCATGGGCATGTTCATCCCGACCCGGGCATCCCGGCCTCTTCGCCCTAGCAAAGGGAACTGCAGCATGGCGCAACGCCTGCCGCCAGTGGATGCCGTGACGATCGGCGTAGGGCTAACCGGCTCTCTGGCCGCGCTCGAGCTGGTGCAGTCCGGCCTGAAGGTCGTCGGGGTCGAACGCGGAGCGCCGCGCGACACCGTGCCGGACTTCCAATCGCCCGCGATCCACGACGAGCTCAGGTTTTCGATCCGCAAAGGGATGATGCAGGACAACACCAAAGTCGCGGTGACGTTTCGCAATAACTCTAACGAAACGGCCTTGCCGATCCGCCGCTGGGAAAGCTTCCTGCCGGGACAGGGACTGGGCGGCTCGTTCGTGCACTGGAACGGCCAATCATTCCGCGCCCAAGTGGCGGATCTCATTCTGCGCACGCATCTCACCGAACGTTATGGCCCGAAATTCATCGAGTCCTGCGGACCGGAACTGACGTACCAGGATTGGGGCGTAACCTATGACGAGCTGGAACCGTATTACGACCGCTTCGAATCCCTGATCGGCGTCTGCGGCAAGGCCGGCAACATCAACGGCCAGATACAGCCCGGCGGCAATCCGTTCGAAGCTTGGCGGGCGCGCGAATATCCCAACCCGCCGATGAAAGAGCCGTATTTCGGGGCGATCTTCCGCAAGGCCGCCGACAACCTCGGGTATCACCCCTATCCGCAGCCATCATCGAATATGAGCCGGCCCTATACCAATCCCTTGGGCCTGAAGCTCGAGACCTGCATGTTCTGCGGATTTTGCGAGCGCTACGCTTGCGAGCATTTCGCAAAGGGCAGCCCGCAAACCGTCATCCTTCCCGTGCTGCTGAAGAACCCGAATTATGAGCTGCGGACGAATTGCGAGGTGCTGAGGATCACTCTCGACAGCACCGGCAAGAAAGCGACCGGCGTCACCTACGTGGATGGGGCAGGCCGCGAATTCGAGCAGCCCGCGGAGATCGTGTTCGTCACCGCGTTCCCGTTGAACAACGTCCGTACCTTGCTGCTGTCCGGTATCGGCAAGCCCTACGACCCGCGGTCCGGCGAGGGAACTGTCGGACGCAACTACACCTATCAGACGGTCGGCGGTCCGACCGTCTTCATGGACGAGAGCGTCAACGTCAACGCTTTCATGTCCTCGGGCGCACCCGGGACGATGATCGACGATTTCGGCGGCGACAATTTCGACCATTCGAACCTGGGGTTCATCGGCGGTCAGTATGTCGGCTCGATCATGACCGGCGCTCGCCCGATCGAGTTCCATCCGACGCCGCCCGGCACGCTGCCCTGAGGCCTCGAATGGAAGCGGGCGGTCGCGCGGCATTACAACCACACGATCCTTGTTCAGCAGCACGGCACATCGGCGCCCAGCCGGCTCAACTATCTCGATCTCGACCCCACCTACAAGGACGCGTGGGGGCAGCCGCTGCTGCGCATGACCTTCGATTTTCCCGAGAACGACATCCGAATGTCGCAATATATCGCCGACAAGGTGGTCGAGATCGGCCGCGCGATGGGCGGCAAGATCGTGACCCGCGGCGGCGCCAAGCGGCCCTATACGACAACGGTTTATCAGAGCACGCATAATTGCGGCGGCGCCGCGATGGGCGACGATCCCAAGACCAGTGCCGTCAACCGGTATATGCAGTGCTGGGACGTGCCCAACGTCTTCAGCCTCGGCGGATCGGCGTTTCCGCAGAACATCACCTACAACTACAGTATCACGATCGGTGCGCTGACGCTCTGGGCCCTGGATGCGATCAAGAGCAAATACCTGAAATCGCCGGGGCCCCTGGTGCCGGCATGAACAGGTACCGCTTGCTGGTTGCGGGGATCATTGCCGCGCTGGGACCGCTGGGCTTTGCCATCTCGCTTGTGCAGGCGCAGACGCAGGAACACGGACAGACCGCGAGGGGCGCCGTGATCGCTGCGCAAGGGACGGCGGCGGGCGCTCCCGCCTGCGCCCAGTGTCATGCTTATAACGGCGTCTCCGATGCGAGCGGGGCGTTTCCGCGCATCGCCGGGCAGTCCGGTTACTACCTTGCCAAGCAGCTGCGCGATTTCGCCTCAGGAGAGCGGACCAGCGCGCTGATGACGCCGATCGCGAAGGGGCTTTCACCGGATGACATCGCCGATGTCACCGCCTATTACGCCAGCATAAAGGCACCGTTCCTGCCGCTCAAACCCGGCGATGCCGCGCTCGTCAAACACGGCGAGCAGCTTGCCAAAATCGGCAGCGCAGGGCGGCAGATCCAGAGCTGCGACAATTGCCACGGGCCGATGGGGGCGGGCGAGCCCCCGGCCATCCCATACCTTGCTGGCCAATACGCTCATTACATCGCCTTCACTTTGGGCATGTGGCGGCAGGGCTATCGCAAGAACAGCGCCAATACAATGGGAGTTATCGCGGAGAAGCTGAGCGACGACGAGATCGCCGCGGTCGCCGCCTATTACCAGCAGGTGAACGCACCGCTCGAAGCGGCGGCCAAGTAGAAGCGAGGCTGAAGCAATGCCAGCGATCGAGGCAGATGACACTGCCGCCGTCGACGTTCCGCCAATCGTACCGGAAGCGGCGGCGGAGGCGCTGAAGAACGGCCCGGTCGGTGCGCTGGTGGTCGCGAGCATCGCCGTCGCGCTGCTCTTTCTCGGCTGGATGGCCTTCTATTTTTTCCTCTTTCTGCCGCGAGGGCCCGTTGGCTGAGACGCCCTCAGCTCCGCGGCCGCTTCCGGACGGCATCGTCCCGGAGGAGGTCGTAAACCGCACGGAGAAGCGCTGGGTAATCCTGATGACGGGGATGCTGGCCGTCATGATGGCGGTGATCGTCGTTACCGGGGTCGCCGGCGCTCTGCATCCCGCGAGCAATGTCGAGATCATCGAGCCGCAGACGCTGCATCTCGCCGGTGAGTTCGTCGAAAGCAATCTCGGCACCGCGATCGAGCCCGACGGCTCGGCGACAGTGCGCATGATCGCCGAGCAGTATGATTTCGTGCCGCACTGCGTCAGCGTGCCGGCCAACACGCCGGTAAAGTTCCGCCTGACGAGCCCTGATGCGGTGCACGGTTTCCTGCTCCCCGGCACGAACGTCAACACAATGGTGGTGCCAGGCTTTGTCGCAGAGGTACGCACGAGCTTTGCGAGCCCCGGCGAGTATGAGATGCCGTGCAACGAATTCTGCGGCCTCGGCCATCACGCGATGTGGACGCGCGTCAGCGTCATGCCGAAGAACGGTTTCGCTGGGAAAGGTTCGCTCGAAAGGACGATCTGTGGCCAACGCCAGGAGGCTGGCGCTCTTTCATTACTGGGTAGCATTCGGTCTCTTCTTGCCGGCGGTGCTGCTGGGCGCTTGGCAGATGCTGATGCGCAGCCCGCTGCCGGCGCCGCTCGACGATCCCGATGCCTACTACGCTTCGGTCACTCTGCACGGTACCGCGATGGCGTATGCCGTCACGACGTTTTTTGCGATGGGCTTTGGGTACGCCGTTGTGGCGACGAGCCTCGACCGCGCGCTTCGCGGCGCGATGGCGGCATGGATCGGCTTTGCGGTCTGTATCGCCGGCACGGTCATGGCGACGGCGACGGTGCTCGCCGGCCAGGCCACCGTGCTCTATACCTTCTACCCGCCGCTGTTGGCGAGCCCCTGGTATTATTTCGGCGCCTTCCTGCTGATCGGCGGCTCGATGGTGTGGGTCGTGCTAATGGTGGTCAACATGGCCGCCTGGAAGCGCGACAACCCGGGCCGCCCGGTACCGCTCGCGATGTTCGCCATCACCGCGGCAGCGTTTCTATGGGCCTGGGCGGCGGCCGGAGTGTTGATCGAACTGGCCGGGATCCTGCTGCCGCGCGCGTTCGGCTGGGGCGATCTGATCGACGCCGCCCTCGGCCGCACGCTGTTCTCGGTGACGCTGCACGCCATCGTCTATTTCTGGCTGATGCCCGCTTATATCGGCTTTTACACCTTGCTTCCGCAGGCGGCAGGCGGGCGCCTCTACAGCGACACGATGGGGCGCCTCACCTTCATCATGTTTCTGGTGTTCTCGTTGCCGGTCGGCATGCACCACCTGTTCGCCGACCCGGAACACGGCTCCGGGTTCAAGTTCCTGCAATCGTTTCTGACGTTCCTGGTCGTGCTGCCGACATTGCTGACCGTGTTTTCGATCGCGGCGACGCTGGAGATTGCCGGGCGGCTGCGCGGCGGCCGCGGCCTCTTCGGCTGGATCGCAGCATTGCCGTGGAGCGAGCCAATGGTGCTGGCAGTCGGGCTGTCGCTGGTGATGCTCGGGCTGGGCGGGTTCGGCGGGCTCATCAACATGAGCTACGCCATGAACATGATGATCCACAATACCTCGTGGGTGACGGCGCACTTCCACCTGATCTTCGGCGGCGCGGTGGTGATCATGTATTTCGCGATCGCCTACGAGATGTGGCCGCGCATAACAAGCAAGCCGCTGCGCTCGAAGCACTTGGCATGCGTGCAGCTCTGGCTATGGTTCTGGGGCATGCTGATCACCACGATCCCGTGGCATATCGCCGGGCTGATGGGGCAGCCCCGGCGCGTTGCGATCTTCGACTACAGCATCCCGATGGTGGCCCAGACCGGTACGCTCGTCATCATCTCGGTGATCGGCGGCTTCATGCTGCTGCTTTCCGCGATCCTGCTGATCGTCATCCTCGTGCGCTCGCACTTTGGTGAACGGGCCATAATCGCACCGCTGAGTTATGCGCTGGCGGTGAACCCGCCGCGCCGCGTACCCGCGGCCCTCAACAGCTTTGCGTTGTGGAATTCGATCGTGCTGGTGATGATGGTCGTCGCGTACGGCTATCCGATCGGCCAGTTCTTCTTCCTGCGCAGCCACTCCGTTCCGGCGGTCGAGGCGACGAGCCGGTCCGGTTCGGTAAAATGAGCGTAATGCCGCGCGACCGCCGGCTGTTTCAGCTTCACCATCCATGGGCATGGATCGGCTGGGGATCGACCGCCGCGCTGCTCGTCCTTGGCATCGTCCTCGGTTTTGTCGTGCTCAGCCCTGCGCAGCAGAACGAACCTGCTCTCGGTCCATGGAGCGCGATCTGCCGCGCGCTTGGCCTTACCGCAGATACGGCTCCGGCTGGCGCCCCTCAGCCGCCGCTCCGCACCCCGTCGCGTGTCGCATGGACCAGCGCCACGCTTGCGCAGATCGCTGGCGGAAATAGCGAGCATGGCGCGTTTATCGCCGGAAGTTGCACGGCTTGCCATGGCGAGCAAGGAGTGAGCCAGTCCGGCCAGTTTCCGACGCTTGCCGGGATCGATGCCGGCATCACTTACAAGCAGCTCGACGATTTTCGCGCTGGGAAGCGGGAATGGGGCGCGATGAACGGTATTGCGCAGGCGCTGAGCGCGCAGGATTCAGCCGATGTCGCGGCGTATTTTGCGAGCCGGACCGGCGGATTGCTGCCCATCAAGGGCGAGTCCTTCCGGTCTGGACATACGCTGCGGGAAACCAACCCCGCCATTCGTCTCGCCTTCGCCGGCGATCCGCTGCGCGGTATTCCGCCTTGCGCCGCCTGTCACGGTCCTGCTGCCGCCAAGCTCGGCGCGCCGCCGCTCGCGCGGCAACATGCCGCTTATATCGAACGCCAGCTCGCGGCCTTCTCCCAAGGCTCTCGACAAAATGATATAAACCAGCAGATGCGGGTCATTGCAAAGCAACTGACGCCAGACGAGATGCGCGCCATCGCCGAATTCTATGGCCGTGCCGCCAATGAGCAAACGGCGGGGGCGGTAGCTCCAGCGCTTTCCGACTCCCGTCTTACACCGGGCGGAGGCGTCGCAATCCAAAGACGGTAGCCAAATGGTGGAACCGCAGCTCCGTCACCGATCTGCCGAATGGCCCGAAACAGCCGAGTTCAACGGTGCTGTCCATCTGGAGGAGGCGATTGTCGTTGCCTTCCGCGGGCACACGCTGTTGCCGCTCGACGATCGCCTCTATGCGCTGCAGCCGACGATCCCGCACCTGACCCGATCCTCCCTGCACCGCTCGCTGAAGCGGCACGGCATCTCGCGCCCGCCGCAGGTCGGGGACGAGAGCGCCCCGGCGAGTGACCGCTCAGGGGCGATTTTGTTGAAAAACTCTCTTTTCGGCGATGCTCGATTCATGGAAGCCCTACGGACACGGCATTCAATAAATTGGCTGGGGGACCAGCCGATTTAGCGTTTCCGAAGCGTGCGAGGTCCGCAGCAGGACTGAGGTAGTGTCGAACGGCGATGTGCCGTTGGCTTTCAATTTGGCGAGCTTTTTCGTCAGGCCCGATTTTCGAGTTTTTCAACACAATCGGGCATGAGCAGCCCGCAGCAAAGCCAAGTTCGAAGGTTTGCAACGGGTTGACTGCGGAAGCCCACACGCCGTCGCGCAGAGGTCCGCTATCGGCGCTGAGCGGAAGCTCAGCGTGTGCTTCGTCGAGGTCTGCTCGGCGCCGA
>Ga0185299_10005029_pt1 | contig 15339 bp, 16 predicted proteins | sample PaiPotPPA55metaG_FD_128002 | JGI IMG/M metagenome (GOLD analysis project Ga0185299, IMG submission 128002) | Iron sulfur acid spring bacterial and archeal communities from Banff, Canada, to study Microbial Dark Matter (Phase II) - Paint Pots PPA... ...
CAGATCAACCGTCTCAAGGCTATTAAGCGACAAATGTATGGCCGTGCTGGTTTCCATCTGCTGCGAGCACGAGTCCTGCCCTATCAAGCGATGGCACCTTGATCTGCACCGAAAGTGCGGAAGATCCGCAAAAATCCCCATAGTGCCGGACGGAAAATCCCCCACCCCTGACAAGGGTTAAGCCCGGCAACCGACTCTGGAAAGAGGAGGAGCCGGCCAGTGTTGAGGGGGAAAGACGTGCAGGAGATTGAAGAGCTGAAGCGACAAGGGCTGAGCATACGGGCGATCAGCCGGTTAACCGGCTACGATCGCAAGACGATCAGTAAGTATCTGATTCATCCAGAAGGTGCGCCGGTGTATGGGCCGCGGGCCAAACAACCCGGTAAACTGGCGACCTTCGAGCCGTATTTGCAGGAACGGATGCAGGCCGGAGTGTGGAACGCACGGGTGCTGTTGCGGGAGTTGCGCGAGCGAGGCTACACGGGCGGATACACGCTGCTGACCGACTGGCTGCGGCCTCAACGCGAGTCCGCGCGCACGGTAGCGGTGCGCCGTTTTGAAACTCCGCCGGGCCAACAGGCCCAGGTGGACTGGGGGCATCTGGGCACGGTGGAGATCAATGGCGAAGAACGAAAGCTGTGGGGCTTCGCCTTCACGCTGGGCTACAGCCGGACGATGATGGCCGAAGCAGCGCTGGATCAAAAGCTGGGGACGCTGCTGCGGATGCATGAGGAAGCCTTCCGGCAGTTGGGCGGCGTACCGCAGGAGATCCTCTACGACCGCATGAAAACAGTGTGGCTGGAGACCGACGAACGCGGCGAGATTGTCTGGAACCCGGTGTTCCTGGACTTCGCGCGCTACTGGGGCTTCACGCCGCGGCTGTGCCGGCCATATCGGGCCCAGACCAAAGGCAAAGTGGAATCGGGTGTGAAGTACATTCGGCGGAACTTCCTGTGCGGATTACAAGGGCGTGAGCCGAGTGGTCTGAGCGACTTCAATGCTCAGTTGCGCGCGTGGGTATGGGGAGTGGCCAACCAGCGAGTGCACGGAACCACGCACGAACCAGTAACAGCGCGTTGGGATGGGGACCAGTTGAGCTTACAGTCGCTGGACGGACAGCCGCCGTATCCCTACGTCGATGACGAGTTGCGCAAAGTGGCGCGTGACGCTTACGTATCCTGGCAAGGGAGCCGCTACTCGGTGCCCTGGCTGTATGCCGGTAAGCAGGTGTGGGTGCACGAGCACGGCGATGCTGTCGAAGTCCATTACGGCCGCGAGCGGATCGCAGCTCACGGCCAGGCCCGGCATAAGCATTTGGTAGTGACGCAGCCCGAACATCATCGCGGGATTCCGCTGGGCGCAAGGCAGGAACACAAGATTCTGGTCCACATCCAGGACACCGCGCCGGTGGTGGAGATTCGTCCACTGGCCGCTTATGAGAGCGCGGCGATGGGAGGTGGACGATGACGCCGATCGAGCGATTGCAAACGGCTCTCAACGGACTCGGACTAAAGGCGGTGGAAGCACGGCTGGAAAGTTTGCTGGAGCAGGCTTCCAAGAAAGAGCCGAGCTATGCGGATTTTCTGGACGAACTGCTGAGCTGCGAAGTCGACGCGCGACGCAGCCGTTACCTGCGCGCCCGGCTGCAGTTGGCGCACTTGCCGTTTTTGAAGAACTTCGACCAGTTTGATTTCGGCTTTCAACCCTCCATCGACGAACGGCAGATTCAGGAACTGCGTTCGCTCCGGTTTGTTCACGAAGCCAGTAACGTCGTTTTTCTGGGCCCACCGGGTGTTGGAAAAACGCATCTCAGCGTGGCGCTAGCCGAGGCCGCCATTCAATCCGGCTTCGGAGCCTACTTCATGACAGCGCACGATCTGGTCACCGATCTCGGACGCGCTTATCGGGAAGGACGACTCGACCGTCGGATGCGAGTTTACCTGGCGCCCAAGGTTTTGATCATCGATGAGATGGGCTATCTGCCATTGGACGAGCTGGGCGCGACCATTTTCTTCCAACTAGTGAGCGCGCGTTACGAGCGCGGCAGCATCATCCTGACTTCCAACAAAAGCTATGGAGACTGGGGCTCGATCTTCGGCGACCCGATCATCGCCACCGCGATCCTCGATCGCCTGCTGCATCACTCGACCACCATCAACATCCGTGGAGAGAGTTACCGGCTGAAGGATAGACGGAAGGCGGGCTTGTTCCCGCGAGCCGAGCAAGAGAACGACCAATCGGCCACCTTTTCCTCATCTCAAATCTTGCAGAACGGTCCTCGCCGTCAAGGGTCCACTCCGTCGCGCAAATCCAACGCGCCCTTGACTGCTCCGGGCCGTTCCACACCCTGATCCCTTTATGAGGAAAAGGTGGCTCATGCAAACTGGCCTTTCTGGCGCCTCCCGTTGGTCGGCGTTGGAGACCATTCTGGGTGGGGGAATTTTCAAACGGAACTATGGGGAATTTTCGGGATCTTCCGCACTTTCGGTGCAGATCAAGCAACCTTAAAATGGCTCCAAACAATTCCAACTAGTATTGTCTTAAGCTCAACTTGCAATGGCACCTCCCCCGAGCCATTCGCAAACCGTATTGCCTGCCCAAAACTTAGTACTGGATAAGATCCAGCATATTGACGACAGATTCCTGGTCGATGTTCACGTTCAGCAAGCCGCTCGTTGTCCAGCGTGCGGTAAAGTGTCTGGGAGCCGTCACAGCGTGTACTTTCGTCGTCTGAAAGACCTGCCTTGGCAAGGTCGTGCAGTAGAGCTGCGGCTGAAAGCTCGGCGTTTTCGATGCCGTAACCGAGCTTGTGCACGAAAGGTCTTCGCCGAACCAATACCGGAAGTTGCGCGATCCCATGCTCGCTGGACCACACGGGTTGGGGAGATCATACGCCTGATCGGCTACACCGCCGGAGGGCTGCCTGGCAGCCGCATTCTGGACCGGTTGGCTATCCGTATCAGCGACGATACGGTGATTCGGGCGGTTAAGGCTTCTAGTGAGGCCTCGGCCAGCGATCCAGTCCGACACCTTGGCGTAGACGACTGGGCCTGGCGCAAAGGGCAGAGCTATGGAACGATTCTTGTGGACTTGGACAAGCGTCAAGTCATTGACCTCCTTCCCGACCGTTCGGTGGAAGGCTTGCAAACTTGGCTGGAAAAGCATCCGGGTGTAGAAGTGATTACTCGGGATCGTTGCGGCATTTATGCCGAGGCTGCCGAACAAGGTGCTGCGGATGCAGTTCAGGTGGCAGATCGGTTTCACTTGTTCCTGAATCTCTCGACAGCCGTCGAGAGGGCACTGGAAGAACGGAGCCGTGAACTGTGCATTTCTGCCCTGCCGGAGCCAGAAGCTGTCCAGGCTGCACCGCCAAGTGAACTAAGAACAACACTTGTGGAGCAGCGCAAACAACAGCGACGCCAGCGCCGGCATCAGCGCTACGAGCGGGTTATCGAACTGCATCGGCTGGGTCACACACAGCGGGCTATCAGTCTAGAAGTCGGCATCGAGCGCAAAACCATTCGCCGTTGGCTGCGCACCGGCCAGTTTCCGGAACGGAAGCCAGCCACTGGCCGTCGCAGCCATGTCCGCGAGTTTCATGACTATCTGCAGCAACGCTGGACTGAGGGATGCCACAACGCGACTCGCTTATTTCACGAGATCCAGGCACATGGATATCGAGGCAGTCGCCAGATGGTTTCCAATCACGTTTCATCCTGGCGGGCTACGCCCCGATCGCAGTCCACGTCGAAAAAGAAAAAGCTAGATCGCATCGCACCGAAGCATGCGGCCATCTTGGCATGCCGACCAACAGAGCGTCTCTCAGAACAGCAACGGAACTTGTTCGAACAGGTCGCGGTAAACTGCCCAAGCATCCGATCGATGCGGTTCCTGGCCCTGGATTTCCGTGAAGTTATCACCAGCAAGGACCGTCATGGCATGCTGCACTGGATTCGCACTACAACGCAGTCTGGTATCGGCCCTCTGGTTCGATTCGCGTACGGGTTAAAGAAAGATTTCAAAGCCGTCATTTCTGCAGTGGAAACGTCCTGGAGTAACGGCCAGACCGAAGGGCAGATCAACCGTCTCAAGGCTATTAAGCGACAAATGTATGGCCGTGCTGGTTTCCATCTGCTGCGAGCACGAGTCCTGCCCTATCAAGCGATGGCACCTTGATCTGCACCGAAAGTGCGGAAGATCCAATTTTCGACCGGAGTTGACAGTATTGAAGGAATGGCTCCGCGAACCTCCTCGAGCCGGCACGAACGTCCTGTTTCCAAACGCGAAGGGCGGCTGTTTGAGTGCGGATGGCGTGCAATATCTTCTGCATAAACACTTGACTGTTGCCCAGGCCAGATGCCCCTCCCTGCGTGAAAAAAGAGTCACGCCGCACGTACTTCGACACACGGCCGCGATGGAGCTCTTACAAGCCGGAGTGGATAGATCGGTCATCGCCCTGTGGCTTGGGCATGAATCGGTCGAAACCACGCAGATCTATTTGGAGGCGAATCTGGAGTTGAAAGAGAAAGCTCTATCCAAAACAACTCCCCTGAATACTCGGGCAGGGCGTTTCCGGCCAACCGACCAGTTGTTGGCTTTTCTAAAGGGATTGTAGCGGACGGGACTGTCCAGGCCAAGAGCCGAGATTTGTTGGTGATGAAAGCTGTGGCCGCACGTGCCACTTGACTCCGTACTTAGGTACGGGGTTTAGACTACAGGTATGAGAGCAATGCAATCGGCGGCGGAACAATTGACCATCAGCCGCCTGGCGCGGCTCGGCGGTGTGAATCTGGAAACGATCCGCTATTACGAGAGGCAGGGCCTTCTTCCGGCACCGCCCCGTACGGCGGCAGGGTATCGGGTCTTCCCACGCGAAGCGGCGCGGCGGTTACGGTTTATCAAGCGAGCCCAGGAACTGGGGTTTTCTTTGAACGAGATCGCCGAGCTGCTCGCGCTCCGGCTGAAGCCGGGCGCGAAACAGACTGACATGCGGATGCGGGCCGAAGCAAAGATCACCGATATTGACCAGAAAATCCGGACGCTGCAGGCCATGAAGAAAACCTTGCGCCAACTCACCGACCGGTGCGAGGGGTGCGGTCCTCTGGCCGAATGCCCTATTCTGGAAAGTCTCGATGAGGAGGTGAGCGAATGACGCGCACTTTGAAACAAGGGTTGTTATCGCTTCCGGGAGTGGGTGTGTCGCTGCTTCCGAAGCTGATGTGTCCGGCTTGCTGGCCCGCGTATGCGGCCGTGCTTTCCTCCGTGGGTCTTGGCGTCCTTATTTCGACAACGTATCTGTTGCTCCTGACAGTTCTGTTTCTGGCCGTCGCAGTCGGTTCGCTTGGCTTCCGGGCATCCAGCCGCCGCGGCCTCGGGCCTCTTTGGATGGGCGTCGCGTCGGGGGCGGTGATTCTGGGCGGAAAGTTTTATCTGGAATCGGCACCAGTAACGTATGCGGGAGTCGGTTTCTTAGTCGTCGCGTCGGTTTGGAATTCGTGGCCGCGCCCGGCCACACTGGTCGGCTTCTGCCCTGCCTGCGTTCCGGCAGAAGACGACGTCGCAGAAATGGAAGGCAGGAAAGGGAAACTACATCAATGAAACACAAAATCGAGATTTTCAGCGCCGGTTGCCATACCTGCAAACAGACCATTGAGACGGTCAAAAAGCTGGCAGGGGCAGAGCACGAGGTTCACGTTCATGACATGCATCAAGGTGAGGTGGCGAGCCGGGCTACCCAGCATGGTATTCGCAGTCTGCCCGCGGTGGTGATTGACGGGAAACTGGCCGGATGCTGCGCGAGCCGTGGAGTCGACGAACACGTGTTGCGCGAGGCTCTTCGGTAGTTTTTATCTGGGGGGAAAGTCTCGCAAATACTGTCTGATCTCGTCGCGGACGCGGCGAAAGAGCGCGAGTCGTTCCTCCTCAGAACCTTGTAGCTCAGCGGGGTCTTCAAAGTTGTGATGGACGGTGACAGTCTGGCCGGGAAAAATCGGGCAGCTCTCTTTGGCGTTGTCACAGACGGTCAGGACGTAATCGAATTGCTGGCCGTTGAATTCATCCACGCTCTCGGAACGGTGGCCGGAAATGTCGATACCCAGTTCCCGCATGGCCACAATGGCCTCGGGCCGAACCTGGCTCGGTTTAGTTCCGGCGCTGAACACCTCGAAGCGGTCTCCGGCGTCGTGACGCAAGATGCCCTCGGCCATCTGGCTCCGGGCCGAATTTCCAGTGCAGAGAATGAGGACTCGTTTTCTAGCGGGCATGGGTAGTTTCTTTCCGAGGGTGGGCAACGACGACGTTGGAGGCGTCCTTCGGAAGCGATGGCACCAGCCACCGGAAAAGCACCGTCGCGGACATTGCCCCGGCGAGTTGTGCCACGATGAACCCCGGGGCGTCGGCCGGACGGATGCCCGCGAATGTATCGGACGCGGCGCGGGCCAGTGTGACGGCGGGATTGGCAAATGAAGTCGAAGACGTAAACCAGTAAGCTGCGGTGAAGTAAGCGCCGACAGCAAACGGCACGGCGGAAGAGCGCAAGCGGGCGCAACCCCAGATGATCGAGAGAAGCCCGAACGTCGCGACGAATTCACTGAACAGCTGGGCGCCGCCGGCTCGGACGTGGCGCGAAGCGAAAAACACCGGCTCGCCGAACATCAGGTGAGCTGCCGCGACACCGGCGAACGCGCCGGAGATTTGAGCGGCAGTATAAACCGGCACTTCGCGCCAGGCTAAACCGCCCTGTGAAGCGTCGGCCAGAGTGACGGCCGGGTTGAAGTGCGCCCCTGAAATCGGGCCGAACGTGAGAATCAACGCGACCAGCACAGCTCCGGTTGCAACCGTATTGGCGAGGAGAGCAATCGCGACATTTCCCCCGGCGAGCCGCTCGCCCATGATGCCGGAGCCAACGACAGCGGCCAGCAGAAAAGCGGTCCCAAGGGCCTCAGCTACAGCACGCCGGGCCACAGCACTCCTTCAGGGTCGGTTTCACGGCGCGGATGAAAGCGCTCATGAATTTGTTTTCCACCTGCGGCGCCATCGCGTCCACGTCGATGCCTTCGCCTGTGAGAAACTGGCGGGCGTCCTCGATGCTGTAAACGCGGGTCGGCTCGATGTCGATTTCATCGAAACCCGCGCGGGCAAGCTTGGCTACGTACTCGTATTCCTGCAGCGCCCCGGCGATGCAGCCGACCCACATTTCCATGCTGCGGCGCACCTGCTCCGGGACATCGCCGCGGACCACCACGTCTGAGACGGCAAAGCGACCTCCTGGCTTCAGGACGCGTAGGGCTTCGCGCAAAACCCTGTCCTTGTCGGCCGAGAGATTAATCACGCAATTGGAGATGACGACATCGACGGAGTTGTCGGGCAGGGGAATGCTTTCGATTTCGCCTTTGAGAAACTCGACGTTTTCCACTCCGGCCTTGCGCTGGTTCTCGCGGGCGAGGGCCAGCATTTCATCGGTCATGTCGAGGCCGTATGCTTTGCCGGTGGGACCGACGCGCCGGGCGGAAAGCAGCACATCGATGCCGCCCCCGGAGCCGAGATCGAGGACAGTTTCACCGGCATTGAGTTTGGCCAGGGCGGTCGGATTGCCGCAACCCAGCGAAGCGAGGACGGCTTCCTCGGGGATTTGCCCGGTCTGGATGGTGTCGTACAAATTGGAGGTGATCGGATCGACGCTGCAACCGTCGAGGGTCGCGCTCGCTCCGCAACAGGAGCTTCCCCCGGTGGTGACGCGCAGCGCGGCCTGGCCGTACTTCTCTTTGACGATCTCTTTTATTTCCATGGTTCTCCTCATTGGTGTTCGCTGACAAATTGAAGAACATGCTCCCGCAGCTGATCTCGGACCCGCCGAACAATCTGTCGGTGTTCTGCCGGCGACGCGGTGAGCGCGGGATTTTCCAGATTCCACGCGCGCCGCCAGATGGCTCCGGGAAAGATCGGACACGTCCTCTCCTGCTCCCGATCGCACAACGTGATGACGAAAGTGAAGCGCTGGCCGAGAAATCGGCTCACATCCTTTGGACTCTGTCCGGCCATATCGATGCCCAGCTCGCGCATTGCTACCACAGCCTCCGGATCGAGCGGTGTTGGATCCGCTCCGGCGCTGATGATCTCGAAGCGATCACCCGCCAAGTCCCGGAGAAATGCCTCGGCCATTTGGGTCCGGCACGAATTACCAGAGCAGAGAAAGAGCACTTTTGCCTTGATCATGGTGGTTTGCCTCTATTTGCACAGGGTGATGATCTTGTCGGGTTGAATTGCCTTGTTTCGAGTGCAGCATTCTGCATAAAGAAAGCCAAGAAGCTCCTCCAGCGCCTCAGTGTTGGCGGTGTACCACAGAAAGGTGCTGTCGCGTCGGACCTTGACCAAATCCTCGTTCTTGAGCTTTTCCAGGTGGTGGGAAAGCGTGGAATTGGGGATGCCCAGTTCGCTTTGGATCTCGCCGACGACAAGGCCGTCCGGGTGAGCAGAGAGGAGAAGCTGCATAATCCGCAGGCGCGGCTCCGTACCCATCGCTGTAAACATATCGGCATATTTGGCGACCTGTTCGGAGGATCTCTTTGTCTTAGCCGTGGCCATAGTTCGATTGTAGCAGAACTATGGAAACTGTGAGGGTCTCGGTATGTCGGGGAGCCCGGTCAGCTGATGAGCGACTCACGCCGCCAAACTCGCTCGCCAACCACTGTGTCTCAGATGCTCGTTACGTTAGACTTGCTTTTTAGAGAGATCACTGATTGCGGCCCCTTTGCAGCCTCGCGCTCATTCTGAGTGGATTCATCGCCGTGGGGCAAATGAATACAGGGGAGATTTCCGGCAGCGTGCAGGATCTCTCTAGCGGCGTGCTCCCTGGCGCGACGATCGTCGCCCAGCACGCAGAGACGGGGCAGAAGTTCACGGCGCTCTCCAACAAATCCGGCGAATACTTGTTTGCCCAACTGCCGGTGGGCGCGTATTCCATTTCAGTGAGCGCTACCAATTTCAAGCAATCCGCGTTGCCCCGGATCGAGGTCCACGCCAGCGACCGACTGCGGCGCGACTTCATCTTGGAGATAGGCGATAGGACAGAAATTGTGACGGTTCAATTGGAAGATGGCAATTTGCAATTGGAGTCCGCTGAAATCAGGGATGTCATCGGGCACCAGCAAGTAGTCGATTTACCCGTGAAGGGGCGCCAGTTTCTCGATCTAGCGATGCTGAGCCCAGGCGTTGTCCGGCCTCCGGGCGGCACGCGCGGCGATGCGATGCAGCAGGCCGGCAACCTGGTCAACGTTCTGGGGCAGCGCAGCGGACACAATCTTTATCTGATGGATGGCGTAGCCATAACGGATGAACACTTCAACAACATGGTGATCGCCCCGTCCATCGACGCCATAGAAGAGTTCAACATTGAGAAGACGTCCTATGCTCCGGAATTCGGAGGCAAATCCGGGGCGGTGATCAATGTCGTCAGTAGATCGGGTTCGAACAGCCTTCACGGAAGCCTGTTCGGGTTCGTCCGAAACAACGTTTTCGACGCCAAGAATTTCTTCGACTCGCCGGCGGCGCCGATTCCTCCCTTCCGCCAGAACCAGTTCGGCGGGAGCCTCGGCGGTCCGGTCCGCAAGAACAAGACCTTCTTCTTTCTGAGTTACGAGGGACAGAGAGTCCGCAAATCTCTAACTCAAACCTTTTCGGTTCCCACAGTCGCGATGCGGAGAGGTGACTTTTCCGGATCGCCCACGATTTACGATCCCACCGCGACCACGAACGGGCAGCGCCAGCCATTCCCGAATAATCAGATCCTAAGGCCCTTGGATCCGGTGGCTGTCGCCCTGCTCGCTCAGATACCCTTCCCTAATCTTCCCGGAATTGCGCAGAATTTGCGCTCTACCGGGAATCAGCGCGTCAACGGGAACCAATACAGCGCGCGGCTCGACCATCAGTTCTCAGGCAACGACAGCACTTACCTTCGCGCTTCGCTATTCGATGCACGGGAAGCCGATCCATTCGGATCTGGAGTGTTGCAGGAGAGCTTGCTTCCCGGCTTTGGCCGCAACCTGAGTACACACGCCATGAATGGGGTAGCGGGTTGGACCCACGCGTTCAACGCGAATGTCCTTAACGAATCCCGGTTCGGGTTTCTAACCGTCGCTGGTGGGCAAACGAGTCCCAATGCCGGAAACAATTTCGCCGCCCAGACAGGGTTGCAGGGCGTGACCGCGAATCCGCTGGATATGGGATATCCGCAGGTCTCCTTCGGCGGCCAGTTCACGACCATCGGAGATCCGGCATTGTTCACGTTTCGAAACAACCACGACTTTGAGTTCTACGACAACGTGATTTGGCACAAGGGCACGCACACAGTCAAGCTCGGTGCGTACGCCATGCATTACAACCTTCAGCCCCTGAATCCGAACGGAGCCCGCGGAATCTTTTCGTTTACTCCTCGGTGGACGTCGTCCGCGCCGGGCTTGGCGGACGGGAGTGCGTTCGCCGACTTCTTGTTGGGGTATCCAACCACCGCGCAGGTTGGCTTAGGGCGGGCTGCCTTGGACGCGAGTACGAATTGGGGGCACTTCTACGTTCAAGACAACTGGCAGATCACGGCAAACTTAAAGATCGATGTCGGAATTCGCTACGAGTACAACCAGAACATGACCGACGCGAACAACCAGATCGCGGCGATCGACACTTCTGACGCGGGTGGCCGGTTCGTGGTCGCTAGCGACACCTCCGGGAACCTTTCCCCTGCGGCGAACGCTCTGCTCCCGTTCCTCCCGCTTCCCTATGTGACATCTTCGGCGGCGGGCTGGAATAACAGTCTCCTCGTGCCGAGGTCGCTCCGCCTGGCGCCGCGCACAGGAATTGCATGGAGTCTCCCCGGCAGCCTGAAGACCGTGGTCCGGGCAGGCTTCGGTATCTATCCCAATCAGGCCGCCTACAGCATCGTCACGAACCTCGCTCAGAACTTGCCGTTTTTTGTGACCAAGACGGTCAACTCGACAGCCGCTCTGTCGCCCTTCTTCACGACGGAAAAGGGGCTGATCGCGAATACTGTGGGGACGGTCGGCGGCAGCAATCTGGATCATAATTTCAAGATCGAATACAACGAAGTGTGGAATCTCAACCTGGAGCGTGAGTTGAAATCCAGAACGACGCTCTCATTGGCCTATATCGGTTCCCGCACCGTGCACGCTGACAGTGGGACGGTTGTGAACATTCCACCCGCCGGCCCGGGCGCGATCGCTGGTCGCCGACGGATTCCGCAATTGAGCCAAATTAGTGATATCCGCTGGAACGGGTGGGCGACGTACCATGCGTTGACATTGGCCGCAAAGCGGCGTTTCACCAAGGGGCTGATGTTCGATGCGAACTGGACGTGGTCTCATTCCATCGACGACGCTTCCGACCCTGGCGCCACGTTGAACGAGACGAATCTCCCGCAAAATGTCTATAACCTGGGGGCGGAAAAGGCGAGCTCCAGTTTCGATCACCGCCACCGCGTCGTAGTGAGCTTCATCTATCAACTCCCGCTCGCTAGGAAATCGAAAGATTGGATGCAGGCAGTGCTCGGCCAATGGCAGGCTGGCGGAAATTTCGCGGCTCAATCCGGCGCGCCGTTCACCGTGAACATATCCAGCGATCAGGCCAATATCGGCGCTGGCCCAGCGCAACGCCCCAACGTTTCGGGTAATCCAAACGACGGACCCAAAACGCCCCAGCAATGGTTCAACACGTCCGTCTTTTCGTTGCCTGCGCTATATACATTCGGGAACGCGCCCCGAAACGCTGTGATCGGGCCGGGTTTGCAGGAATTCGATCTCTCACTTCAGAAAGATATGCGATTGACTGAGGCAACCAAGCTGCAATTTCGAGCTGAGGCGTACAACCTCTTCAATCACCCCAACTTCAATATTCCGAACCGGACCGCGTTCACTGCGAACTTCGGTAGCATCTCGAGCGCCCAGGATGCCCGCCAACTTCAGTTGGCGCTGAAGCTGGTTTTTTAGATGCGGAAGTCTCTCATCGGGATGAGTTGGCGTCCGGAATACTGACCGCCTTTCCTTCGGAATCGGCGATCACCTCCAGCGGAATCCCCAGCGTTTGACGAAACTCGATTCTGCACCGACTATGCCGAGTTGTTGCTCGTGAGTTCACTCGAATAGGCTTAGTTGCACTGCGGGGCCACAGGCCCGCTGGGGTGGAAGATCCACTGCGACCGAATCACCACTCGGAATAGTCTCGGCCTCGGGATAGTGGAAGGCTGTTCAAGAGCAGCACGCTCGGCTACTGCAGGCCTCATCTGTGCACGATGAGGAGCTCAGAGAGGAACTGGTCGCCGGACCATTCAACGAAGTGGTCGCTGTCGATGGCACGGCTACGGCCTTGGTTTTTGGGGCGCGGCTCGAAAGGGAGTCGCCTCGACGAAGGCCCCTCGTCGTCGAACCGGACTGTCAACTCTCGCTGTTCTGAGATCGAACCCGAACACAACCGAACGCTCGCCTCCATTTCCGGTGGCGAGCGCTCAACAAAGGAGAAGGAGCCCATGGAACTGCTTCCTGTGGAACTGAGCAAGACTCTGCCACCGCTGTATTCGCAAGAGTCGTGCCCGACCCCGATCGTGCACGTCTTATGTTCTACAGGACATAAGACGTGTTGTACTAACCCGCTACGCGGGAGTTTTGGTTGCCACGACCTTCTTTCCACAAAGCCGGGCCCCGACACGTGAAGTGAGATATCGGCAACTACTCTTCGGAAGTGGGTTCCGATATCGTTGCTCGCATGAGCAACACAACATCGTTTGGTTACCTGATTCCAACCGCCCGCAAGGTTTCACCCTTGCGCCAACGGATGATCGAAGACATGACGGTGCGGAACTTTGCACCCAACACACAACAGAGCTACCTAGGTCAGGTCGGCCTCTTTGCCCGCCATTTTGGCAAGTCACCGGAGCAGTTGGGTCCCGAAGAGATTCGCAACTACCAGATCTACTTGGCCCAAGAGAGGAAGGTGTCGGTTGGCACCCGAATCGTCGCTGTCAGCGCGCTGCGGTTCCTCTACGCCGTCACTTTGAAACGTGACTGGACCGTCCCACTCATTCCCGGCCCCAAAAAAGATCATCGCTTGCCGGTCATCCTCAGCCCGCAAGAGGTCCTCGAGGTGCTGCAAGCGGCTCCTTCTTTTCCTCACCATGTCATCTTCAGCACCATGTACGGTACCGGGATGCGCGTCAGTGAGGCGGTGCATTTGCGCGCCGACAACATCGACAGCCAGCGCATGATGATCCGAATCGAACTGAGTAAGGGCCATAAGGACCGCGACGTTCAACTGTCCTCCAAGCTATTGGAACTGCTGCGCTGCTATTGGCGGAAAGTACGGCCTGGGGAATGGATGTTTCCGGGACAAATTCCCCACCAACCTCTGAGCCGAGAAGCCGTCGGCGATGCCGTGGTTCAGGCCAGCCGGCGCGCTGGTCTGACAAAGCACACGACGCCGCACTCGCTTCGTCACGCCTACGCGGTTCACTTACTGGAAGCCGGGACCGACATACGCAAAATTCAACTCCTGCTGGGTCATCGCAGTCTCTCTACCACAGCCCGCTATCTCCGTCTGGCCACCACCACGGTCTGCGCTACCACCAGCCCGTTGGATTTGCTCCCGCTGCCCATCGTTGATCCAAAATCCTAGGCCGCCTCTCCATGCGGCCGGCCCTGGAAGTCGCCGATATCGTGCGTGCCCATGGCGACGAGTTTCGCCAAGCGCATGCTGCTTCTCTGTCCCAGAGGCAGAGACGGGTGCTGCGCTCCATCGAACTGTGCCGCACCGCAGCGCTCGGCGGTCATCTGGAACGATGTGACCAGTGCGGCCACGAACGGAATGCATATAACTCGTGCGCGGATCGGCATTGTCCCAAGTGCCAGTCCCTAGCCAGAGCTAAGTGGCTGGACAAACGTCGGGCTGAACTCCTGCCGTGCGAATATTTTCATGTTGTCTTCACTCTGCCCGAACCGCTCGTGGCACTCGCCCTACAGAACAAGAGACAGATGTACGGACTGTTGTTCCGGGCTACGGCCGAAACTCTCCAATCCATCGCTGCCGACCCGAAACATCTTGGCGCCCAGATCGGCTTCTTCTGCATTCTGCACACATGGGGACAGACTCTCGCCGCTCATCCCCACCTGCACTGTGTCGTGCCAGGTGGCGGAATCTCTCTGGACGGAAGCCGTTGGGTGCACTGCCGTCGTCGTCGCTTCCTCTTACCCGTACGCGTACTGTCGTGCCGCTTCCGAAACCTCTACCTCCGTTACCTGAAGCAAATTCATGCGGCCGGCAAACTACGCTTTCACGGCCAACTGCAGCACTTGTCCGACCCAGCGAGCTTGGCCCGGTATCTGGCTCCGCTGCGCCGCAGGAAATGGGTAGTCTACGCCAAGGCGCCCTTCGGCGGACCCGATCGGGTGCTGGATTATCTGGGTCGCTATACGCATCGTGTCGCGATCTCTAACAACCGGTTGAAAGAACTGAAAAATGGGCAAGTCAGTTTTGCCTACAAGGACTATAAGCACGAACAGCGGCACAAAGTGATGACCTTGTCGGCCGACGAATTTCTGCGGCGCTTTCTGCTGCATGTCCTGCCGGATGGCTTCCAGCGGATTCGCCATTACGGTCTTCTCGGAAACTGCCACCGCCCCGGTTCAGCCGCCGCAACAAGACTATCGAGAGCGCTATCGACAACTGACCGGACAGGATCTCCTGCAATGTCCACAGTGCAAGAAAGGTCAGATGGTACGCATTGCTGTTCTCGGAGCCGGCACTGTCATCAACGGATGGGACAGCTCATGAGCCTACTGCCATCTACGCCAGCGCTGGCCGAGACAACTTCTATCTGCCAGGCTCCCAGAGGTGTGTCCAGACCCGATTGCACCGCCGCAACGAACCTTTTCGGCCACCAGGCGGGATTTCCTTCATCTTCAAACGTTGCGGAAATACATCATGATTGCGATCTGCCCGTTCCGTCCAAGCCAACCTCGCCTATTTCCTCGTCCACTCCGGACCACTGTGGCCTTTCAAAACACATAGCTTGGGGGTCTTTGCAGCGGCTTAGCACAACAGAATTTTAAGCCGGGTGCCCACGCACCTTTCTGCAGACCTCGAAGGATACTCCGTCTGGCACCCGCCTTAAAATCCTCTGCATTATGTTCCAGCAGTAGTTATGTAGTGCTGGGCGAGTATCGCCAGCAAGATCGGCCATTTTCCCGTGGCCGGTCTTTTTTCGACAGAACATAACTGCGACACCCGCCGGTTCCCTACAGCGACTTTAGGAAGACCATGAGATCGGCGTCGTCCCGCCAGCGT
>Ga0185299_10005030_pt1 | contig 15332 bp, 13 predicted proteins | sample PaiPotPPA55metaG_FD_128002 | JGI IMG/M metagenome (GOLD analysis project Ga0185299, IMG submission 128002) | Iron sulfur acid spring bacterial and archeal communities from Banff, Canada, to study Microbial Dark Matter (Phase II) - Paint Pots PPA... ...
CCGCCATGCCGGACATGCGCGCCGACTCCGGGTAATGAAGCGCCGCCTGGATCGCGGCACGCATGGCGTTCTCAAAGCTCGGATTGGGGGCTGCAGGCGCCGCTGCGGGCATCGCAGGCGGCGGCGGTGGAGCCGCAGGTACCGGCGGCGGATCCGTGGGCGCTGCAGACGGCGTTGCAGGCTCCGGCACCGGGGTCGGCACGGGTGGCGGCGCGGCCGGCATCGGGCGCGGCCGGGCAACATGCGTCACCTGATGCACGGGGGTGACCGGACGTGCCACGGGCTGCGGCTTGGGAACCGGTACCGGCGGAACCGGCTTGGGTTCCGGCGCGGGCGCAGGTTCCGGTGCAGGCGCGAGCGACAGTACCGTCACCGGCGGTACAACCGGCGGCGCGGGCCTGTGCGCCAGCATCAGATAACCACCACCGAGCAGCAGCGCTTCGGCGAGCAGCGCGAGCGCCGCCGCTGGATAGAAACGTCGTCGTTCCGGCACGAAGCCGACAGCAGAGGGAGTCGCCATATCACTTCGCCGCGGGTTGCGCCGCAAGCGCGATCTGCGAGACACCCGCTGCACGGCACGCATCCATCACGCTGACGAGGTCCTGGATCTGCGCCGCTTTCGATCCGGCGATCGTCACCACCGTATGCGACGCATCGGGCCGCGCCGACAACATCGAGGTCAACTGAGCCGGCGTCAGCACCCGGCCATCGACCGACATGCTGCCGTCGGTCGACAGTGTGACCATCACCTTCGGCGGCGGCAAAGCGAGGGCGCTCGCGCTCGACGGCAACTGGGTCTTCAGGCCGGCGTTCGGAATCATGTGCAGCGTGATCATGATGAAGAACACCAGCAGGAAGAACATGATGTCGATCATCGGGATGATCTCGATCCTGGCCTTTTTCGCTTCGAAGTAGTTCATTGTCAGGCCCCTTGCGAGGCAAGTTTCCCGATCACCGCGCGCGGCCCTGACCCTTCTCTCAATTCCTTCGCATGCTCGTGCGATCCGCTCGCCAGCCGGTTCACGAGTGCAGCCTTGAGCGTTTCAAGCTGGTGCACGACCGCACGCACGCGGTTGTGCAGGCCGTTAAAAAACACCAGGCCGATCATCGCGACAAAGAGGCCCGACGCAGTGGCGATCAACGCTTCGGCCACACCGCCCGTTACTTGCGTGGGTGCGTTGCCAGGGTCGGACAGCACCTGGAATGCGTTGAACATCCCCACGATGGTGCCGAACAGGCCAAGCAGCGGCGCCAGCGTGACGATCGTGTCGAGTACCCACAGCAAGCGGTCGATACGCGGTGCTTCGCGCATGATTACCTCCTCGAAACTCGCGTCGAGTTCTTCTCGTGTTCGCGTGCCATGAAGGCGCGCGGCCATCGAGAAGAGCCGTCCGATCGGCAGGCCCCGATACTTCTCAGCGAACTTGGTGAGCGTCGATGTGTCGAGTTGATCGAGCCGGTCGATTTGCTGGAGCGCGGCGTGCCCACAGCCCGAGACGCGGTGCAGGAACCAGGAGCGTTCGATGATGATCGTCAATGCGACAAACAGCATCGCCGCGATGACATAGAGAACGCCTCCGGAATGATTGGCCAGGTTTAGCAACGTGTTGAAAGTCATGCGGGCAAACTCCTATTAAAAGTCGGTCGACACGGTGCCGATAATCGCGCGGCCCGGAATCGTCCAGTACAGCGGCGTATTGTCGGCAGCGGTGAAGCCGGCAAGCGCATTGATGCTGGTGCGGTTGAAGATGTTGTCGACTTCAAGGCCGATGCGCGTGTTATGCAGCCACGGCGCCAGGTTCTTGATCGTGTAGGAGGTCGCGAAATTGGTCACCGTAAAACCGCCGATAGGTTGCTGATCTCCCGTCGAACCAAACTGGTGACCCACGAACTTGGTAATCAGCGACCCGTTCAACGGCCCACGCTCGTAAAGCAGGCCCAATGCCGCGGTGCTTTGCGGTGCATTCGGCATCCAGTCGCCGGTGCTCTTCTGCTTGGCCGAGTTGAAGGTCAGGTTGCCGTACAGGCTGAAGCCAAGTCCGGCGTAGAACGTCGCTTCCGATTCGAAGCCCTTGTACACCGCGCCGCCTGCGTTCGAGAACGTGGTGTTACCGCCCACCGTCTGGCCCGTGATCGCGTTGAGGAAGTCGATGTAGTACAGGTCGGCGGATACCGTCAGCCGCTGGCTTTTATAGGTCGTGCCGATCTGATAGTTGTTGGTCTGCTCCGGGTTGGGCTGGCTCGATCCTGCCGGATTCGTGACATAGAAAATGTTCAGGTTCGGCGCGAGAAAGCCCTGCGCATACTGCGCATAAGCGCTCCAGTTCGAGTTGATCTGCTCGTGCAGCGTCACCGACGGCAGCACCTTCGTCCAGGTGTGGCTGTAGTTCACCGGCACGCCGCTGCCCTGGTCCACGGGCGCGTCGATATTGCGATTAAACGACACGTACTTGAGGCCTGGCGTCAGTGTCAGTCCGAAGGGCAACTCCCACGCGTACTGCACGTAGGGTTCGAACGTAAGCAACGTGTCGTGCATCGTGAAATTAAGCGACTGGAGCGCAAAATTCAGCGAGTCGTCCACGTTCATGTTGTCGCGGAAGTTCGACTGATGCGTGAGCCACCCGCCAAACTGCAACGTACCCGGACCGATCTTGCGTTCCGCCGTCGCGATGTCGCCGAACGCGCGGTAGTTGTTGGCCATCTGCTGGCCCGGCACGTTATTCGGGCCGAACGCCGTACCGTTCGGGGTCTCGCCATTCGGGTCCATGCCGTTGAAACCGTCGTGGTAATACCCGTAGGTGTAGAGCTTGTTCTCGATCTTCCACTCGGCAATACGGGTCTGGACATCGATGTATTCCATGTCCGTATTGATCCGGTCGAAGTTGTAGCCGGAAAAGGACTGGCTGGTCGGATCGTTGCTAAGTCCGAAGTTCGGGCCGAACTGATGAATCTGCGCCGCGGTCGCACCCAGCGATACGTTTTGGTGGATGCGGTTGTAGTTCGCGTACACGGTGACGAGGGTGTCGTCGCCGATGGGCTTCTCCAGCTTGAAAAAGACGTTGTCGCGGCGTTGCGAGGCGTTGGTCAGATAACCGTCGCTGCTGGTATGGCTGTAGCCGACCATGGCGCGTGCGTCGCCCCACTGCTGCATGTCACCCGTATTGAATTCCGCGCCCGTGAGCCAGGTGTTGAAGCTGCCGTACGAGCCCAGGAGCGATACCGATGGGGTCATGGTCGGCTCTCGCGACTGGACGGCAATCGTGCCGCCGAACGTCGCGAAGCCGATCTGCGATGCGTCACCCGGGCCCCGGTCGACGGTAATGCCGCCAATATTCTGTGACGTAAAAAACGATGTGGAATGGTGCGTGAAGTCGTTGGAATCGCCGAACGGAATGCCGTCGAATGTCACGTTGAACTGGCCGTCCTGGAAACCGCGAATCGACAGGCCTTGTGATTCCATCAGGCCCGCGCCGTTCGGATTGACGCTGTTCACGCTTGGTGCGATCTGGACGATATCGCTATAGTTGGCCGTGGGTGCAGTGCTGTTCTGGATATAGTGCCGGTTGATGATCGATTGCGGTTCGTCCGCGGTCAGCGAGCCCTGCGTGGGTGCCTGCGCCGGCGCCGACTGCGGGTTGGCCGGTGTTGAACCGCCGCCGGAAGAGTTGGAAGTGGCGGTGCTTTGCACCGAGCCAAGATCCCCCGATGCCTGTGCATGAGATACCTGAGCAGCAGTTGCGCACAGCGATGCGAGAACAATATGCGCGAGTGGTTTCTGGCGAAACCGTGAACGTACCCGTTGCATTTTTGATGCGTCCTTGTTTTAGGTTTCCGTCTGGATGGAAGTAGACAAGGCGCATCTTAGAGACAGCACATTAACCGGTAGTGATGGCTAACTTACGAACTTAAGCTTTGCATTACGAATGGATAACGACCCATAGTGCGAGCGGCTTTGCCATGAACTGGGCAGATAGGCGACCATGTCCGAACCAATGACAACCTGATCTCCTCAGCCCCTCGTGGCGGGTAGTGGCGGGTAGTGGCGATACCGGTATAGGCAGCGAACTGGTTGAACCACGGTCAACGTCGTACGATCCGCATTGAAGTCAATTCACTTTTGCGCAAAGCGGTTGCTCCGGCCTTCATGAAGAAACCGGACCTGGCTCATTTGCTCGCGCCGACCCGGACAGGATCATGGACAAACAAGCGGCAAGCGCACATCACGCGAATCCTCCGGTGCCGGAGGAGTTTGCCCACTGGCGACGCAATCTCATTGTCTGTGTCTTCGGATCGTTCACGACCATCGTGGCAATGACGCTCATGTTGCCGTTCCTGCCGCTGTACGTTGAACAACTCGGCGTCAAGGATCATGCAGCCATAGTCCAGTGGTCCGGGATTGCTTACGGCGCGACGTTTTTCACTGCAGCATTGACCGCTCCCCTTTGGGGACGGCTTGCCGACCTCTACGGCCGCAAGCCGATGCTGATCCGCGCCAGTCTCGGCATGGCCGTCATCATGTCTTTAATGGGAATGGCGCATAACGTCTGGCAACTCGTCGGGCTTCGACTCCTCGCAGGCTTGCTTGGCGGGTTTGCGTCGGGTTCCACTGTGCTGGTCGCGACCCAGACGCCCAAAGACCGATGCGGCTGGGCGCTTGGTGTCCTGTCTTCGGGAATCATGGCCGGCAATCTGGTCGGCCCGATCATTGGAGGATCGCTGCCGCCGCTGATCGGAATACGTTCGACCTTTCTCGCCGCGGGCGCGCTGATTTTCATTACGTTCCTGGCGACAGTACTGTTTGTAAAAAACGAGCGTCAACTGGGTGCGAGTAAGAAAGGAAGCAAGCGCGGCAGTTGGGCGGCGCTTGCGGACAAACGGCCGACTATTGCCATGCTGTTCACCGGCATGCTCCTGATGTTGGCGAACATGTCGATCGAGCCGATCATTACGGTCTATGTTGCACAGATTGTCGATCTGCACCAGGTCACGTTTGTTGCCGGGCTTGTCATGTCGGCGGCAGCGTTGGGCAGCATTCTCTCCGCGTCTTACCTGGGTAAGCTCGCCGATCGTCTGGGGCATTGGAACGTCATCATCGGCTGTCTTGCGGTTGCGGGCATCCTGCTGATCCCGCAAGCATTCGTCACACAAGGCTGGCAATTGATCCTTCTGCGATTCTTGATGGGCCTCGCGCTTGGCGGGCTTCTGCCTTGTGTCGCCAGCGTTATCCGGCACAACGTGCCCGCAGCCATTGCGGGGAATATGCTTGGCTATTCGACTTCTGCCCAATACACCGGGCAGGTCGTCGGACCGCTTGCCGGCGGTTTTGTCGGCGGACATTTCGGCATGCGGGAGGTATTTTTCGGCACCTCGGCATTGATGATCGCGGGCGCTGTTTATAACTGGATTCTTAAGTCAAGCATTCTCGATAAAGCAGCTGACTCAACGCCAAGCGGTGCGGCCGGGCAAGCCCGCAAGGAGCCCTGATCAAACCCGCTTCAGCAATCCTGGATCCACCGGCAACGCGCGAATCCGCTTACCCGTCGCATTGAAGATGGCGTTGCAGATCGCCGCCGTTGTCGGTGGAACGCCGGGTTCGCCCACACCGCCCGGCGGCGCATTGCTCGGCACGACATAGATATGCGTTTCCGGTACCGAGTCGATGCGCGCCACGCGATAGTCCGTGAAGTTCGACTGCTCCGACGCGCCATTCCTGAAGGTAAGCTCGCTATAAAGCGCATTGCCCAGCGCCATCACCACGGCCCCTTCGAATTGCGCAACCACGCGATCGGGATTCACAATGCGTCCGCAGTCGACCGCAAGATCGACACGTGTGACGCGCACCGAACCATCGTCCGCCACCTGCACCTGCGCGACCGCCGCCACGTAGCTAAGAAAGCTGCGATGCACCGCAATGCCGCGGCCATGCCCCTTCGGTAACGGGTTGGACCAGCCGGAGCGCGCAGCAGCCGCACGCACCACGGCCGCATAACGCGCGGTATCGATGGGATACTCGTCGATCGATGCGCCGTAGTTCGGATAGTCCACACCCAGCGCATGCAGATCGACGTGACGCGGTTCACCCAGGAGCGCCAGCAAGTGCTGGACCGGATCCTGGTGTGCGGCCGCCGCGAGTTCATCGACGAACGAGCCAGCGGCGAACCCGTGGGGAATGTTATACACCGAGCGATACCAGCCGATGCGCGTATGCGCAATCGCCGAACCGTTTTCGCACTGTACGTTGTCGACGGCGTAGGGCATGTCCGTCACGCCCTGGCCCAGTTCGCCCGCGGAGCCATAGGTCACGTTCGGCGTAAAGGTCGAACCGATCGAAGGGAAGACCGTCCGGTGCAGCCAGGCGACCGTCTTGCCTTGTGCATCGAGTCCGCCTTCCATGTGCTGCGCGCAGACCGCATGGAAATAGTCGTTGCGCACGTCGTCCTCGCGTGTCCATGTGAGCTTGACCGGTGCGCCCACTTCGCGTGACAGGAACGCTGCTTCCGCCACGTAGTCGGGTTTGGATTTTCGGCCGAATCCGCCGCCTAGCAACGTGACGTTGATCGTGACCGCCGGCTCCTTCAATCCGAGAACCTGTGCGACCGTCGTACGCGCCTGTTGCGGATTCTGGGTCGCGGTCCAGACATCGACTGAGCCGTTCGCGTAGGACGCAGTCGCGGCCAGCGGTTCCATGGCCGCGTGCGCAAAATGCGGCACGTAGTAGTCCGCCGAGATGCGTTGCGCCGCGCCCTGCAGTGCAGCACCGGCGTCGCCGTTATGGCGCACGACCTTGGCCGGCTGCCGCGCCGTGTCTTCGAGCATCTTGCGATAGGCCGTGCTGTCATACGTGCCGTTCGGTCCCGTGTCCCAATCGAGCTTCAGTTTCGTTCGCCCCTGCATGGCTGACCACGTATTCGTCGCGACGACCGCCACGCCGCCAAGCGGACGAAAACCCGAAGGCACAGGCGCACCCGGAATGGTGATGATTTTCAGCACGCCGGGCACCTTCATCGCTTCGCTCGAGTCAACGCTCCTGAGGGTCGCGCCATAGACCGATGCGCGCTCGATCGATGCGTACTTCATGCCTGGCAGCACGACGTCGATGCCGTAGATCGCGCGGCCATGCACGATGTCGTCGAGATCGACGACCGGCAGCGACTTGCCGATGTAGCGCCACGCGCCCTCGTCTTTCAGATGCAGCGTGTCCCGCGGCGGCACCGGCTGCCGCGCCGCGGCCGCCGCCAGCGCGCCATATGACAAGCGCCGCTTGCTGGTGGCGTGCACGACGTGGCCAGGTTCGGTGTGGCATGTCGACGGCGCGACGCGCCACTGTGCAGCGGCCGCCGCGACAAGCATCTGCCTCGCGGTGCCGCCCGCTTCGCGCAGCGGCTGGAAAAACTGACGGATGCTGCGCGAGCCATCGGTATTCTGATCGCCATATTTCGCATCGCCTTGTGCTTGCAGCACCTTGACTGTTTTCCAGTCGGCGTCCAGTTCGTCGGCGAGGATCATCGCGAGGCTGGTGCGGATACCCGTGCCCATCTCGGAGCGATGCGCGACGAGCACGATCTCGCCGGACGGCGCCACCGATACGTACACGTTCGGCGCAAACGCTGCCTGCCCACTATTTGCGGACGACGCTCCGCCGGCCGCGAACGCATTGCCTACGCCGACACCGCCAACATGCAGCCCCAGCACAACACCGCCCGCCAGCGTTCCCTTGAGCACGCGGCGACGGCTCAGATTAACGATCTCGCTCATCACGCCGTCTCCGCTGCAGCCTTGATGGCGACCTTGATGCGCTGATAGGTTCCACAGCGGCACACGTTACCGGACATCGCCTCGACGATCTGCTCGTCGCTCGGCTTCGGCGTCTGTTTGAGGAGCGACGCTGCCTGCATCATCTGGCCTGGCTGGCAGTAACCGCACTGCGGCACGTTGGCGGCCTTCCACGCACGCTGCACCGGATGTTCGCCGCCTTTGCCCAACCCTTCGATAGTCGTTACCTGCTTGCCCTGGACATCGGAGAGCGAGGTGACACACGAACGTACAGCCACGCCGTCCAGATGCACCGTGCAAGCGCCGCACGCGCCGACGCCGCAACCGAACTTCGTACCGTGCAAACCGAGAAGGTCACGCACGGCCCACAGCAGCGGCATGTTCGCATCCGCATCGACGTTGTGACGCACGCCATTCACGATCAGTTCCATCAGTTGACTCCTTGTTGTAGGACCCGCAGGCTCTGGCCTCTCAGACTCTGGCCTCTCAAACTCTAGCCTGGTAAGCATTGCACCAGCCTGCCCCGCTCACCTGCTTCGCACCGAACAACGCGCAGAGTGCGCTCGCATCGCCCGGCCTGCCCTGGAAGTACTGGCAGTTGCCGCACCGCTGGCCCGCGGCGTATCGCGGATATTTTGCCCGGTCGACGTGCGACGCGTCGGCCCGATAACCAAGGGCCTGTGCGGCCGGATCGGTCTCCTGAAGCTGCGCACCCGCTGCCCAGGCCCCACGCCCGCCGAACGCAAGAGCGGTCATGCCTGCTGTTTGCAGAATGAAAGTTCTTCGGGTGGTTCGACTCGTCATCGTTGTGTTCTCCGTGCTGGTAAGGATCAATGTAATGTGTCCGCAAGCGCCGCAGCGTATCCTCCCTCACATGAAGGATGCGTGCCCGGCGTAAGTTGCAAAACAGTTTTGCGGTCGCTGCACTCTGGGGCGACCCTGGCCGCGAGATGATGGCCTTGTGGCGCGGCCTGAAAACACTGTCGTACCTGTTTGGGGCGGTACGCGAACCGATTATTTCAGCCGCTTCTGACGATCACAAGAAGGCACCTGAAGGTTTCATACTTTCCCCATGAACAAATTGCCACGACGGCCCTTACGTCGACGACAACGCACAAAAGAAAACCGACGATCTGGCGCGCAACATCATCGAACAGATCGCGGACAAGTGGACGATCCTCGTGATCGACGCGCTCGGCACCCGCGGCGAGATGCGCTTTTCGCGACTGCGCGAAGAGATCGGCGGCGTGAGCCAGAAGATGCTTACGAAGACGTTGCGCCAGCTGGAGCGCGACGGCCTGGTGTCGCGCTACGTGCATCCGGTCATACCGCCGCGCGTCGACTATCAGCTCACGCCGATCGGACGCAGCCTGCTCGACAAGATCTGCGGCATCTGGGACTGGGTCGAAATCCACATGGCCGAAATGGAACGCGCGAGAAGGCAGTTCGATCACGGAGAAAAGCGGACCGGCGACACGCGAGTGCCTGAAAAAGCAGGATCATGAATTTATGAACGAGTGAGTCAGTGAGTGAGCCGCGCTCTGCAGGATCGCGGCGCATTGACCATAATCGTGGCTTCCCTCCGATACCTTGCTGGAAAGCCCGATGAAAGTAAGCCCTGACCGAACCGGATCATCGGTCGCCTTCGTGACAGTCGCCGTGGCGTTCATGATCAACATGATGGGCACGACCCTGCCCACGTCGATCTATCGTTACTATCAATTGCAATACGGCCTCACGCCGACCTTGATCACCGTGATCTACGCCATCTATGCAGCCGGTGTGCTCGGTGCGTTGCTGACGGTCGGCAACTGGTCCGATCAGCTTGGACGCCGGCGCATGCTGATCGCCGGCCTGTGTTTCTCCGCAGCGTCGGCGTTCACCTTCCTGTTGAGTCACGGATTATTCGGGCTGATGCTGGGACGGTTGTTATCGGGCATTTCAGCGGGAATCTTCACGGGCACGGCTACCGTCGCGGTGATCGAACTCGCTCCTGCATCAAGGCATCGGCAGGCCACGCTCGCAGCCACGGCGTCCAACATGCTTGGATTGGGTTTAGGCCCATTGTTGAGCGGCGTGCTTGTCGAACTGCTGCCTTCCCCAATGCGGCTCCCTTATGCCGTGCACCTGGTGCTGCTCGCGGCCGCACTGCTGGCGGTGTGGAACGCACCGGAGACGGCGCAGCTTCCAGCCCGCGTCAAACTCGGACTTCAACGAATTTCATTGCCCGCCGAAGTGCGCCGTGCGTTCGTGCCCGCCGCGATGGCCGGATTCGCAGGCTTCGTCGTGGTGGGATTTTTCGCGGCGGTGGCGCCGCAATTGATCCGCGTCGTACTGGGCTATAACAACGGGATTGTCATCGGTGCGATTATTTTCCTGCTCTTCGCATGCTCGGCTATCGGACAGATGGTGCAGGCAGCAATAGCGCCGCAGCAGCGGCAGCCTGCCGGTTGCATCGGGCTCATTGCGGGGCTGCTCGCCGTTGCGCTGTCCGTGCCCGAGCAGTCTTTGGGCGCATTGCTGATGGGTACCGCGCTGGCTGGAATCGGGCAGGGAATCAGCTTTCGCGCAGGGCTCGCGGAGATTGCCGCGAAGTCCCCGCCGCACAGGCGCGCAGAAGTGACGTCGAGCTTTTTCGTGGTGCTCTATATAGCGATCTCGCTGCCCGTTATCGGGCTTGGCGTTGCCGTTCAGTTCGCGGGCATTCAGCGGGCCACCTTGATCTTCGCCGGCTTGACGATCGTATTGGTCCTTGCCGCCCTGCTGCTTTTGCTGCGTGGTCGTGACGGCCCGGTCCAGGAAGCCGATGCGGCGAATAGCTGAAGACCGCACCGGAGTATCCTGCGCTTCGGGCCGGTAAATAATTTACCGCTAGTTCTGTTCGACCAAGCCTTTAACCGTTTGAGGAATGCATGGAGCTGCGTCAACTCCGCTATTTCATTGCGGTAGCCGAAGAAATGAACATCACGCGGGCGGCCGTGCGCCTGCACATGACGCAACCGCCGCTTAGCAGACAACTCCAGCAGATCGAAGAAAGTGTCGGGCTACCGCTCTTCGAGCACGGTTCGCGGCCTTTGCGCCTCACCGAAGCGGGTCGCGTTTTCTACACGCAGGCGAAGCGCCTGGTCGATGAAAGCGACGAACTCGTTCCACTTACGCGCAGGCTTGCGCAGCTGGCGGAACGCATTGTGATCGGCTTTGTGCCCTCCACGCTTTATGGCGCGCTGCCGCAGGTGATCCGCGCATTTCGCGAGGCCGCGCCGCAGATCGACCTGTCGCTGATCGAGATGTTCACGCTCGAACAACTCGGCGCATTAAAGGGCGGACGTATCGATGTCGGCTTTGGACGGCTGCGCTTCGACGATGTGCAACTGACGCGCGAAGTACTTATCGAGGAACGGATGATCGCGGCACTCCCGGAAGATCATCCGCTAGCGGAAGCTTCGGTGGAGTTAACGCTGGAGGATATTGCACGCGAGACGCTGATTGTCTATCCGAGTTCGCCGCGCCCAAGTTATGCGGACCAGCAACTCTCGGCGCTGCGCGATCATGCGCTCGAACCGGCCGCCGTACACGAAGTACGGGAGTTGCAGACGGCCCTCGGGCTGGTCGCGGCCCGAGTGGGCGTGTCGCTCGTGCCGGAGAGTGTCGATGGTTTGAGGGTGCATGGCGTTGTCTACCGGCACTTGCCTGAACCAAGTCCCACGTCACCGATCATCATGAGCCGCCGCCTTCAGGACGAAGGCCAGACCACGGCCCTCTTCTGTTCCATCGCGCGTGATCTGTACCGGCGCGGCCAGGCTTTTACAAGCCGCTAACTTCCGGGCTCAGGATGATCGCGGAATAAAAAAAGTCCCATCCAGACTGGACGGGGACTTAAGCGCGACGAAGATCACCGTCGTCGCGGGACACACCCTCGGAAGGGTAAGTCCAGTGTCTTCGCATTCGCGCCGAAAGGAAATAACATCGGCACCGGTCTAACAAGATTTAACGATTTACGCAGAGAAAAAATTTCCTGTTGGCAGCATTAAAAGATGCGCGGGATGTGCATTGAAATTTTTGTTCTTAAGGTAATGATGCGTATGCCGGCGTCCCTAAGCTAAGGGCGGCTAAGGAGCGCTTTAGCTTTAGCTGATTCCGCTAAGTAAGCTTGCTAAGTCTCTGCTAAGTAATATTTCGCGCGTAAGTTCAGGCTAAGCGGTCCCCGGTACCGACAACGCGCCGTCTCAAGCTCGATCAATGAGTCACACCCAACTGGCGATCGAAGAAAACCTGAGCCGCGTTGATCGCCTGCAGATGCGTGTCGGCCTGCGGAACGTCCGTTTTGCAAATGGGAACATTCGCTCGTCCGAGCTCGGTGCAGGTCGACAGGAAATCGGTGTGACCAACACGCGGAAGCCGAATGAGTGAAGCGCTCGGGATCATTCGGGCTGCCACGAGGCCATTCGTCGTGGGCGGCGCGGTTACGTCGGCATCGCCCAGCATGATCTCGACCGGTGTGTGCAAATGCTCCAGGCTTGCGGGTGCCAGGGCCTGCACGAGAGCCGGAGCCATCACGAACGCGGCGCGCAATTGCGCAATGGAGTGGTCGTCGGTTGCGTGAGCAAGTTCGGCCTGAATGTCCGGACGTTTGAACAATGCATCGCGGTCCTGTTCCGTGAACGTGGCTTCCTGCTGCGGCCGGCACACGCCATCGTCGGGATTGGCTTTGCAGAACCGCTCGAAATGCGCAGGGTCGACCTGGGCGCCTGCTGCCACAAGCGAAGTGAAACCGCCCGCAGAAAAACCGGCAACGCCGAGACGCGCCAAGTCCATATGCGGGCCAATAACCGGGTCCTGCGCCACCGCTTTCAGGGCGAGACGCAAATCCTCCGCGCGGTCCCACCACAACACCGCACCCGCGGCGGTCATGGTGTCGATGCCGTTGTTGCCGGGATGATCGACCGCCACCACGATGTACCCGTCGCGCGCCATCGCTATACCGAACCATCCCATCATCCTGGCCGAGCCGCCGAAGCCATGAGAGTAAAGGATCACGGGCCGCCGGCCGGCAGCGGACGCAAAGGCTGCATCGGGCGCAACGGAACCGACGTCGAATAGTGGTTTGCCGGGCGGTCCAATCGCAACGTTACGTTCGATTGCATCGGTTGCAGCGGGGTACCACACCGTGATTCGAAGTTCCGGCCGGTGCTCGGCATCGCGCAGGCTCGCAGTCGGATCGGCAGTCACTCGATGCATCTCGCCGACAGGTCCAGCGAGTGATTTGCCGGCCGCGAGAAGAACGAGGATTCCAACCCCCGCCCTGAAAATCTTCGCCATCTTCATCATTGTCGAGTGCTGTTTGATTTGATGTGGCATGTTGGCGTGCATCCTCGATCCAGAACTGTCGCCAAATATTATGCCTGTTCCTCAATCGCCGGGTCCGGCTGGAAACCTCTCATCGCGAAGGTGATAACAGCGAATGCGTGCGGACGTCGCGCGGCATTGGAATCGTCGAGCAGACGCGCTGGGATTTCAAATGACTTTTCACGGGCATTGCGCCGCGTAGTCGCATTGCACCGCGCGAATTCGCGGCAAAACAATGCTACATTCCAGCCATGAAAGTGCAACCGCGAAGGCGCAACAACCCGGTCGGCGCGGTGGCTTCCAACATAAGGAATGGCATGCTGGAACTGGACGAACGCGACCGGGCTATGCTCGGCGGTGACTTTGGCGCAGGCGTCGCACTGGCCATGCGCGTAGTGAGCCGCACGGCGAACGTGATGGATGCGCAAAAGCTGATCGACGTAACGTCGGCGCATATCGACGGCTGTCTGTATCACGGCGTGGCCAGCCTCGATTTCGTCGAGCGTTTTGTCGCCGACGGCACGAAGGTCTCGATTCCCACCACCTTGAACGTCGGGTCGCTGGACCTGATTCATCCGGAGCTCTTTCACGGCGATGCCGCGCTTGGCAATGCGGCCAAACGCCTGATGGAAGCGCACCTCGAACTCGGTTGCGAGCCGAGCTTCACATGCGCGCCGTATCAACTCGAACACCGGCCAAAAGTCGGCGAACAGATTGCGTGGGCCGAGTCGAACGCCATCGTCTTTGCCAACTCCGTGCTTGGTGCACGGACGAACCGCTATGGCGACTTCCTGGATCTCGCGGCGGCAATCACAGGTCGTGCGCCTTATGCAGGCTTGCATGTCACCGGGAATCGCGCAGCGCGGATCGTGTTTGAAGCGCCTGCTTTCGGCGCGATGCATCGCGATATCTGGTTCGCCGCGCTGGGTTTCCTGGTCGGCAAGGAGGCCGGCACGATTCTTCCCGTCATCACCGGATTGCCCGGCGACACCACGGAAGACGAGCTGAAAGCGCTCGGTGCCGCGGCGGCATCGAGTGGCGCCGTGGCCCTTTTCCACGCGGTCGGCATCACGCCTGAAGCGCCCACGCTCGATGCTGCGTTACAAGGTGCAGCGCCCGAGCGCTCAGTGCGCGTTGTAATGGAGGACCTCCGCGCAGTGCGCCGGATGTTGAATAGCGGGAATGCCGGCGACGCGCTGATTGCCGTTGCCCTCGGCACGCCCCACTTCTCCGTTGCTGAATTCACGGCACTGCACACGCTGCTTGCGCAATTCGACGCTCCTCTCCAGTGCGACTTCTACGTCAACACAAGCCGATTTATCCTGTGGCAACTGGAGGAGTCCGGCATTGCCAAAACGCTGGAAGCGAAAGGCATTCAGATCGTCGTGGATACCTGCACCTACATCACGCCGGTCATGAGAAACATGTCTGGTCTCGTCATGACCAACTCGGGCAAGTGGGCGCATTACGCGCCGGCCAATATTGGCGTGAGTGTGGCTTATGGAAGCATGCGCGAATGCGTGCGCTCGGCTATTGCCGGAAAGGTGTTATTCGATGAATAAAGAAGTGATCGCCGGCATGACCACCGACAGGACCGTCACGGGCGTCATGCTCTCGCACGGAACTGCCTCCGGGCCGGTCAAGCTGCTGCGGGCACCACTGAGTTTCTGGGGCGGCTACGACTCCGCCAATGGCGTGATCGTCGATAAAACCCATCCGTGCTTTGGCCAAAGCCTGGCAGGCAGCGTGATGGTCATGCCGCGGGCCAAAGGCTCCAGTTCGAGCAGCAGCGTACTCGCGGAAGCGATTCGGAATGGCACCGGTCCGGTTGGCATCGTCCTGCGCGAACGTGACCTGATCATCGCAATCGGCGCGATCGTCGCGAGCGACCTGTACGCCATCCACGTTCCCGTGGTCGCTCTTTCTGAAGTTGATTTCGATGCCGTCTGCACCGCCGACGGCATCGTCCGGATTCACGCGTGCGCCGATCATGGCGCAGCCAGCGTGACCTGGAGCGTACCCGCGGCCGTCTAGCCCTACCTTCGCATGGCGGAGCGCCGGATAGATGGTTTTCGCCAGGCATACATGGCCGAAAAGGCTGATAGGTCATACATGAAATAACTGAGGGGCCCACCTCTCCAGCTCGAAGACCTTGACTGCGCGGCGCTGCTCAGTCGTGAGCTCTGGCGCCAGCATCACCGTTGGCCGTCGTC
>Ga0185299_10005035_pt1 | contig 15325 bp, 17 predicted proteins | sample PaiPotPPA55metaG_FD_128002 | JGI IMG/M metagenome (GOLD analysis project Ga0185299, IMG submission 128002) | Iron sulfur acid spring bacterial and archeal communities from Banff, Canada, to study Microbial Dark Matter (Phase II) - Paint Pots PPA... ...
CGTCTGTGCGCTCCAATACCCGAGTCAGACCCTCACGCAGTCTTACGTGGACCCCTCCGCTTCCGGAAGCTGACCGGTCGGCCTCGGTCGGTCCCGCCGAGTGGCGTAGCCGGTCATGCGGAAAATGGGCAGGTCAAGAGCACCGGTCACGGGATATCCGGCCTGCTGGCGTGTCAATCTGCGACATAAGCGCGCGAGGGGCACTTGCACCCGACCTGGGGTACTCGAAAATACGATTCCGCTGTGACCTGGCGCTTTGCGTGGTGCTTCATGGCGCTGGTTGGCTGGTGTGGTGCTGATTGGACTCGCGTTCCGGCTCGGTCGCAGGGCGCTGGGGCTGCTGGCGACCGCGGCGCGCGGCGATCGGGGGTTGTTCGCGGAAGTTCTCGTGCTACGGCAGGAGAACGCGGTGCTGCGCCGTCAGATCGCGCGAGTGCGCTACGAGCCTGCGGATCGGGCGTGGTTCGCAGCCTTGTCGGCTCTGGTGCCGCGGGTGCGGTGGCCCGAAGTGTTCCCGGTCACGCCGAAGACGCTGCTGTCCTGGCATCGCAGGCTCGTAGCCGGGAAATACACCCCGTCGCGTCGAGCACCAGGTCGTCCGTCGACCCGGCCATCCGTCAAGGCCCTGGTCCTGCGGATGGCCGGCGAGAATCCTTACTGGGGCCATGAGCGGATCGCCGGCGAGCTGGTCAAGCTCGGGCATCGGATCGCGAAGTCCACGGTTTGGCAGATCCTTCACGACGCCGGGTTCGATCCGGCGCCGCGGCGAAGCGGGCCTACCTGGCGGCAGTTCCCCCACGCGCAGGCCCGCACCGTGATCGCGGCAGACTTCCTGCACGTGGACACGGTCCTACTCAGGCGGCTCTACGTGCTGGTGTTCATCGAGCACGGCACGCGCCGCATCCACCTCGCCGGGATCATGACCATTCTCTAGGGCTCTAACTCCTTTAGGAGCGGCTATCCTCAAGTTCCTGCAGATCAGATGGCCTTCGAAGCGAAGGTATCGAATGCAACACCTGTAGTGCAAGTAGATGCTAGCTAATACCGCGGCGGGTCGATGTTACTGTCGCGTCAGGTGCGACTGGGGCGACGCGACGAGGTGGTCAATGCGGCGCACCCGCAAGCGATACCGAAGACCCGGCTCTGACCCTCGATGAGCCTCGATCACGCTGTCGGCGGGCGGGCAGTCTCTTCTGTATTGAGATGTATCGTCTGCTTTGCGACGCGTATGAGCACGACCAACGTCAGGTGGCGCTGATGGCTCAGGGACCCGGATCGTTATCGAGAGGCATCCCTGGCCTGCTTCGCGGGAAGGTGCTCTCTGAAAGGATGTCAGTTCACTCCAAGCGGGGTGTGTTCTTACAGGTCGGCATCGCCGCAGACGATGCTGGAACAGAGCGGGTGGGGTGTGGGAGTACAAGACACGGCAGGAGAGGTCGAGCTCGCGGCGCTGAACGCGGACGACTTCGACGTGCTCTATGCGGAATTGCGCGGAGTACCTGGGGTCCTGGTGCGGGCCGTGCCCGCGCCGGTCGAGCCCGGCGACCAGGGCTCGGCACTGGACCTGCTGACCGTCGCCCTGTCTGGCGGGGCGGTCACGGCCTTCCTCGAGATCATCAGGACGCTCCTCGAGTCTCGCGGACCGGCGTTCGTACTCAAGCTGCGCTGCGGCAAGGACCGGCTCGAGGTGAGCGCCGACAATCTTGACGAGGTGCTGCCGCTGATCAAGGAGTTGCTGGGTGGACCGTGACCTCTCGCGGTCGCGCGCCATCCTGATCGGCAACTCCGAATATCTGCACCACCCGGACCTACCGAACCTGCCAGCGGCTGGCGCGTGCCTGGATTCGATGTATGAACTGCTCACCGGAGAACTATGCGGCTGGCCGGAGGGTCGGGTCACGCCTCTGAAGGATGTGGATGCGCCTCATCTGCTGGCGAGTCAAGTGATCACCGCGATCGACGATGCCGAAGATGTGCTGCTCGTGTACTACGTCGGGCACGGGATGCGCACTAGTGAAGGGCAACTTGCCCTCGCGGTGAAGGTGACCGATCCGGATCCTGAGGCGCTTCCGCACACCGGCATGCTGTACGAGAGTCTCGCCAAGATCCTGCGCGGTTGCCGTGCTCGCACGAAGCTGGTGATCCTCGACTGCTGTCACGCGGAGTTGGGCAACAAGGGCAACTACGTCTTTCAGTCCGGGAGACTCGCTGAAACGTATCCGGTGGACGGCTTGTACTTCATCGGCGCCAGTGAGAGGGACAAGAAGGCCAAGGCGCCGACCGGCGGATCGCTGACCTATTTCACCGACGCGTTCATCCAGGTCGTTCGTGCTGGAATTTCGGGCGGACCCGCGATGCTACAAGTGGACCAGATCTTCCTGGAACTACGTCATCGGCTGCTGAGCAGCAATCTACCTAAGCCTATTGAAAGCGGCATCCGGGATGCGCATCGGTTCCCCTTCGCCCGCAATGTCGCCGCAGCCGAGACGGCCGGACAGGAAGCACCTACGCGCCATCATGGCAGCCTCCTGCATCCGAGCCGTCGCACCGCTCTGCTCGCGGGAGCAGGTGTGGTGATCGCGGCTGCCTTCCCGGTGGGTTTCGAGCTGTCCAGATCGCAGGGTACAGGCTCGGATTCACCGTCCATCCATGTGAGCGCGCCGACTGTTTTGCTGGATAACGCCAGCGCGGTGCAATCCGCGGCGTTCAGCCCGGATGGTGGGACGATCGCGTGCGCCCAGACGGACGGAGCGGTCTCTCTGTGGTCTCTGGGTAGCGGCAAATCCTTGGTCAAGAAGTACACGCATAACGCCGTGAACCCCTGGGCCGGCACACGCTCGCTGGAGCAGGTGACCGCCTACAATCCGGAGTACCGGGTAGCGACGTCCGTAGCGTTCAGCCCGGATGGGAAGACCCTAGCCGTCGTCAACGGCGACGGTACGGTCAGCCTGTGGAATCTCGCCACCGGCACCGAGGGCACTCTGCCATTCCTTGACGCGCAACAAGAGTGGAACGTCTCGGTGGGCTGCGTGGCGTTCGATCCGAGCGGCACGATGCTGGCGACCGCATATGATTCCCCGAGCTTCAGGCTCTGGAACCTGTCCGATCAACCGGCTGGTACGACACTGACCGTTCCCGGAACCCCTTGGGTACAGTCCTTCGCGTTCAGCCCTACCGGGCAAGTCCTCGCGACCGCCTCCGGCAACGGAAACCCGGGTAACACAACGAGTGACGGAGTCCTTCAGTTATGGGACCCGTCGACCCGTACGAACCTCGGCACTCTGGCCCACACGAACTCCCTGCTTGGAGCCTTGGCTTTCGGTTCGGACGGAACGACGCTAGCGAATCTCCGCATCGACGGAACCATCACGCTGTGGAACACCGAGACGCTCAAAAGCACCAGCGTCCTCGTCGACTCCGGCTCCGGCTCCGGCTCCGGCTCCGGCTCCGGCTCCGGCTCCGGCGTCAGTTGTATCGCTTCGGGGCCCGGCAATCTGCTGGCGGCCGGGGCCGGCGACGGAACTGTCACCCTGTGGGACATCGCGAGCGGTACGAGCCTCGCGAAACTCGAGACTCGCACCGGCTCCTCGATTCAGTGGGTCGCGATCAGCCTGGATGGCAAGACCGTCGCCAGCGGCGGCGCAGCGCTCACAACATGGGTGATCACATGATCCGCGTGGGTCAACGAGCCGAATTGATCTGCGTCATGAGTTCGCGGTTGGTTGCCCGTGCGGCTCCGAGTTCGTCTTCGAGGTCTTCGACTTTGGCGCGTAGTTCGGTATTGGCCTCCTCGAGGCGGTGGATCTGGGTTCTGAGCTCGTCGAGGTCGACGGCCGCGCCGAGCCCTGACTGGTTCCAGGTGTGTTCTCCCATGAGCGTGGACAGGCGCTTCTCGAGCAGCGCGATGTGCTCGGCGAGGCGCTTGCACCGGTCTTGGCTGTTGGCGTGAAGGATCCTGCTGGTTAATTCGTTAGGGCGGTGTGGAGTCTGAGGAGGCGGCCGGTGTGTCCGCGGTCGATGGGTTGGTCGGTGAGGTAGGCGTCGAGGCGGATCAGGTTGATCGCGGTGGCGGCGATGTAGTGTTCGAGTTCGACTTTCTTCAGGCCGCGGTATCGGGCTTTGCGCAGCCCGATGGTGTTGGCTGCTTGGTTCATGGTGCCTTCGATGCCGGCGCGGCGCTGGTAGTCGGCACGCCAGTCCTTGGTGCCCTGGGCGGTGCGTGCGGCCTGCGGATCTCGTGCAGTTCGCGCGGGTAGATCGTCAGTCCGCGTTGGCGGGCCTTGCTGGTGGTGCACTCGGGTTGGGCGTCACACGTCCAGCAGGCGCGTTGCGGGAAGGTGATGTAGATCTTCTCGATCCCGTCGTGCACCCCGTGGTTCCAGGTCGCGGACTTCTGCCCTTGCGGGCAGGTCGCGGTGCGGGCGTCGTAGTCGATGGCGAACGCATCGCGGCTGTAGCCGTTGCCGGTCTTGGTCTGCCGGGAGCTGTCGCCGAGCAGCGGGGTGATCATCGTGATGCCGTGCTCGCGGCGGGCGGCGAGCATGTTCGGCACGGACGGGTAGCCCGAGTCGAGGTAGTGGCGGGCCGGGGCCAGATCCCTGCCCGCGAGGTCCTGGTGGATCAGGGCGGTCGCTGCGTTGTCGGGCACGGTGGCATCCGTGGTGTGCACGTTGGTGATCAGGTTCGGGGTCTGCCGTGCGGCCTGGTGCGTGTCCTGGGCCGGATCGTCGCAGGTCTCTGTCAGGTGCAGTTTGTAGCCGAGCCAGAACAGCTCGGTGCCTTTGGCCGCCCACCGCGCGTCGGTATCATACGGGCTGGCCAGGCGTGTATGGGCCGGCGGCACTCCGTCTTTTTTCGCCTCGCGCCGCCGCACCACCTCCCGCCCGTTGCCGTCCGTGGCCACCAGGAACGTCTGGCGCAGCACCGTGCACAAGATCGCGGCCTGGGGCAGTTCGCGCAGCCAGGCGAACTCTCCGCGCTGCGCGTAGATCGCGTCCAGCAGCATCCGCCCGTCGCGACCGTACTGCACGGTCAACGCGTCGCGCTCGGCCGCGGTGCGCGGCTGGCGCCAGGCCGAGACCGGCGGACCGTACCGTTTGGCCCACGCCTGCAGGTCCACCGTCTCGGCCAAAAACGCCGGGCGACCGTCGCGAGCGCCTCGAGCAGTGCCCGCACGGCTTCGCCGGCCAACTCCATACTGTTGAGATCGCGCACCGCAGCGATCACATGCGTGGAGTCCGTGCGCTGTTTGCCCCCTGCCTTGACCAGCCCCAGCTCGCGGCAGCGCTCGAGCAGCCGGTCGAAAGCGAGCCGGGTCAGATCGTTGCGGACAAGCCGAGCCCGGAACTCCGCCAGAACACTGTTATCAAAACCTGGATCATTCAGTTCGAGACTGAGGGCGTACTTCCAGTCGATCCGCCCGGCCACCGCGGCCACAGCCTGCCGGTCCGTCAACTGCTCCACGAACTGCAGAACCGTGACCAGCATCAACAGCGACGGTGCGATCCCCGGTTTACCCCGCACCCCGAACGCGCCGTTAAAATCAGCATCCTGGAATATCGGTCCGAGCTCGTCCCGCAACCGGATCGCCAGACTCCCCTTCGGGAACGCCGCCCGCGCCACTGCGGCGGTCTGCTCGGGAACCTCCGGCCACGGCATCGGCCACATCGACATCGCACTCGCCCCAACCCCGCCACGACCATCGCAGCACCAGCACACAGCCTCCCGCAAGCCCACGACCAGCCACAAGAGCTCCCACCGAATTAACCAGCAGGATCCTTCAGCGCGCCCTGCTCGTCCTGACCAACCTCGACACCCCCTGATGACTAACGATCAACCCTGATGATCACCCCCATGGACCCGAACCAGCCATAGGTCGAGGACGCATCAGGGTCGCTGTTGTACAAGGTGCCCAGGAGCGTCGGGTCCTCTGCCGCCGCCGGGCGGAGATGCGTCGGTCCCCCTGTCATTCGTCTGCTCGGGTTGGGTTGGGCATCTGTGCCAGGTCTCGGAGTGTCTGGACGGCATCGGCGATCCGGTCGAGTTGCGGGGTTGAGAGTGTCGTGCTCGTGCCCGCTTCTTTCAGAACTGCGGTGGCGATCTTCCATTGATCGCGCATTTGTGCTGCCCATGCCGGGTCGTCGAGGCGTGCGAGTTCTCGGATCGTCGTGTTCACGTCGTGCATGAGGGCTGACAGGCTCGCTGCTCCTGCGAGACTTGCCTCGCCGGAGTGGTATTCGTCGATCGCGTCGCAGAGCGCGTCGGTGAGGTTGGTGCGTGTCGCTTCGGGGTTGGATACGTAGGCTTGTGCGGCGGTGTTCCAGTGTTTCTGGATGTGGGCAGCGAGTTCGGCGGCGTTCTCGTGGGGGAAGAACAGCTTGGCGCCGGTCATCTCGGTGACCTGATACGCCGATCGGATCTCGCCTTGGAGCCAGTAGGCCCATTTGAGGTCGAAGAAGTCGTCATCGGTGCCCCAGATGATGATTGCCGGCACGTCAAGCTGGCGCAACGCCGGTTCGCTTGCCGCAAGCTCGCTCGGTCCCAGGCCGGCGATCAGCTCTTGGAGCCGTTCGGCGGACTCGGGGGTGCCGAGCACTGGGTCCAGAAAGGTCTGGACCATATCGGTGGTCAGGAAGTCGGGGTCCTGGTAGCCCGTCACGAAGAATCCTCGTGCTGCGGCGGGGTCGCCGATGATCGCTGGTGCGGCTGCCGCAAGCTGACCGGTGCGTGCGAGCTCGACGGTTGAGGCCATCGCGGCGGGCGGGATGTTGTCCTGCGTCTCGCAATCGGTCAGCGTGAGCGTCCGCAGCCGCTCTGGGTGACGCGCCGCGAGGACCTGCGCGATCCCGCCCCCGATGTCGTGCGCCACCAGGTCGATCTCCCACAGCCCGAGGCTCGCGATGAAGTCGGCCAGCACGTCGGCGAACGCACCGATCGTCAGCTCCTGTCCAGGCCGGACAGGGCTGTGTCCGTGCAGCGGTAGGTCAATCGCGATACAGCGGCGATCAGCGCCGCCGAGATGCCCGATCAACTCCTGCCACAGATGGGCATTGGTCGCGAGCCCGTGCACGAACAGCGCGGGTGGGCCGTCGCCGACGTCGATATAGCTCACGTCCGCCGTCGACGTGGTCACGCTGTGTCGGTGCTCGTCGAATCCGGCTAGGGACATCGTCGCCTCCGTGTCGTCGCGGTCGGCAGCCGGTACGATTCAAGAAACCGACTGACAGTCTAGAAGATAACAAACCGACTGTCGGTCTAGCAAGAGAGGCTGGCATGGATCGACGCGCCGACCGGGGACAGGCAACCCGGCAGCACCTCATCGAAGTGGCAACGGGGCTGTTCGCGGATCGCGGCTATGAGGCGACCGCGATTGAGGCGGTCCTGGAACGGGCCGGCGTCAGCCGGGGGTCGCTCTACCACCACTTCGCCGGCAAGGACCGCCTCTTCGAAGCTGTTGTCGAAGCCGTCCACGCCCAGGTCGGAGCCGCCACGCTCGCCGCCGCCACCGCCAGCGGCTCGACCGAAGCCCACGGTCTGCTCAAGGCCGCCGAGTTGGCTTGGATTCGGCTGGCCGGCGACCCGGTCGTGCGCCGCATCCTGCTCATCGACGCCCCCACCGTGCTCGGCTGGCGCCGCTGGCGCGAGATCGAAGAGCAAGCCGGCCTAGGCATGCTCAAACAAGTGCTGCAACAGGCCGCCGATGCCGGCCGCGTACCGGCCGAGCATGTCGACTCCTTCGCGCATATCCTCCTCGCCACCGGCAACGAGATGGCCCTCGTCATCGCCCTCGCCGACGACGTGCCCGCCGCCCAAGCCTCCGCCGAAGCCGCCGTGGACGAGTTCCTCACCCGTCTGCTTCAACCACCCCGCCCGCCTTGAAGGTGCCGGGAAGTCCGTCCATGCTGGTCGTAGGGTTGCGGCAGGGTTGGCCGATCCGCCATGATCGCCGCTTGTGTGTCTGCGTTTCGTCTTCCTCCTTGCCTCCCGTGTGTTGTCCGCAGTGCGTCTCTCGCGCCGGGATGCGGCTTGGCGCACCGCGGAGATTCTTCTGCTGCAGCATCAGCTCGCCGTCCTGCATCGCCAGCTCGGTGGGCGTTCACGGCCGAGGGTTTCCTGGGCCGACCGGGCGTTGATCGCGCTGCTGCTCGGGTTGATACCCAAAACCCGCCACGCTCGGCTCAGGCTTATCATCACGCCGGGTACGATCCTGCGCTGGCGCAGGGACCTGCTGCGCCTGTCCTTGCCGAAAACCTCGTCCATGCAGGTCAGCCGCTGATCGAGGTTGCAATCGCCTCCGCGTCTCCGCCATGATCGCCTACCGTGTGCCTGCGCTTTGTGTTCCTCCTTGCCCTGCGGATACCGGCATGGCTGCGACTCTCCCGCCGCCCCTCGGCCTGGAAAGACGCCGAAATCCTGCTACTGCGCCGCCAGGTCACGCTCCTGGAGCGGCAGAGCACGGCCCGGCCGAGGCTGTCCTGGGCCGACCGCGCCTTGATCGCGACTCTGCTGGCGGGGATACCGCGGCACCGCCATGGCGCCCTGCACCTACCGGTTGCCCCCGCGACGATCCTGTGCCGGCACCGCGACTTGGTCACGCGCCGGTGGGCGGCGAAGTCCAGGCACAAACGGCCGGGACGGCCGCGCAAGCACCCGCAGATCACCCGGCTCGTGCTGCGCATGGCCCGCGAGAACGCCTGGGGGTACCGGCGGATCACCGGGGAACTGGCCGGCCTCGGGATCATTGTCGCGCCCTCCACCGTCTGGGAGATCCTCAAGCGCCACGGCATCGATCCCGCGCCGCGGCGAAGCGGCCCGAGCTGGGCCGAGTTCCTGCGTTCCCAGGCCGAGGCGATCATCGCCTGCGACTTCTTCACCGTCGACCTGCTCGACGGGACCAAGGCCTATGTGCTGGCGGTGATCGAGCACGCCACCCGGCGCATCCACGTCCTCGGCGCCACAGCGCACCCGACCGCGGAGTGGGTCACCCAGCAGGCACGCAACATGCTGATGGACCTGGAGAATTCTGCGGACCGGGTCAAGTTCCTGATCCGCGACCGCGACATCCTCTACCCGCCCGGCTTCGACCAGGTGCTTGCCGACGCCGGTATCGAAACGGTGCGCAGCGCCGTCCGAGCTCCCCGCATGAACTCGATCATGGAACGGTGGATCGGCAGCGCCCGCCGCGAACTGCTCGACCGCACCCTGATCTGGAACCTCCCGCACCTGCGCCGAATCCTGCGTGAATACGAGACCCACCACAACGGCCACCGGCCGCACATGGCCCTCGCCGGCGCCGCACCCGACAAACCACTCCCGCCCGAAGTCGCCGACCTCCAGGCCTTCCGCTCCCGCCGTCACGACCGCGTCGGCGGCGTCATCCACGAATACCAGCAAGCCGCTTGACCTGCCGGGACGAGGTTTTCGGCAAGGACAACTCGGACGAAGGACGCACCGTCAAGCTGGAGATAAGCCCTGACAGCATCAAGCCGACCGTCAAGGCCGAGGGGAAGACGAAGGACGACAAGGACTGGGTTCAGGGCCGCGAGACGCGGATCAGTCGGCTGCTTGAGGACGCCAAGCCTCGCCTTGGAGTGATCCGCGGAGACATCAAGTCGCAGGCCTCTGTCGGCGCCGGGTTCTCGGGCGGCCTCGCGGCACTCTTGGTCTTCGCCTTCGTCAGCAGCCCGCGGCCGCCCGGCGCAGCCCTGATGATCGGAGCAAGCACCGCGCTCGGCGCGATCATCGGCACCGTTTCAGGGCGTAGGGCCCGTACCATCGTCCGGCTGCAGGAGAAGAAGGGCAAGGACCGCCTTCCCTCGCTCGCAGAGTGGATCATTATCGTTCTCACCACCGCCTTGGTTGCTTTGACCATCCTCGGCCTCGAGATCTCCATGCACACCGCCGGACCGCAGACCTCCGCCGTCGTGAAGCACGCGACCGTGGTGGAGCACAACCCGAGTAGCAAGGCCACGCGCACGAGCAACGCGTCACACGGCTAGGGGAAGACGACGGACATCACGGCACCGGATGTCCCAGCGGCTCACCATGCGTTCACGTATGGCGCCCGCCGAGGTGTCCCACAATCAAAGCCCTGAGGAACCCGCCCGGAACCGATCTTGTACCGGCGCTCCCACACGCCTCCCACACCGTCCACCATGTGGGATTTTCCGGTACCCGTGCGGCGGGGCGTATCCGGCTCCGGACACGCAAAAGTCCCGGCCGCACGGGGTGCGGCCGGGACTTCCGGGTGGTGCGCCGTCAGGGACTTGAACCCCGAACCCGCTGATTAAGAGTCAGCTGCTCTGCCTATTGAGCTAACGGCGCTTATCGCAACCTCCGAGCGTCCGCTACCGGGCCGCTTGGTGGGGTTGTGTGGTGCGCGTTAGAGATTACCGCAGTTCCGGGCGAGGCGGAAATCGGTCACGGATGGGCCTGTCACCTGCGGGTTCAGGGACGGAGCGAGCGGAACCTGCGAAGCCGCAGGGAGTTGGAGACCACGAAGAGGGAGGAGCCGGCCATGGCCGCGCCGGCGATGAGGGGATTGAGAAGGCCGAGGGCGGCGAGCGGGATGGCGGCGAGGTTGTAGGCGAAGGCCCAGAAGAGGTTGCCCTTGATCGTCGCCAGGGTGCGGCGGGCCAGCCGGATCGCGTCCACGGCCGCCGAGAGGTCCACGCCGGTGCCGTCGGGGGCGGTGCGCACGAGGGTGAGGTCGGCTGCCTCGATCGCGGCGTCGGTGCCGGTGCCCATGGACAGGCCGAGGTCGGCGGTGGCCAGGGCGGCCGCGTCGTTGACGCCGTCTCCGGCCATGGCCACGACGCGGCCCTCGGCCTGGAGCGCGGCGACGGCCTGTGCCTTGCCCTCGGGCAGCACGCCCGCGATGACGGCGGTCGCCGGGATGCCGACCTGCGCGGCCACGGCGTGCGCGGCGGCCTCGTGGTCCCCGGTCAGCAGGATGGGGTCGAGGCCGAGGGCGCGAAGCCCTTCGATGGCCTTGCGGGCGCCCGGCTTGACCGCGTCGGCGACGACCAGCACGCCGCGGATGGAGCCGTCCCAGCCGACGGCGATCGGGGTCCGGCCCTTGGCGGCCGCCTCGGCGGCGGCGGCTTCGAGCTCGGGGGTGAGCGGCATGGCCCACTCCTCGGCGAGGTGGCTCGGGCGCCCGACGACGACCGCGTGGCCCTCGACGATGCCCGAGACGCCCAGCCCGGGGGTTGAGCGGAAGTCGGTGGCCGGAGCGAGCGGGGCGGGCGCGGCGGCGGCGATGGCGCGGGCGATCGGGTGCTCGGCGAGGTGCTCGACGGCCGCGGCGAGATTTATCAGTTCGGACGAGGGGGTATCGGCGGCCGGATGGGTGGAGAGGAGGGTCATCTGACCGGTCGTCACGGTGCCGGTCTTGTCCAGCACGATGGTGTCCACCTTCCTGGTGGACTCGAGGACCTCAGGGCCCTTGATCAGCAGGCCGAGCTGAGCGCCGCGCCCGGTGCCGACGAGCAGGGCGGTGGGGGTCGCGAGACCGAGGGCGCAGGGGCAGGCGATGATCAGGACCGCGACGGCCGCGGTGAAGGCGTGGGCCACGCCGTCGTCGGCGCCGGCGATCAGCCAGGCCGCGAGCGTCGCCAGGGCGAGGGCGATGACGATGGGGACGAAGATCGCCGCCACCCGGTCGGCGAGGCGCTGGACCGCGGCCTTGCCGTTCTGGGCCTGGACGACGAGCTCCGCGATCTGCGCGAGCTTGGTGTCCTTGCCGACCCTGGTGGCCCGGACGACGAGCATGCCGCCGCTGTTGATGGTGCCGCCGCTGACGGAGGCTCCCGGGCGCACCTCGACGGGGACGGACTCGCCGGTGAGCATCGACGCGTCCACGGCGGACATGCCCTCGACCACCTCGCCGTCGGTGGCGATTTTCTCGCCCGGGCGGACGACGAAGAGGTCACCGACAAGCAGGGCCTCGATGGCGATGCGCTCCTCGGCGCCGTCCGGCCCGCGTCGCGTCGCCTCCTTGGCGCCGAGTTCGAGCAGGGCCCGCATCGCGGCGCCGGAGCTGCGCTTGGCCCTGTCCTCCAGGTAGCGGCCCAGCAGGATGAACACGGTGACCGCTGACGCGACCTCGAGGTAGATCTCCTTCGCGCCGCCGCTCGCGGTGAACGAAAAGTCCATGCGCATGCCGGGGTCGCCCGCGCTGCCGAAGAACAGGGCGTAGAGCGACCAGCCGTACGCGGCGATCGTGCCCAGGGAGACGAGCGTATCCATCGTCGCCGCGCCGTGCTTCAGGTTGGTCCACGCGGCCTTGTGGAAGGGCAGGCCGCCCCAGACGACGACCGGCGAGGCGAGCACGAGGGCCAGCCACTGCCAGTCGCGGAACTGGAGCGCAGGGATCATCGACAGGAGCAGGACGGGGGCGGCGAGGACGGCTGAGACCAGCAGGCGCTGCCGGAGCGGGGAAGGCGCGGCTTCGGCCGCGGACGCCGCGTCCCCGGCCGACGTGGCGGTGGGCGGCGGGGCGGGGAGGGCGGCGCCGTAACCGGTGGCCTCGACCACGGCGATCAGGTCCGCCGGGGAAACCTCCGGGGGGTATGCAACCGCGGCCTTCTCGGTGGCGTAGTTCACCGAGGCGGTCACGCCCTCGATCCGGTTCAGCTTCTTCTCGATCCGCGCCGCGCACGACGCGCAGGTCATGCCGGTGATCTCGAGCTCGACCCGATCCTCGGTCCGTATCGCACCCATGCCGCCCCGCCGCCTCTCTCGAACGCCTCTACCTGCTCAGACCAGCTCGTATCCGGCCTCGTCGACCGCCTCGCGCACCTCGTCCTCGGCCAGCTCGCGGGTCGAGCCCACGGTCACCTTCTTTGCGGTGAGGTCCACGTGCACGCCGGTCACGCCGTCGATCGCGGACAGCTCGCGGGTCACGGCGCCGGCGCAGTGGCCGCAGCTCATGCCGTGCACGTCGTAGACGCCGATGACGGGGCTGCCCGCGAGCTGCTCAGCACTGGTGACAGCGGGGACAGGAACAGCCGGAGCGGCGGACGGGGCCGGAGAGATCTGGATCTCGGTCATGGGGGGTCTCGCAATCTCAGGTCGTACGGGGATGGTTCACATAAAGGAAGGGGCCCGGTCAGGACCGGACCAGCCGGGCGATCGCCGCTGAGGCCTCGCGCACCTTGGCGTCGGCCACCTCGCCGCCCTCGGCCATGGCCTCGGCGACGCAGTGCGCCAGGTGCTCCTGAAGCAGGCCTAGAGCCACCGATTCGAGTGCACTCTTGGCCGCGGAGACCTGGGTGAGGATGTCGATGCAGTACTTGTCCTCTTCGATCATCCGTTGCAGGCCGCGGACCTGGCCCTCTATCCGGCGCAGACGCTTGAGGTAGTCGTCCTTCGCACCGGTGTAGCCGTGCGCGTGTCCTTCTCCGTGCATCCGAGGCCTCCTTCCCTGCATAGGAACCATACCCCTGTAGGGTATATTCCGACTTGCGGGAAAACAAATCAGGCCCCGGAGCGAACTCCGGAGCCTGACCTTCTAGAGGGTGAGTGACGGGACTTGAACCCGCGGCCACCTGGACCACAACCAGGTGCTCTACCAGCTGAGCTACACCCACCATCGTTTCGAACTCACGGGTGAGTTCGGCACGCGCACTAGTGTAGCGGATCCCCGGTCGTGCTCCGTAACGGGTTTTCGGCGGCCGTACGGGTCCGGCTCTCAGCCGCCGAGGCGGGACGCCGCGTCGCGGGCGTCCTCCGAGGTGGGGCCGGGCAGCGGCACGAAGACCGTGGCCCGGTAGTACTTCAGCTCCTCGATCGAGTCCCGGATGTCGCCGAGCGCGCGGTGGTTGCCGGTCTTGGCCGGGGCCTGGAAGTAGACCCGCGGGTACCAGCGGCGCACCAGCTCCTTGATCGAGGACACGTCCACGACGCGGTAGTGCAGGTGCCCCTCGAGCTCCGACATGTCCCGGGCCAGGAAGCCGCGGTCGGTGCCGACGGTGTTGCCGGCCAGCGGAGCCTTGTTCGCCTCGGGCGCGTACTGCCGCACGTACTCGAGCACCAGCCGCTGCGCCTCGGCCATATCGACCCCGTCGGCCAGCTCGGCGAGCAGCCCTGAGTGCGTGTGCATGTCCTTGACCAGGTCCTTCATCTGGGCAAGGGCTTCGGCCGGGGGCTTGATCACCACGTCCACGCCGTCACCCAGGATATTGAGATCCGAGTCGGTTACCAGCGCGGCCACCTCGATGAGCGCGTCATGCTCAAGATCAAGGCCCGTCATTTCGCAGTCGATCCACACCAGCCGGTCATTCATGGAGTCGAGGGTAACGGTCCGCGCGCTCAGCCATCCACCGAGGGCTCACCCTCGTCCTTGTCCTCGATCTCCTCGATCGGGTCGATGTTCTCGCTCACATCTTTGGGATCTTCGTCCTCGGCGCCGTCCGGCCAGGGCCGGCTCGGCGCGCGGCGGTCCGCGGGCAGGGTGCGGAAGCTGCCGCGGTACGCCGTGGGCGAGGTCGACAGCATCCGGCGGAAGTGGCCGCGCATCGCCACCAGCGAGCCGAAGCCGCTACGGATCGCGATCTGATCCATCGCCAGATCCGTGGACTCGAGCATCCGCTGGGCGTACATGACGCGCTGGGCGTTGAGCCACTGCAGCGGCGCGACGCCGATGGTGCTGCGGAACTTGCGGTCGAAGCTGCGCCGGGACATCGCGGCGCGGGCGGCCATCGCGTCCACGTCCAGCGGCTCGGTCAGGTGGTCGAGCGCCCAGGCCATCGCGTCGGCCAGCGGATCACCGCGCAGTTCGTCGGGGACATCGTTGTCGAAGTACGGCGTCTGGCCGCCGCGCCGTCCGGCCGGGAACACCAAACGCCTGGCCAGCCGGGCCGCGGACTGCGAACCGTGGTCGCGGCGCACCACGTGCAGGCAGGCGTCGAGTCCGGCGGCGGCGCCCGCTCCGGTGATGATCTCCCCGTCGTCCACGCACAGCTCGCGCGGCAGCACCTGGGTGCGCGGGTAGCGGCGGGCGAGGGTCGGGGCGTGCAGCCAGTGGGTGGTGCAGCGGCGTCCGTCGAGCAGGCCGGCGGCGGCGAGCACGAAGACCCCGCTGTCCAGGCCGAGTATTCGGGCGCCCTCCTTGGCCGCGCGGCGCAGCGTGGCCAGCGCGGGTTCCGGCGGGCGGTCGGTGGGCGAGCGCCAGGCCGGCACGATCACGGTGCCGGCAGCCTCGGCGGCGGCCAGGCCGTAGGGCGTGGCCAGCAGGATTCCGCCGGTGGTGGGCAGCGGTCCGGCCTCGCCCATGCAGGCGAGCAGGCGGTAGTAGGGCAGCCCGTGGCCGCGCCGGTCCACG
>Ga0185299_10005037_pt1 | contig 15314 bp, 13 predicted proteins | sample PaiPotPPA55metaG_FD_128002 | JGI IMG/M metagenome (GOLD analysis project Ga0185299, IMG submission 128002) | Iron sulfur acid spring bacterial and archeal communities from Banff, Canada, to study Microbial Dark Matter (Phase II) - Paint Pots PPA... ...
CCGTCATGGCAAACCTCCATGTGTTTGCCATCTTGAATCAGACCGCAGCCGATTCGGGAATCCCCCCAACGAGTCACGCATTCAGGGACTTGGTATGAGCCACGGGAAACGCCGAATCATTGTTGGCCCGGCCATTGCTGGGCATTGCGTCGGGGAGGCGTGCCGGGCGGCCTTCTTGTGTCATTGCGGCTAGCGTCATTTGGAGGGCCTCGTCCACGTCATACTAGCGCGGAGCCATAATAATTTGTTGCCGGAGATATTAGGTTGCGACCGGCTTTCGGAAAAGCGCCGTGGCAAGCACGCGCAAATATCTAATTCCGGCTGGCTTATGCGAGCCTTATGGCGGCTGGCGCGAAGCCGTTTCCAGCTGCACCGGACTCGAATCTCCCGGCCGTCCTCAAGGTCCTCCATCTGCAGCGGACTTTCACCCGCTTCGCGATCGATAACCAGCTGCTGGCGGTAGACCCGGCGCCGGCGCCGTAACTCTGCGCCGCCTTCCGGAACTTTGTCACCGTAAATCAATCCGATAACGCAACCGCAGGGCGCCGTTCGCACGGACAGGCCTTGGAGCGACTACATTCGGTGGGGATATGGGCTGCTCGGATGACTTGGCGCCTACAGCAACCGCGCCGTGCTGCCGGCGATCCTGCAACCTCTTGTCACCGGGCCTGGCGTGCGCCGCCGGCGAGGGCGGCCAAATCGACACGCGCGGAACCCTATTTCCCAAGCATTTCGTGGTGGAATGGGAGTAAGCAAGTTCCGCGTGAATACCTCCGTTTAAGTTTCTACTAGCCGCCCCACTATCGCCCACAGCGATTTGCGATAAGCATCGAACGCAAAGTGCTGTTGATAGAGCCGGCGCGTGGCCGCCAACTCCCGGCGTGCACCGGGCAAATGACGAGTGGCATGGGCGCGGCGCAGGGCCGCCGCGAAACCGGTTGCGTCTTCCGCGACAGTCACGTTTGGAAGGTCGGCCGCGTCGATGCCGAGGCCACGAAAGGCGAGCGGCGTCGCAATCAGCGGCGCCCCGCAAGACAGCGCTTCGACGGTCTTGATCGAGATCCCGTGCCCGGCCGTGGCTGGCAGCAGAACAACCGCGGCGTTACGATAAGCGTCATGGAGTTCCGCGACCTCGACCCTTCCCCGGAAGAGCCCGGCATGCGCCTTGAACAAACCGGGCGCACCCCATTGAATTTGGCGGTCGATATTGCCGATGATCCTGATCGGGACACCCAGCGCCAACGGCAAAACCTCTTTTAAAAACCAGACGAGGCCGAGGAGATTGGCGGAATTGGCGCTGGCGACGATAATGGGATCGCCGCCGCCAGGCCCTGCCGGCATGGCGTTGACAGTGGGATAAAGCAACGCGTGCCGCCTGTCCGGAACGAGCTTTTGGAAGGCGGCTGCCTCTTCGCCATTGAGATGCACCAAAATGTCGGCCGGCCGCATGGCGTCGAGTTCGATCGCGAGCATGTCTTCGTAGCGCGCCACCGGTGGCAAGGCCCAGCCCGTATGGTTGCGCAGGACAAATTGTCGGGCCTGGAGATCGTGCGTGTCGAGTACGATCGGACAATCGTGCCGCTCCCGCAGGTGGATCGCCACCGGCATGCAAAAGAAATGGTTGCAGTGGATGAGATCGACCCGTGGCGCAAGAGCGAGACCGTCCGGGATGGTTGCAAGCCTTGCGATCTCGATCAGTATCGCGGCATAATTGCCGTGCATCCATTGCTTGCCGGCACGCAGAAAACCGCCGTTGAACATTTTTCGCAGCGGCATGCCCGCGAAGATGCGGGCGCCGGCGCCGAGGTCGCCCGTCGCGGCGAGATAAGCTTTGGAAGCGCGCGATCCATCGACAGAGCCGGGCGTATCGGCGATCGCGAGACTGACGACTTTCGCGCCGAGGCTGCGATAGGCCCACGCCTGGGAGACGAATACCTGGTGGCTGCCGCAAGAATGCCACGCCGGATGAATGATCGCCACGACTCTCCCCGCGAGCGGCGGGGAGGACGGCACGCCTAGGCGCGCGGCCGGATTTATTCGCTGAGCCAGCGGCTCTCCCGCCTGCACCGTTTGTGTCACCACCTTCGCGGCCATATCCGCCCGGCATAGCTACGGCTTGATCCGGCCGCCTTCGTCACGCTACAGGAAGCAAAGCAGCCCAGTAGCTTGAGCTGCTTTTCCACCCTAATCAGCTACGCCGTCAAATTTAAGACGAGAAATGACGCAGCCTGTCGCCGATCCCATGGCGAGGGCCTCGATACCACGTGAATTCAACAGCAAAATGCAAAATTCCCCTTCCCCGTCCAAAAACCATGGGATGGCGATCATCGCCAACGACAAGATCGCCAATTGGCTTCTGCCGTTTCTCGAGAGTTATCTTGCCACAAATGCGGCGACCCCTCTCTATCTCATCCCTTATGACGACAATGTTGCTTTGACTCGCCGGGCCGCCGGAATTTACGGCGTCCACTTCGTCGAACCGGACAGCGCCGAGCTCGATGCCTTGGCCAAGCGGCTTTACCCGATGTTTCCAGGGCATCGCCGGCGTCTGCGGAAATTTCTTGCCCTCGCGCTGCCGCTCGACGAGGTCATCTATCTCGATGTCGATATCATCCTGTTTCGCGATTTTCGCGAGATGTTCGGCCGCCTCGAAGCAGGCAAGAGCGATTTCATCGTGGCCTCGCCGACGGCGGACTATGTCTACAATAAAAAACGCGAACAATATGATTTTCTTCGCGACGTGATGCTCTTCAACGACGGCTTCTTCGTCGCCTCGAAAGAGATTCTCGGCTTGAAGGACTTCCATGACGTGATCGACAAGGACGAAACGATTTTTCATGCCGTGCGTCAGCGCGGCATGCTGTTCGCCCAGCCGGTGACCAATTTCGTCGCGCACCGGATGGGTTTGAAGATCACCCCCTTGCGCGAATGCATTCCTGGAGCCTCCGGCGAGAGCTTCTACAAGGCCGATGGGGTGACCTTCGACGCCGGGGGACCGCTCGATGTCTTTGGCGATAAAATCTATTTCGCCCATTGGGCTGGCGCGGTAAGTCTCCCTCGCGGCCGCGTTTTCGATGCGGCTTGGCGCCAATTCGCGGCCCAAGCCGCGGCGCGGGTGAAAACGTGATTTATCCGCGGGCGCCATAGGGCGGGCGCGAGAGGGATTGTCCAATGCCCCGCCTCCTCTTTTTCTATCTTTCGAAACGGGTCGCGCTCGCAACCCTTTTAATCGCAACCGGACTTTGCGTTCCGGTCGTCATGACCACGCTTTTTCAATATCTTCCCGCGGCCGCGATCCGTGGCGGACTGCTTATGCCGGCACTTCTCGGCATCTTGCCGACGGTGGTCTACATCGCCTTGCCGATGGCGGTTGGCGTCGCCGTCGCTCTCGAATTCGCGCGGATGTCGGCCGACGGCATCATCGCGGTTCTTTATTCGATGCGCCTCTCGGCCTGGGCGATCTCCGTTCCCGCCGCTTCCGTCGCCATTGCCGCGGCGGCGGCGGGCTATTGGATCTCGTCGGATTTCGCGCCGGCCCATGTCGGCCAGATGCATGACGTGATTTACGTGATTCGCAATTCGCTCAATCACCGGATGCTCGAGCCGGCGCAATTCTACACTTTCGACAATGGCGCGCGGACGCTCTATTTCCGCCGCTGGCGTTCCGCCGATGTCGTCTCGGGCATGTTCATCCATGAATTCTCCACTGAGAAGAACGAGGAGCAAATCCTCACCGCCGCCGAGGCGGAATTCCGCCGCAACGCGAATGGTGTCGTGCTAATCATGAGCGACGGTTCGATTGAGACAATTCCCGCGGACGGCTCCTCGATACGGACAGCGAATTTCGACGAATACGCGCTGCCGATCGGCATGCAAGGCTCTGGTGGCCTGCCGCAACGCAATTGGCGAGGGGTCTTCGAACTGCCGTTCCTCGAGTTCTTCCGCGAGCGGCCATCAAGCGGCGAAGACCCGCGTCAGTTCGCCGAATGGATGAGCGAGGCCGCGAAACGATGCGGCATACCTTTGCTCGCCCTGGTCCATGCGCTGCTCGCGATCGGGCTTGTCTTAAACGTCGCCTCGGCGAGCGGCGGCGCTTCGGCGGCGGTAACGGCGACCATGCTCGCCATCCCGGCAATCCATGTCGCGATCCTCGTTTCTGCCGAAACGCTGGTGCGCCAGGATCCGCGTTTCGTCTGGTTCGTTGGCCTCGCGATCGTCGTGGAATTTGCCGCCGCCATCATCCTGATCGAGCGGCAAAACGCGAATTTTACACTGGCCAAGGACATCGCCGCGCAGCCGGGTCCCTGAAAAAGAAACAAGTCAGAACCCCGCGGCGAGCGCCGGCACCGGCGTGCCGTCGATCGCCTCGCAATAACGCGCGATGACGTCCTTGGGCGCACCCATGCTCCGCACCATGCCATCCTCGATCCAGATGACTCGGTCGCAGATCGTTTGCAGGGTTTCGAGATCGTGGGATACGACTAGGATCGTGCCGTGGGTCGCGAAATCCTTGATAAAAGCGTCGCACTTTGCGCCGAAAGCCTCGTCGCCGACCGAGAGCGCTTCGTCCACGATCAAAATATCCGCGTCGACATGCGCGCAAACCGCAAAAGCAAGCCGCGCCGCCATGCCGCTCGAATAAAGCTTGAGCGGTTGATAAAAGAAGTCGCCGATGCCGGCGAAGGCGGCGATTTCGGGAAGCCTCGCCTCGACAGCGGCGCGCCGCAGGCCGAGAATCGCGCCCCCGATCATGGCATTTTCCCGGCCGGTCAGCTCATGGTCGAAGCCGGCGCCAAGCGCGAGGATCGGCGCCACCCGCCCATGGACTTGCACACGGCCGAGCGTCGGCAAGGTTATCCCGCAGATGATCTGCAAGAGTGTGGTTTTGCCGGCGCCGTTGCGGCCGACGATGCCGATCCTTTCGCCGCGGCGAACCTTGAAGCTGATGTCCCGCAGCACCCAATGCTGATGGTAAAACTGCTTCCAATGCCCGAAGATCGCCTGTTTGAGCTGATCGTTGCGCCGCATATAGAGCTGGAACGCCTTGCCGACCCGGTCGCAGCTGATGACGAGATCAGATGACATCGACGAACACGGCCTTGTATTGCATGAAGAAACGATACGCGAAAAAGAAAATGAGGAGCGAGGCCAAAACCGTCCCGCAATAAAGGGCGAGGCCCGGAAATCTGTTGAACAGGAGAAGGTCGCGGATCATCTCGACGTAATTTCCAATCGGATTGAGATGCAGATAGATGCGCAGATTGGGCGGCACGTCGTCGATCGAGTAAAAGATCGGCGTCGCGAACATGAAGACCGGCACGATCGAGATCATGAGATGCGCGACATCGCGGGTAAACGATCCAAGCGCCATGAGAAACCAGCAGATTCCCAGCAGGAACAAAAAGAACGGCGCGACGACCACGGGCAGTAGCAAACTCGCCGGCGGCAGCCACCAGGTGAGCGCCAGCTCGAAAACGAGGAGAACTGCCAAGCTTATCGCGGCATAGACGGCGGCGCGGATGGTCGCTGTCCAGGCCAAGGTCTCGCTCGGGAAAATCGACTTTTTAATGACGCCCGCGTGTTCATGCAAAAGCCCCGGCGCGCGGTAGGCGAGTTCGCTGAACAGATTGAAGACAATCAATCCGGTAAAGATTGACAAAGCGTAACTGCCGACGCCGCCGCCCTTGGCCGAAGCCGGAACCCCGACCGCATGGGAAAATATTACCGTATAGGCGCCGAGCATGACGAGAGGCCCGAAGATCGCCCACACCCAGCCAAGGATCGTGCCGCGAAAACGGACCGCCAATTCACGCCGCACCACGGCCCTGATCAACTCGCGATGGTGCCAGGCGTTGGCGAAAGGCGTCAGCAAATTCATCTCAGGTGCGGTCTCGAATGGCTGACCGCGAAAATAGGGCGCGCGGCCAATGGCGCCCGATGGCGCTCGATGTAGACCAGTTTGGGCCGCTCCCGTCAACGCTCGCCCGCCGCTCCATTAACGCAAGGATTTCGGAAGCGCCGCGATGGTTGCGGCCCTGCTTTCGTCCTCAAGCTGGCATGTGCGCTTGGCGGCGTCCGTCCTTGTTATTTCCGGAGCGTCCTCGTCAGTGTCCATTCGCCGTGAGAGGGCTTTTCATCTTTATCAGTTTCGTCCCACGTACCGCGAAGCGACTGTAGAACAGCGGCCTCGGTTGCGCGATCCTCGGATAGTTGCAACGATGCCTTTCCTTGCGCTTGAAACCCTGCCGCTCCATCCGCGCCAATCCAGCTCTCTGAATAAGAAAACTGGAGCTGATTGGTTGAGGGATCAAAGGTCCCCTCCGTGATTTCGCCCCGCCCTTTACCGGGTTCATCCCAGAACCCGGTGACCGGTGTGCCCGGACATGATCTCAGCGTAACGTCCCCAAACTCAGAACTCCACTTCCCGGCAAGAAAATCGCTCGTGCCCGGCGCATGTACAATCCCGCCCTGAGCCCGAAGATAGTCGGCAAACAGACCCGGGCGGTTATAACCGGTAGGAGTGACCGGTATATCGAGCTTTATACCTGCTGCCAGGGCAGCGTCTTCCGCGAAGTCACCACAATGTTTAAACGGACTCCAAGCAGCTGTATTGAACTCCCCCGCAGCCGCTCGTGCGATGACGCGTGATTTGACCACGTAATACCCTTGTCGCTCTATTGGCCACGATGCCGAAACCGTGAACAGGTGCGAATTATCGCTTTTCAGTATACCGCCAGCGCAGCCGAGCAGTCCCGGAGCTTTTTGCGCGGTTGTCTCGCCTTGCGTGTACCATCCCCACCTTTCCTGTTCGATACCATTGCATATCCCTATGAATACGTGGCCGGTGGGGTCACCTTCTTCTACATAAATGGTAAATGTGTAGGGGCCCTCCGCGTCTTGCGCATCGGCCGGTACCGATTGCCATGCCAGCGCACTCGCCGCTATCAGGCAGGCGAAAAAATTTTCGAGGCACCTGTTCATGATTTATACCAACTTGGGGTCGGGTGATTAAGGCGCGTCCGAGCAGACCCCAAGTATGCAGATGCGCGGCGGCGCGCAATTGTCCGTGTTGCATTCCTGGGGCGCCGCCCGGGCCGCCTTTTTGATCGCATCGAGCGCAGCCGCGCGGGTGCTGTAGTCGCGCCCCCCGAGCGCCGCCCCCCAGTTCGGCGGCAAGATCGCCCTGAAGCCGTCCCGGTCCGTGTAGTGGTAGAGATAGTACGTGTGGCCGTCGAATCCTGGGCCGCTGCATGTGACTTGGGTGATGTTGGAGGCTTCCACGTTTGGCGCCGCCGGCTGCTCCCAAGACGTGCCCGGTATACAGTCGGCCTTCCCGGGGAAGGAGATCAGCACCCCGATGAGCGACGCAAAGGCCAACCTGCACGTGATCATCGGCCACCTCCCACACTACTTCGTAAACCACATCAGGGTTCCCAACATACAAGTCAGCGCTAGCTAAAGCAAGACCCCAAAAACCCGCAGTTTCAGGCTTTGCGGGTCTTCGGCGGGACCGAACGTAATATGCGCGGCGAGCGGCGCCCGATTATCGTCGATCACGAGATAAATGCTTTTGACGTCCTTGGGGTTTTGCACGCTGATCGTAACGAGGACAAGGACTGCGTCTAGGGTGCGCTACCAGGCTTCTTGGTTGGATGAGATAGGGCCTATTGCCGGATCAAGGGCGATGGGGTTGCAATTCTTGGGGCGGCGTGCGCGTGCGGACGTTCCCTCGAATTAATTCGCGGTTCAGCGTGCATTCATGGCATCTTTTACACTCTTGTTGAGTTGGAAGACCTAGAGAAGGGATCTTGACATGCTGAAACGTACATTTCGTGTGTATGCTTTGAGCCTTGCGGGGGGCGCTCTGCTCCTTGGTGGGGCGACCGTAGCCGCCGGCGCGATGACACTTCCGGGATCGTTGCCAGGCGGCGTCACGGAGCAGGCGTCGGCCGCGATCGTCACGGACGGCGCCGGCGCTGCTAAGGTCGAGCAAGTTTATTGGCGCCACCGCGGCTGGGGCTGGCGCGGCGGCCGGTGGTGCTACTGGCACCCCTATGCTTGCCGCGGTTGGTAACACGGCGAGGCGTTCACCAAGAGCCCGCAACGCCAGCCAGGCGCTGCGGGTTACATTTGGAGCAATGCCGCCCGTCGGAACGGTCATTTGGGCGTTCGAGCTTGACTCCGCGCTGTAAACTTTCTTGCGGAGGTATCATGCGCGTTTACTGCGATGCGGGCGCAACCTAATCCTCTTTGGAGCGCTTTTTGCGTTTGCAGACGCGACCCGGGCGAACGAGATTGTCCCGCCGTCGCGTGTCGTTTCTGAAATTGCAGGATTTGGCCCGATGCAGCAAATCGTATCCAAAACCCCGCAGCCCACTCCCTCCATCGGCCGTTCGAGTCTGGCTGCAATGGGCCTGTCCGCGCTCGGGATCGTCTTTGGCGACATCGGGACGAGCCCGCTTTATACGCTCAAGACCGTTCTCGACCTGACGGGCGGCACGCCCACCCCCGACATCGTCCTCGGTGTCCTATCGCTGATCCTGTGGACGCTAATCATCATCACGTCCGTGAAATACGTGACCGTTGCGATGAGCATCGACAATGACGGCGAAGGCGGCATTCTCGCCCTTATGGCGCTGGTCGGCATCAAGAAACATCAAAGGCCGGCGATCGTCGCCGTCGGACTGTTCGGTGCCGCGCTGATCTATGGCGATGGCGCAATCACGCCCGCGATCTCGGTCCTCTCCGCTCTCGAAGGACTCAACATCGCGACTCCGGCATTGAAATCCTACGTCCTGCCGGCGGCTGTCGCTGTTCTTGTTGCCCTCTTCGCGATCCAGCCCCTCGGCACATCGCGGATTGGCAAGGCATTCGGCCCGATCATGGGTTTTTGGTTCTTGTCAATCGCGGTGCTTGGCATCTTAGGGATCGTACGGCATCCGGCGGTCTTCGCTGCCTTCAACCCTCTCATTGGGCTTCGCTATCTGTTTTCCAACGGCTACGCGAGCTTCCTTGTTCTGGGCGGTGTCTTCCTCTGCGTGACCGGGGCCGAGGCGCTCTATGCCGACATGGGGCATTTCGGCGCCCGGCCGATCCGGCTTGCCTGGTCGGGCGTGGTCTTCCCGAGTCTGATCCTGAATTATGCCGGGCAGAGCGCGATCATCCTCGAAGGAGCTTCGACCGCCGACAATGTCTTTTACCGGCTGTGTCCCGAGCCGCTGCTCATTCCCTTCGTTGTCCTGGCGACAATTGCAACGATTATCGCCAGCCAATCGATCATCACCGGAGCGTTCTCGATGACGCGGCAGGCGATCCAGCTCGGCTGGCTGCCGCGTCTGCAAATCACGCAGACGTCCGAGAAAGGCTACGGGCAGATCTATGTCGGCGTCGTCAACTGGCTACTCATGATTGTCACGGTCTGCCTGACGCTGTTCTTCGGCAAGTCGGACAATCTGGCCGCCGCCTACGGCATCGCTGTGTCGGCGACCATGCTTATGACCTCGGTGCTCTTGTTCATCGCCATGCGCGAGGTTTGGGGATGGGGGCTTCTTACGAGCGGTGCGGTCGCCGGCGCCTTCCTCTGCGTTGATGTTAGCTTCTTCCTTGCGAATCTGGTGAAGGTCGCCGACGGCGGATACGTTCCGCTGCTTCTGGCCAGCCTCGTTTACGCGGTCATGCTGATCTGGCATCGTGGATCGGCGGCTGTCTTACGGAAGGTGAGCGAACGGCTCGTTCCGGTCGGCGAGTTCATGGGCATGGTCGAATCCCAGAAGATTCCGCGCGTTCCGGGCGCCGCGGTCTTCCTCACATGGACCTCGAGCGGCGCGCCCCCGGTCATGGATTGGCACGTCAAGCACAACCGGGCCTTGCACGAGCAGCTTCTCGTTCTCAGGGTCGTGACGGAATCCATCCCCTGGGTCAACGAGTCCGAGCGCCAGTCCGTGATTGAGGTCGCGCCGAATTTCTGGCGCGCGACGGCGCACTATGGATTCATGGAAAGGCCGGACATTCCTGCCCTGTTGCGGCAGGCGCAGGCGCAAGGCTGCGCCCTCAATCTCGACGACGTCACCTATTACGTTGGCCACGAAACGATCGTTCACCGGGAGGGCGGGACGGGCATAGCCAAATGGGAGGAGGCTCTCTTTGCCGCGATGGAGCGAAACGCCGTGCACGTCAGCGATTTCTTCAGACTTCCGAGCGACGACGTCGTCGAGATTGGTCGGCAAATTGCGATCTGATAGCAGCAGCGCACGCTGTAGAGCCGTGGCGATTTCGGTTCCGGTTGAGGACGTTGCAACCGTTCTTCGCCTCGGTCGTCGTTTGATTAGGCAGCCCGGCGCGGAGACGCTGGCCAGTGATGGCGGCCGCTGAGCCTATGATTTTGAACAATCGTGCGGTGACCCCCTTTGAGCCCAAATGCCTGGAGTTTCGGCAGGTTTCATCAAACGATCGTGTTCACCGTCCGCCAGCGCGCGGCCGTCACGCTCGGCTCGAGGCTCAGGCGCCCGACGATATATTCGAGTGCGATCTCGCGCCGCTTTTCCGAGGTGAGCGTGGCATTCACGGCGACCCGGTCGGTGCCTTCGATATCGGTGCTTTCGAGCTCGCGCAGATGCAGGTCGCTGACTCCAAAACCTTGCACCAGAAGCGCGCGGATTTGCGCCTCTTCGTGCGCACGGCAGGTGACGGTCACGATATAGGACGTTTCGATTTCGGCGGTTTCGAGCGGCTGGCGATTGATCAATCTGACCAGCGGCCGCAGCACGTGGTTGACGCCGGCGACGAGCCCGGCGGCGAGGATGGCGCGGTTCCAATGGCCCGCGCCGGCGAGCAGTCCGACCGCGCAGGAACACCACAGCGTCGCCGCCGTGTTCAGGCCGCGCACGTTGACGCCTTCCTTCCAAATCACCCCGGCACCAAGAAAGCCTATGCCGGTGACGACCTGCGCGGCGACCCGCGTTGGACTCGTATCGGTGAATTGGCTTTCGAACACGACGAAAATAGCGGCGCCGAGCGAGACCAGCGTGTTGGTCCGCAATCCCGCGAGGCGCTGGCGCCACTGCCGCTCGAAGCCGATGGCGCCGCCAAGCAGGACGGCGACGATCAGATTGAGCGCGTCGTTCCGGAACGCGGGATCGAATATCTGCGGCATCGATCGTCTTCAACTCCGAACCATTCGCGGGGCGGTCACACCCGGGAAAAAACGCGTTTGGACGAAAGACCCGGGCGGGAAACCGGTTCTGGCCGGCGGCGGCCGGGGGATATAGCCCGTCCGCGCGAATTCGTTAAGCAAATCCGATTGAAATGGGCTTTTTGAGGGTTGACACATCGCGCCGCGAGGAGCATCTCAGCTTCAGCGGCCTGGTTCCGTCCAGACTCGCACAACCCCCGTTAAGGACAATGGGCAGTAGGTTTTTTATTGATGACACGCGCGCCGTTCGCGTGAGAGGTTCAGGGCCCGCCTGAGGCATGCCCGTCCGCTTACCGTCCGCCGCGGCAAGACGGTTGGAGGTGAGCCATGATTACAAAGCTCCTCGCTATTTCTGGCGTCGCCCGTGCTGGTCCGCCCGCCCGTGCCGGCGCCATTACGTGCGCCCGCGCCGGAGCACCATACTTTCCCGCCGCAAAAATCCGCTCCGTTCCCCGTTTGCATGCGCGGCTCGAATGCAGGTGGCGGATCGACCCGATGACCGGCGCGTTGTCCGCTTTCTGGCTGGACCCGTCCGCCAATACCCGCGCGGTGGCACCTGGCGAACAGGAACTCATCGATGCCCGACGATGGTTCTCGCGATCCCGCCAGGCTTCGCGCGGCTATCCCCCGCGGCTTGCGGCTTGAAACAAGGAGGATCCGTTGAACGACGGCCCTAGTTGCCCCGCTTTCGCTGTGTCCCACACGAACGCGGGTTTTGGGAATAAGCCTAGCCACAAGACAAATCCCGCCATCGACGCGGGCGCGGACGTCCCCGCCGTTTGACGGCGCCATGGCTCCCCCGCGCCCGATCGCGGTCAGGAGAGGAGCCATGAATGCAATCGCGGACATGACGGCCACCCGCACGGCCGTTCTCGACGACGCCCATGCCGGCCACATCCACGGCGCCTTCGGCACCATCCGGCAAGGCGACCACGGTCCCCGGGAAAGCCGGAAGCACCGGTTCCAAACCCTTCTCGCCATTCTCGGCCCAGGTCTCATCGTCATGGTCGGCGACAATGACGCCGGCGCCTTCGGCACCTATACCCAGGCTGGCCAGAACTACGGGACCACACTCTTGTGGACGCTGCTTCTCCTGGTTCCCGTTCTTTATGTGAACCAGGAGATGGTCCTGCGTCTTGGCGCGGTGACCGGGGTGGGCCATGCCCGCCTCATCTTCGAACGCTTCGGCAAATTCTGGGGCGCCTTCAGCGTCATTGATCTTTTTCTCCTAAATGCACTAACCATCGTCACCGAGTTCATCGGCATCGCCTTGGCGCTCGATTATCTTGGCGTGCCGAAACAGCTCGGCGTCGCAATTTCGGCTGTTGTGATTCTGGCCGCCGTTAGCACCGGCAATTTCCGCCGTTTCGAGCGCTTCTCGATGGTGCTCGTCTTCGGCAGCCTCTTGCTGGTCCCGATTGCGTTTATGATTCATCCGCCCGTGACTCAGATCGCTCATGATTTCGTGGTGCCGCAGCTTCCCCAAGGCGCGAAGCTCAGCGAAGTCATGCTGCTCGTCATTGCAATCGTGGGAACGACGGTCGCTCCGTGGCAACTATTCTTTCAGCAGAGCTACGTCGTCGACAAGCGCATCACGCCTCGGTTCATCGCCTACGAGCGCCTCGATCTCTGGTTCGGCATTGTGCTTGTCATTATCGGCGCGGTGGCGATGATGGCCTTTACCGCGGCCACATTCGACGGCATGCCGGAGTTTGGCAACTTCATCGATGCCGCTGGAGTCGCCACTGGGATGGAACTATACTTTGGCCGCCTTCCGGGCGTGCTGTTCGCCGTCGCTCTGATTGACGCGAGCATCATCGGCGCCTGCGCGGTGTCTCTTTCCACCGCGTACGCCATTGGCGACGTGCTCTCATTGCGGCATTCGTTGCACCGGAAGGTTACCGACGCCAAGGGCTTTTACTCCGTCTATTGCGGCTTGATTGTCGTTGCCGCCGGGCTCGTGCTGATCCCCGGAGCGCCCCTCGGCCTCCTTACCAACGCTGTGCAGACGCTCGCGGGCGTCCTTTTGCCGAGCGCGACCGTCTTCCTCCTGCTCCTCTGCAATGACAAGGCGGTACTCGGACCCTGGATCAACAGTCGTGGCCTGAACATCTTCACGAGCGCCGTAGTCACAATTCTGGTCATGCTTTCAGTGATCCTGACCGCGTCGGTGGTGTTCCCGGACGAGACCGACGAAAAGGTCATCTTGGGCATTCTCGGGGGTGGTAGCTTGCTCGCGATCGTGATCACAATCGGTGCTGGCGCGGTGGCCGCTGCCCGGAAATCTCACACGGGGGATGGCGCAGCTGCTGTTGTCGCGGACCGAGAAATTTGGCGGATGCCCCCCTTGGACGAACTTCCGCCCGGGAGACTGTCATTGCAGAAGCTCATCTGGATGGGCGTCCTTCGCGTGTACCTCGTTTTTGCCGGGGGCCTCGTGCTTGCGCGCATCGTTACCCTCGCGATCAGCCCGGGCTAAGCCGGCGATCCCAGAGGGTCGCCCGCCGGAAGCTGCTTTGTTTCATGGAAACGTCATGGAACATCAGAAACTCGATACCTCAAGCGCCGCTTCGTCTCGCAGCAAAAGGGGCCGGGGCGTGGGGCTATGGCAGGGCGCGGCGATCTATCTCGCTCCGGATATCGACGAGGGTTTCGGCGTCGGCAGCACGTTCGGCGGCCCATGGGACATTCGGCGTCGCCGGGTTCCCAACGCCTTCGTACAAGGCCGGCAAGAGCAAACCCTATGGATTTTCTGCTTCCGGTCGATGCCGTTGATAAAGCCGACGAGGAGAGGGGTGAGGGTCACTTTTTGGTGCTTTGAAGGTCGGTTTTGCCCTTGGTTGTTCACCGCTGCGCCGCGGAGAGGAAGCTGTGAGACTCTTGAAGCAACTTGGACGCTGATCCTTACGCGGCACACGCAGCCTCCTTGTCGGGCGGTGGATGCCAGGCGTGGTTTGCGAGCGTCTTGAGATTTTGCACGATGGCCGCGAGGTGGAACTCGTCGCGCGCGCCGGTGAGCCCTCGCAGACGCATGCGCTCAAAGCCATGGTGAACCTTCAGGTGCGCGAAGCGCATCTCTTGCGCTCATTGCTCGACTGTTGAAACTCAAGGGTGCCCTTTAGTGAGCGGGCATGATCGCGCGCTTCTTCGTTGATGTCGCGTGCGACCTTCCTGAACGGCGCGCGCGTGCATCGTTCCTTCAGATTGCAAACGCGGCAGTCTCCGGGGTGTGACAAGTAATTCCTGACACGACCATCGTGGACTGTTCCCGAGGTTCTCAAAGGCTTGCCATTTGGACAGAGATAGACGTCGCGCTCGGCGTCATAAGTGAAGTCGAGGCGGGAGAACATGACATCAGTTGGTTGGTACCTCTCCCACACGGGAATATGCGGCGTGATGCCCTTGTCCGAGAGCCAAGCAAGCAGCTTGCCGGTTCCATAGGCGGTATCGGCCGTGAGCCGCTCAGGCTTCAGGCCGAACCTCGTCTCGCTTCGATCAAGCATGGTCCTGGTTGCGGCCACCTCGTCATAGGTGCGCGCAGGCGTTGCCTCGACGTCGACGATGACAGCGTGCTCGACATCAATCATGTAGTTGAGGCCATAGCCAAACTGGACGCGCTTGTTCGCCTTCGCCGTCCACGCAGAGCAGGGATCCGTCGGCGAGATCACCTTGGGCAGCTTGCGATCCTCCTTGGGATCTTCGTCGTCGAGACCGGACAGGAACTCGGCGACCGCACGCGTCTGACGCTCGGGTGCCGACCAGTCGATCTCGCCTGGCGCTTGGCCGTGATAGCGGCTGGCATCAGCTTCCATGACGCCCGCATCGACCGCGAACCCTTCACCCTTGACGAGCCCAGCATCCATGCACGCCTTAACCACCGCTTCGAACAGTTGCCGAAAGATGTCGCTATCGCGGAAGCGGCCGTGACGATTGACCGAGAACGTCGAATGATCGGGCACCTTATCATCGAGACCGAGGCGGCAGAACCAACGATATGCGAGGTTTAACTCGACTTCTTCGCACAACTTGCGCTCAAAGCGGATGCCGTAGCAGTAGCCGACCATGAGCATCCGCATCATGAGTTCGGGATCGATCGAGGGCCGCCCGATCTCGCTGTAGAAGG
>Ga0185299_10005039_pt1 | contig 15309 bp, 17 predicted proteins | sample PaiPotPPA55metaG_FD_128002 | JGI IMG/M metagenome (GOLD analysis project Ga0185299, IMG submission 128002) | Iron sulfur acid spring bacterial and archeal communities from Banff, Canada, to study Microbial Dark Matter (Phase II) - Paint Pots PPA... ...
TAACCTACGACCTGCGCAGCGGCGAACCAGACGCCATCGACCAACTCGTGGCCATCACCTTCGCCAACATCGCCGTGGAAATGCTCTTCGACGGTGTCACCGGCCGCATGGTCGCCGTCCAAAACGGCTGCTACGCCCACGCCCCGCTCCCCGCGTCATCCCTAGGCGCCCGCAAAGTCGATATCGCCACCCTCTACAACACCGAGCGCTATCGCCCCAACTACACCTCAAAACTAGGCGCACCGCTCCTCTTCAACCACATCTAGAGCGAGTCACTCGGAACCGGTAGGGGCGGGGCTTGCTCCGCCCAGCGTCAACCCACCACGCCGTATATCCGATGTCCCTGCCCACCAACTCATGCGGGCTATCCGTGCCTCTAACTCGCGGGATACATCCGCTCGAATTCCGGTTCGCCATGAAGCAGCGTGAGGTCCGGATCCCGCCGCGCCCAACCCGAATCCTTAAACCCGGCCTCCCACGCCTTGCTAAGCACGCTCAATGCATCGGATTTTTTCTTCAGAAAACAATACATACAAGCCGCGTTGTAGAGGATGGAAGCCTCGTCGGGCCGCAAAGTGATGGCGAGATTCGTCTCGCGCATCGCATCCTCCACCCGTCCTAGTTCGGCGTAGTTACTCCCCAGTAGAATCCGTGCCCTGGCATCCTCGGGAACCTGCGCCAAGTGATTCTCCAGCGCCGCGCTGCACCTCTGCAGAATGTTCTTGTTCACCTCGTACTTGCCTAGCGCGTTCAACGCATTCATGATCGGCACGTAGGCGTTGTAGTCTTCGCCACTCGCCTCCAGCGCGACGTCCATCACGTCCACAACCTCCTGATACCGCCCCGCCGCGCAGAGCGCCCGGCACAGCAGGTAATACGCTCCCTCACAATCCCGCCTCCGCTCGATAGCCTTTCGCACCATCCGCACCGCTTCATCGTGCAACTCCGTGGCGTAAAGCACCCAAGCCTGGCTTACCTGCACTTCCGGCAAATCCCACCGTAGCGCCACCGCCTTGCCGGAAGCCGTTCTCGCCCGCTCCACCCAAATTTGGTCGCGGCTGTAATTGCAATAGAACATCGCGCAAGCATTCGCGCACGCCGCATACGCCAGCGCAAAACTCGGGTCCATGGTCACCGCGTTCTCAAACATCTGTAGCGAAAACTCCAAATCTTGTCGCGTTTGTCGCCGCGCATATCTCTTCCCGCGCAAATACAAATCATAGGCTTGTAGATTTTCCGTCGGCTTGATCGCCAACGCTTCCAATTCCTGGGGAGACAACGTCACCCGCAAAGCCTCCGCGATCTTTCGCGCAATCTCGTCCTGCACCTCAAACACATCCTTCATTTCCCGGTCATAGCGCTCCGACCACATCGGAAAATCCGTCTGCGTATCCACCAGCTGCGTATTGATCCGCAGCCGACTGCCAGCGCGGCGCAAGCTGCCGGTCAAGACGTAAGCAGCATGCAATTGCTGCCCTATCTGCAATGGCGTCACCTGCTTGTCGCGAAACGCCAGCACCGTGGGCCGCGAAAACGTATTCAACCCGCGAATCTTCGACAGTTCGGTAATAATGTCCTCTGTGATCCCGTCCCGCAGGTACTCATCTTCTTTAGCCCCGCTCAAATTTTCGAAATAAAGCACTGCCAGCGACTTCGGCCCAGTCTTCGCCACTCCCGACCGCGAATCCGCAACCTCCGCCGCCCGCTTCGAGCCCGAATCCAGATCGCGTTTCAGCCGGTAAAGGTCCGTCTTTAATTCCGTTGCCGATTGGCACCGCAGATTCCGGTCCTTCTCCAGCAGTTTGTCCAGCAACCGCCCCAAATCTGCAGGCAAAGCCGAATTCACCTGCACCGCCGGAATCGGATCGCGATTCAAGATTGCGTCAAAAATTACCGCCGAAGTATCGCCACGAAACGGCAAAGTCCCCGTCGCCATCTGGTACAAAACCGTCCCCACCGAAAACAAATCCGTCCTCGCATCCACCAACTGCCCCCGCGCCTGCTCCGGCGACATATACGTAACCGTTCCCACCGACGATCCCGGCGAAGTCAGTTCTTCACCCACCACCGTTTCCATTCGAGACGCCGAAGCGCTAGCCTCACTGGCCGCATTCACCCGCTCGATTTTCGCCAACCCAAAATCCAAAATCTTCACCTGGTTTCGCGCGGTAACAAAAATGTTCGCCGGCTTGATATCCCGGTGCACAATTCCCTTCGAATGCGCCGACTCCAAAGCATCGGTAATCTGAATGGCCATCGACAGCAGCAAATCGATAGCAAACGGCTGCCGCCCCATCCTCTCCGCAAGCGTCTGCCCTTCCAGCAATTCCATCACGATAAAATGCTGCCGTTCGTGCTGCTCAATCGCATGAATGGTGCAAATGTTCGGATGGTTCAGGGCCGACGCAGCACGCGCCTCCCGCTGAAACCTCTCTAGCAACTGCGAATCCTGCGCCATCTCATGAGGCAAAAACTTCAAAGCCACGCGCCGCCCCAGCCGCGTATCCTCGGCCTCGTAGACCACGCCCATACCGCCGCTACCGATCCTGCGGCTCACGATGTAATGAGAAAAAGTCTGCCCAGCTAGAGAATCAGTGCCCGCCATGTTCGGCATAATACCAGACTGCCGTGGCCAGCATCCGTTGGAGGGGCGAGGCTTGTTTACCCTGAGCCTCGAAGGGCTCCGCCCGGCGCTTCGCACATATGTAGGGGCGTGCTTCAGGCGTCCCAATCCGGCCTACGCCAAAAAAAAGCAAACCCGTCATCCTGAGGGCATCCGACGAGGATGCCCGAAGAACCTCAACCAACCCTCCGGCAACCAACCCACAACTACGCCTCTCCCAGCTCAAACAAAAACTCATTCGTGACTCCGCCCACCCTAACCACAACGCGTTGACTTGCCCCATCACGCAGCCTAAGATGCGCGTGTCTCACTCGCTGCCAACGTATTCTCAACCGGAGGAGTTCGTGAACGACTGGAGATTCGCCCAAAAAGAAATTACCGAAGAACTAGCCGAGCTCCATTTGTTTTCCTTCAAAAAGTGCGTCCGTGGCGTCGAAATCAATTTCACGATCACCGTCAAAGAGTTCGCCGCGCCCCCGCGCGGCCAATACTTCAAATTCTTCGCCCAGGCCGATAAACCCATCAACCAAAAAATCGCCCCATTCCTCGCGTCCGGCTGGGGCAATTCCATCCTGGAAGCCCTGACCGGCTGCACCCGCGCCATCCGCGAATTTCCCTGCGAAGAAGAAGAGCCCTCTTCAACGGAAACCGTCGCCGGCGCGTGAGCGTCATGTCTTCCCTTGCAGGGCGGGGTTGCTCCGCCCGGCTGCAACATCGGCACGGTTTATGTCTCAGGTATGATCGTGCTGCACCTCGGAGGCCCCGCGTGGAAATCACCCGAAAAGAAATCGCCCCAGGCGTCGTGGCCCTGGAGTTGAAAGGACAACTTCAGTCTGGCGTCGAATGCGTGCGCCTCGGACAAGCCATGGATGACCTGCTGCGCGAAAAACAAACCCGCGTCATCTTCGATCTCTCAAAAACCACGAAAGTCGACAGTGCCGGCCTAGGAAGAATCGTAAACTGCCTCTCCCGCCTGAAAACAGCCGGCGGCACTCTCCACCTTGCCGGCGTCTCCGAAATGGTAGCCGGCCTCCTGAAAATGACCAAAGTCGATCGCCTAGTAAAAATCTACGCCACCGCCCAAGAAGCCGCTCAAAACTTCCCCAACCCGCAATAAATGCTGCGCGCAAACGAGGGGCCATCGATGACCGGCGCAAATGGGTGCCATGGGCGAATGGGCGCCTTCGGCAAATGTAGGGGCGCGCTTTAGCGCGTCCAAGCGAGCGCCCCGCGAGCCGGCCCCTCTTTCTTTTCTCTCCCCTCAAACCGCCGCGGCCAAAGCCTCATCCCTCCGCGAGGCCTCCCACAACGCCACATAAGGCTGCAACTCCCGCATCATCTTCGCAAATCCCCCCAAATCCAAAGACTGCGCCCCATCACTAATCGCCTTCTCAGGCGCAGGATGCACCTCCACAATCAACCCATCCGCCCCAATCGCCACCGCAGCCCGCGAAAGCGCCGGCACCAAACTCCGCTTCCCGGTAGCATGACTCGGATCCAAAATCACCGGCAAATGCGTCAACTCATTCAAAGCCGGAATCGCCGCAATGTCGCAAGTATTCCGCGTCTCCGTCTCAAACGTCCGAATCCCCCGCTCGCACAAAATCACATTAGGATTCCCATGCGCCACAACATACTCCGCCGACATCAAAAGCTCCTTGATCGTCCCGCTCAACCCACGCTTCAGCAAAACCGGCCGCCCGCATTCCCCCAAAGCCTTCAACAAAACAAAGTTCTGCATATTCCGCGCCCCTACCTGCATCACATCCGCGTACTGCGCAATCATCTCCACATCCCGATCGCTCATCACCTCGGTAATAATCGCCAACCCGGTAGCCGCCTTAGCCTTAGCCAAAAGCTTCAACCCTTCCTCTTCCATCCCCTGAAAATCATAAGGAGAAGTCCGCGGCTTGAATGCCCCACCGCGCAGCATCCGAGCCCCAGCCTTAGCTACGCCCTCCGCCGACTGCATAATCTGCTTCTCCGACTCCACCGAGCAAGGCCCTGCCATCACAACAAACTCATCCCCGCCAATCTCGATCCCATTCACCCGAATCCGCGTTCTACCCGGCTTAAACTGCTTGCTAACAAACTTATAAGGCGCCGAAATCCGCACCACCTTCTCCACCTGTGGCATCGACTCCACCGACTCCATACAAGCCGTAACATCCCCCACCCCTACGACGCCAATCACCACGCGCTCCTCCCCCTCAATCGAGTGCACCTTGTACCCAAAATGAGCCACCTGCGCCCTAATTTCGTCAATCTCCTCCCGAGTAGCATGCAACTTCATCGAAATAATCATCGCCCCATCTCCCCATCTCTCGATTGAGCCCAAGGACAGCGTCTCCGTGCCCTCTGTGTTAAAGCTTTTTCCTTCTGTTCTTGTCTTTTTTCGCCCAAAAAACAAAAAACCCACTCAACTTGCGAGTGGGTCGAATCTCTCGATCTTGTCTCTCTACTTACAAATTCGCCCCTCGCCCAATTGTGTGTGGGCTCCAAAATCCAAACCAATACGAGTAGGCGTTGCGAACCATGACGCGCATTTTACGTTCTCCCGTGCCGCGAAGCAAGCACTTCTTCGCCACCCGCTCCCCGCACTCCACCAGCTCTCCGTGCCCTCTGTGCTCCGACCTTAGTGCCCTCTGTGTTGAGCCCTTTCCTGTTTTTCCCCAAGTTCATCCCGCATTCGAGCCCCCCAAAAAAATGCGACCAACCCTTTCGCGCACTGCATCTACATCGTATGAACGCGCCGACCTCCACTCACAGCCAGCAATCCCAACCTCCTAGGAGAGCCCACCAGGAATCCTCCCTCCGGCACAACGAATCCGCACTCCAATCAGCCGCTGCGAACCAGGACAAACAAGCCTTCTTTGACCGCATCACCTCCCTGTTGCGCCCTCTCAAGTCCTACATCAAGCGTCGCCTCATCACCGCCTACGCCAATTGGGAGGGCTGGGCGTTCGTCGCTCGCCCGAATTCGTCGGCGGCGGTAACTCGAATTCGTCATCGGCGCTGGCCCGAATATGTTGTCATCCCGAGGGGAGCGAGGGATCTGCTTTTTTCAGACAGGGAGACAAGGAAAAACTCATGGCCGTAAAACTAAACAAAAGCGCTTTTGACCGCGCCAAGAAGCTCGTTCAAGAAAGCCACTTTGTCTGGGACGAAAGAGACGCCTGGAGTGAACACCAACCCTCCACCGAAAAAGAAAACGAATTCATTCGTCTCCACGGCTTTTCTGAATACGCAAAGTGGCATCTTGGAATCAACGACGAGAAGAGTGAGAAAACCAAGGGAAGATACGAGTTTCCCTACGGCGACTTTCGAAACGTCCACCGCTGCGGCGTTATCTCAGCGGAGAGCCGCGCCGGCCAATATAAGCATCCCGATATCGAACGAGCCGCGGCACACCTTCACGACATGATCGACGATAAGAACGGGAAAAAGACGCGAAAGGCGCATGCCTGAGCTGTCTGGCAAAAGCGCAGAGACACAGGTGCCCCTGGTTCGGTGTTTGACAGAGTTCTCGTGGATCGGCCCAAGACCTATTGTTAGTAATAAAATGCACATGCCTTTGGCCGTAGTAGTAGCTCTTTGTCCTGCCGACACGGCGAATTCGAGGAAGGAAAGGTCAACTGCAAGACCCAGGTACCCAACCACGTGATCGGCTCTACTGGTACAGCAAGACCGCCACTCGAAACCGCGCGAACCCACGCGAACTGCCCGGTTCGCAAGCCCCTACCGCCGCCGCGTGATAATGTCCAGTTTGAATCTTCTGCTCCAGATCTCCAGGCAGGCGGCTCAAATTGCCAGTCTCGTAGCGAATCACCAGGCTCGGACGGTTGCCCGACCAACCGCGGTCCGTCGCGCAAGTCTTTCGCGCATCCTGCGTCGTACCAATTGCGCTAGCTCCGCTACCAATCGATTCGTTCACGTTCGACGTCGGCGCGTCTGACCCATTCCCAATCGGCGCGTTTATGCTGGATCGCTTGGCGATCGTTTGCATGCTGCTATTGCCGCTGCTTGTCGATCCATTCACATGCGACCCGCCAACATTCGCGCTATTAAACGCGGCGCCACCGAAACCTGCGACGTGCAATCCACGCGCTGCAAGTTCCGCGCCGACTTCCCGCTCCTGCTCCGCAAGACTCAAACTCGCTACCGACTGAGAGAAATCCTCCACCGCAAACAGCATTCCCACTCCACCACGACCGGCCGAGCCGGCACCATCATGCGAAGCAGCAGCGCCAACCACCGCAATACCGATCGCGGTCAGCTCGGGATCGAGAAGGTTCGCGCGATGCGGCGGCGAATGCATCCAACCGGAATGAATGACGTCCGCCGAAGGGCCCTCGGCGACGTTCTCCGCAATCTCCGTGAAACGCGCTCCCGTAGCCCGCGCGCGATCCTGCAGCGCGGCTTCGCCAGGAAACTGGTGCGACAACGCGTTTCGCTGCGCCATCAGTAGCGCGTGTTCGTGAGCCGCGTTCGCCAGCGTGTCGTCCCATCGCAATTGCCCCAGCCCCTGCGCCGCGCGCTCGCGGTTCGCCGCGTCAAACAGCGCGCGTTCCGCCGAACCCGTTTGCGCCGAAGCGTGCACCACGAGGAGGTTCGCCGACAGAACCACTGCGACCAGCAGCACAATGGTGAACAAGCGTGCCGCGCAAACGTCGACCGCCTCCGTGGAAACGCGCTGGCTGCCGGAAACACGCCGTCTCCCAGAAACGGGCTTGCCCGAGCCGGTTCCCTGCGAGTGCACCCTCTCCAACCAGTGGAACAACATAGAAATCCTCTGCAACCATTAGGCCTATGCAGAGAGTGCGGAAGTGGAAGTCGAAGTACAGTCGTGCGCTGAGAAGAAGCTGGACGTTCGGGCCTGAACATTCGGACAGGGTGCTCAATTGCTGAATATCACCGTGAAATGTAGGTTTTTCGTCTGTCCAACGCTGGGAAGAACTGAGCAAGAATTCTGTAAAGCGGTTTTTTGCGGCGTGACATCGACGACGAAAAACTCCGCGGCGAACTTCAGTTCGCGGGACGCAGAATTTAGCCGCGGACGCGGACTGCGCTGAAGCTTAGGATTACGTGGCCGCCGGCTGTGGGGCGTCCGAAGCTTAGCATTGGGCGGAAGCGCGAAAAGAGGAGCATCTGGTCGAGCTGGTGGCGCAGGTCAACGCTGTGTGGACCCGAGAGGATTTGGTAGCCGACCATTCCGCCATGGGCGTCTACCGTTACATCCAGAAGAAGGCCGTGAGGTAACGCTAGCTCGGAGTCATGCACTTCGGGAGCCCACGCTTGGGGATAGTCCGACAGCGTGATTAGCTCGGCGGGGCGCAGAATATTTAGCGGGACATCGTTTTGCACGGCGCGCACGGTGATGCCTGGCACGATCAGTTGCAACACTACGACGAAGACCAGGATGGCGGAGAAGAATCCGCCGGTCGCGGGCAGCGTGATCGGCCGGAAGACGTTGTCGAGGAGGATTTCGGCGCGGTCGCGCATTCGGCGCCAGTTGCTGGGCGCGTCTTCGCGATCTGGCGATTGGGCGGCGGCTACGCGAATGCGCGTCGCGAGATCGACTGGAGGAAGGCTTCGCGGAACACGGGACAGCAGGGCGCTCAGTTTGCGAAAACGCTCCAGCTCTTCGCGGCAGCTTGCGCAGGCGTCCAGATGCTCGCGGACTTGCATACGCTGGCGAACTTGGGCGGCGCCGTTGATGGCGTCGTCCATGTAGCCTGCCAAATTTGCGCGAACGGTGATGCACTTCATGGGAGTTCCTCGCTCGCGGAACTCTCCCGCGCGAACCTGCTGCGTGCTGAAACGGTGTTGGGGTGCGGACCGAAGTGCGGCGCGAAAGCTGGTCGGGGCATGCGGCTGGAGCCGGCGCGTGACGCGGAAGCGGACGCGCTAAAGCGCGCCCCTACATTGGCGCTCCCTTTTGGAGACGTTCCCGAGGTGGGATCGTTTACGGGCTCGGCCGCTGAGGGATCTACTTCGGGCACGTCCACAAGAGCGGCGCGCTCGTTGGCAGGAAGGACCGCTGAGGGTTCGAGGGAATGCGCGGCCTCAGACCGGTCAATTGCGAGTGCGACGGCCGAGCGGTCGACCAGCAGCGGCTCGAGAAGCTCTTTCAGCGCGCGACGGCCTCGGAGGATGCGCGACTTTACGGTGCCGGCGCTGCACTCCAGGACTTCGGCGATCTCTTCGTAGCTCAGGCCTTCCAGGTCACGGAGGATTACCGCGCTGCGGAAGACTTCGGGAATCTCCTGGAGCGCGCTTTGCACCGCGGCTTGAATTTCGTGCGCGGCGAACTGCTCGAACGGCGTGGCGGCCAGATCTTCGATCTCGATGGCGGCGTGGCCTTCTTCGGGTTCCGCGTCGATGGAAACGTTTTTCTGCAGGTGGCGTTTGAACCAGCGCTTGTGGTTCAGCGCTTCACGGATGGCGATGCGATACAGCCAGGTCTTCAGCGAACTGCCGTGGCGGAAACTGCGAATGCCACGAAACGCCTTCAGGAAAACTTCCTGTGTTCCATCGGCGGCGTCTGCGACATCTCCTAGCATACTCAAGATCAAATTGTAGACCGGGGCGTGGTAGTGGGTGACCAGCCAGTCAAAGGCGGTTTCCGAACCAGCCTGGAGCTCGGTCACCAGCCGCGTTTCGTCGATGCCCCATGAGAGAGCACTGGCCCAGTCAGACAATGCCGGCCTTTCCGGTCCGGTAGTGCAGTCCGAACCTTCCTGACCCACCAAGCGCGAACGTCTGGAGAACAGATTGGGCATGGCAAACTGCCTCAATGCCCGATGTCCGCTCTACTGCCTTAGACACCGGGAAGGGCGGAACTGTTTCCGCCAAGTGTTTGATTCTGGCACCGTGTGCTCAGTACCGCAATGGGCTGCTAGGCATGGAACCCGGTTTGGGAGTCAGGCAGGTGCCAGTGCGATGGGCGCAGATAGTTAACAATTTGCCCCCCCTCCCCCGCCATTTTTCGTAAGTGCGGATTCTAAATGAGTTACGGGCGCGCTTCTTGGAAGCGCGGATTCTAAAGGGGTTAGAACGTTCTCAGGTTTGAAAGTTGGAAGGTCGGGAGTCCGGACACCGATGCCACTCCCGGTGTTTTCGTAAGAGCGGCAGGTAAAAGACTTACGGCCAACAGAGTCCGTAAGAGTGGCATGCAAAGAACTTACAAACTGTAAACTCTCGCGTGAGAGCAAAAGAGCACGTGGATCGCGGGGGATGGCTGGAAGAACTGGTAGCGAGACGGCGGGAACTCGGCCGGTTTGGCGAGAGTGTTCTCGGACGATCACGACCTATAGTAGCACGGATTGTTTACCCTATAAATATATATCTATCTCTCTATTCTTTCCGAATCGCGAAGGTGGTCCACGTTTGTTCGAATGGTATGTCGGAGTTCTTGCATCTTGCGGAAACGGAAGAGTTGCGGAACAGCCACAATTATTCGATGCCGTCATCCCGTACTCCGATGAAAACGGGAAAACCATAACGAGATGCGCGCGAAATGAAGGAAAGAGCCCACTCTTGCCAACCCCGCAAGGATGGGGCACCCCCGGGAGATTCAATGCACCACCCGCCAAGACTCAGGTTTAAAAAACCGAACCTGGGCAACCGCCGCAAAAGAGTGAAAGGCTACCCCCCACGAGCTTCACTTGCGGTTTCTTTGTCGCGTAGCTGAGGCGTCCAGTCCTCCCGTGTTCCTCGGCCTTTGCAAATCAACTCCGCATCCATACGAAAAATCTAATTTATTGACCGCAGAGAACGGCCACTACGGTGCCAAAATGCACCGGGCGTGACAGGGTGGGTTGTCGAAGTCGTGCTGCCTGCGATGTAAGCGCTACCAGCGCTGTCGACCGCGATTCCGTGATAAGCACCTCCTCCATCGAGATACGTGGAATCTACGAGCGCCGAACCAGTGGTGTTCAGCTTGCTCACAAAAAGAGGCCCCGGTCGACCAGGGAATGTCGTATCAAATGCACGGGAAGTTGTCGGAAAGTCATTCGAATTGGTTATGCCCACTATGTAGGCATTTCCTGGCCCGTCCAAAGCGATCCCGGAGGAAAGGTCCCGACCGCTACCACCCAGATATGTGGAATAGATCAGCGCAGATCCCGTAGGATTTAGCTTCGCGACGAACGCAGTATCCCCGGTGCTTGGAATGGGTGAGGGGACGAAGGCCGCCTCGCGTTCGCGTTAAAGTGCACTAGATGTAGAGGTTCGTCCGTCGTTTAACATCGACGCTGTCGACGCTGTGTCGGACTACCGGCGTCGGCTCCCGCGCCACGCCAGTCGGCCTTGAAGGAGTTCGCGTTAAGTGGCTAACCTGCAATGTGATAGCCGAGGCGATGGCGAAATCTGCGGCACTGGAACGAAAGATGCTTTTGCTCGAGCTGGGAGAAACCAAAGGGGATAGGAGACCTCAGGAGACCTCGACGTCACTGAAGTGATGTATTCATTACCTCAACTTCGGCCCAGGATGCCAAGTGCCATCCTTCGCCGCACGGTGCGAACCTGAACGATGAGCGCGCCCATCCGTATTCTCGTAGCTGATGATTCGCAGAGCATGCGGCGTGCGATCAGCATGTTGCTTGCCGCTGAGCCCAGAATTATGGTCTGCGGCGAAGTCAGCACGTATTCAGAGCTCCTAACAAAGATCAGCGAATTGGACCCGAGCGTGGTGCTCATGGATTTACACATGTCCGATGAGAGACATTTTGATTGCGACTATATTAAAGATCAGCTTCGGCGTTCACGCTTGCTGGCCATGTCGGTCTGGACCGATGAGGCCACTGCCAGCCTCGCGCGCAGCTACGGAGCCGTACGATTGCTCGATAAGGGCAATCTTGCGTCAATGCTGATGCCCACGATTGAAGAATGCACTAGGCAAGAAGTAAGCTCAGGCCACGCATAGCTGCCAAGGGCTGCACAGTCATCGGCCGCCTAAACGAGGGACGCGCCAATATTACAAACATTTATCGAGCTAATGGCAGGCCGGAAAGTTTACATTGGGGTCGCAGCCTTCGCGTTGATTGTGGATGACGCGGATGATCAGCCGGTTCGATAGACAAAGTCTTCTGTTCAATATTGAACACGCATAGCGCCTGCGGTACGACAGCGTACCGGTATGAACGCACTTGACTTCATATCCCGTCGGACTACCATTCAGGCTAGTCGTCGTTGATAGCCTTTCTCCTAGCCCGTGGAAAGGAACGACCGTGAACGCAAATTACGAATGGCTGGAATTGTACGAAGCCGCTGTTCTGGAAACGAACCCCAACGTCCTGCCCGACCGCATCGAAGACGCTAAATACGCAATCGGACAGCGCGTAGTGAAGTTCGCGATTGATGAAGACGAGCGACGCGCGGTTGTCAAGGCGCTGAACGCGCTGGCTGTCCTCAAGCGCGAACGATCGGTATCCAGGAATCCGCTCTGCTATCAGTGCAAGGACACGCACGATCTCGTAACACCCATTAATGGAAAATCGTTTTTGGCAAAGACTGCTTCGGGGCAAATTTCCATATCCTTGCATACACGATGCGTGGTCAATTGGGCGGATGCCAACAGTTTCCAGGCCCTGCTTCCGGTGCGAAAAAGGCGCTCTGCCGGCGCTTAACCTGGCCCGATTCAGTACGCCACCCGCCAACTTTACGGACCTGTTTATTTCCAAGGAACCGAGTGTAACCGGAGCCGACGGTCTCGTGGACTTCATCCTTGCGGGACCCGTCCATTAGAACTGGCTCATCGTGGGAAGGACGGCTTGGCATACGGCGTGCCCTTGTGAGTCTCTTGCTGGCCGCGACGACCGGACGAATCGCTGGACCCAGGAGGAGACCGCATCATGATCGAGAGTCTTGTGGGCAACGAAGGCGCCGTGATCCGAGAGACTGGACAGGAAGTGAGACCGGCCGTAAGTTCCGGACTTCTTGAACAATTGAGGGCGGGCGTCGCGGAAAGCGTGCGGCTGCAGACACAACTGAGCGAACGATTCGCGGTGCGGTTATTGGAGTTTGGCAATTCTTTGCGGGCGGTGGAACAGACTTGCCGCTTGATCGATGGCCGAATCGAGAGACTTGCTGCGAAGGGTATTGAGGGTGGACCGCGGCTGGCACCCGTCGCTTTGCCGGCGGGATACGCACCGAACCGGTTCGATGTGGTGCACCGTGCGCCGGCGTTGATGGCGATGTCGGAGCGGGTGGTGCTCTACAGTCTGGTGGTCGGACTGCGGCCGCGAAGATGCGTGGAAATCGGGACGCACCGGGGCGGGTCGGCGCTGATCATCGTGGCGGCGCTGGACGACATTGGGCAGGGCAGTCTTGCGTGCGTCGATCTCGCACCGACGATCGAGGCGGAAGACTGGCGCGCTATCGCGCACCGTGCGGTACCGCATCCTGGGGCGTCGTTGGGGGTGCTGGCGGAAATGGCCCGAGGAACCGGAGGAAGATTCGACTTCGCGCTGATTGATGGCGATCATTCCACTGCGGGAGCGCTGGGAGACATTCAAGGAGTACTGCCGGTGCTGGAAGATACCGCCCACATTGTGCTGCACGACGCCCATAACGAAAAAGTGTCCGAGGCCATCCTCGTCGCAATCGGCAACGCGGAGAATGGCCTGACGGATTGCGGGATGATTTCGGCGGAGAAATTCGATCCGACGGAGGGTGAATATTGGGGCGGGCTCAGATTGTTGCGCTTCTCACGGAAAAAATCGATGGGTGGCGGGTGCTTTGGTAGTGGTTTTTGACGGCGAGGGCGCCTGGCGCGGATCGAGGCTAATCTGCGAGAGGAGCCGACGCCGTCATCAAATCAACCCGCCGCTACTAACGAATCCTATTTGGGCATCACTTCGCGGGCCAATTTACTGGCGACCACTTCGCGCAGGTCATTGCGTTTCTTTCCGGCTTCGATCATGGCTTCTCGCGAGCCGTAATGCTTGGCGATACTGGTCGCCGCTTTGGCGTCGAGCTGATCGATGGCGGCGTAGTTCGCAACCATCAGGCCCACGGCAACATCCCAATCGCCCGGTCTTTCCGTGGTTACGTTGGTCCAGAATTTGTAATCGCTGATCAAGCCTTCCTTCTTCAAGGATTCGTACACCGGTTTCAGGTTCTCGCGAACGTCTTTCCAGAACGCTTCTCCCTGACCCGGCTTAATGTGGTAGTAGGTGACGCGCCACACCTGACCGACGTCATAATTCGGACTTTGCGCATGGCATGGGACGGCCGAAAGAGAAATGGCGACAAGCAGAGTGGCCCACAGGGCGTTTCTCATGTTTCCTCCTAAATTTTTCGATGGATCGATTGGCCCGGGTTCGGAACCCGTATGGTTGGGGGAGTCTATATCCCGAAGGCTGCGATCGTCAATGACGAGCGAGTGAGACTAGAAGAAAATCGAATGCGCCACGCTCAAGGAGCGCACCGCGGCCGAGGAAGAAAGAAAAAGCAGATCCCTCGCTTCGCTCGGGATGACAAGGAGCGCTGCAGCCGGCACGCGGGGCCGGAGGTCGAGGACCATTGACACCGTCGTTCGGGTCATGTGACAAAAGGGCGGACGAAGTGTTATGGCGGACACCAAAGAGCATGCTCATGAGCTGATCGAGCGACTGCCTCCGGGACAGCTGGCTGCCGTTGTGGGGCTGCTAGAAGCGATTCTCGATCCGGTTCCACGGGCCACCGTCACCGGCAAGGGGCCCATCGATGATGAGTCTAAGAGTGAACAAGAGCGGCGGGATGTCGCTGCGTCGAAGGCTTGGTTGGAGCGGTCTGGTGGCCCGGGAATTTCTCACGACGAAGTGCTAGCCCATTTCGGACTTACCCCGAACAGTTCAAGAAACTCCAAAAATAAGCATGAGAAAGACTGCCCGGACAGAATCGACCCGAGTTGACGCTGAACTCCGAGAGCTCTTTGCTACTGTTGCAGTGTATCGACGGCTAGAGCGTGGACTCCGTCGGCGTCCAGCGCTTTGCCTTTTACGAGGATGCCGGGGACGCCTATCTGGTCGAGGAGGTTCGCGCGGAGTGGGATCACGTTGCGCGGGGTGAGCACCACGTAGGCGTGGCTGCCTTGATCGGGGATGAAGAGCAGCGGGGAACCTGCGGCGGCGCAGAGCTTGGCGCAGAAGGCGTGGTCGTAGCCGTGGGCGTGGCTGCCGAGATAGCAGTTGGCGTCGGCGAGTTCGCCGCGAAGGGTGACCGAGTTGCCCGGCACGGATTGTCCGGCGAGGAGATCGATGTTTCCCTGCTGTGCCAGGGTTTGCGCTTTCGCCGGGTCGGAGACGAACGGTTGCACTTTCGCGAAGGGCAGGCCGTTCAGGCCGTTGCGATCTCCGTATTGAAACGCGGCAAATGGAAACGCGCCAAATCGGAATGCTGGCAAAAAGAGGACCGCGAGCAAACCGCAGGTCGCGATCCGCAGCCTTCTATCTCGAAGAAGCGCTTTGCGTGCTGGGGCTGGCATGATTTTGGCTGGTGCTTTTCTCCGCGGCAGTGCCTGTGTAAATGATGCGCCAGATGGAGTTGGAGCCGTCGTCGGTTACCAGCAGCGAGCCGTCTGGGGCTACGGTGATGCCCACGGGCCGGCCCCAGACGTGTCCGTTGTCGACGGCGAAGCCGGTGATGAAATCTTCATACTCGCCGCTGGCGCGATTGGTCTGGTGCAGCGGTACGCGAATCAC